>Ga0265594_1000344_pt1 | contig 38285 bp, 35 predicted proteins | sample saktaG_11_FD_190147 | JGI IMG/M metagenome (GOLD analysis project Ga0265594, IMG submission 190147) | Saline water microbial communities from Sakinaw Lake, British Columbia, Canada - sak_2011_5_24_80m | ecosystem: Environmental > Aquatic > Non-marine Saline and Alkaline > Saline ... | reverse complement strand
TCAATAGATGGTAAAATGGTGCGGGGGATGGGATTCGAACCCACGAACTCCTGCGAGACTAGGCCCTGAACCTAGCGCCGTTGACCTGGCTTGGCGACCCCCGCACAAGAGGCAACGTTGAAGTCTCAGTACCACTATTTAATTGTATTCGTGTGCGGCGCCATGATGAGTTGACCTGCCTGATCGATGATGAGGATTTTGAGTTCTGAGCGCCGTTTTCGCCATACAGTCAAAGATCCCTGTGGGGAATCAGATCGCAGCCGGTGCACCGATAGCACATCGTCTCGGCGATGTCGCCTCGAAGATCGTGCTCGTCGAGGACCCTTTTGGTGTAACAGGCAAGGTCGATGAGCCGCTCTGCGCTTGGGCGCGTCATTTTGATATCATCCCTCCGCAGAGGATGGGGATAAACGGCCCGCAGGACCGGAAGCACGCCGATCTCGGCAAGCTCCTCGATCCCATCCCGAAGAGCGCGATCCGACTCGCCTAGGCCTATGATCACGTTGGAGAAGACCCTGTTCTCGCCGAAATGGTCGACGGCGTCCTTCAGCGCCATCTTGATCTTCTCCAGGGAAACTCCGGGACAGACCTTCCCGAAAAGATCCGGGTCGAGACACTCGACGTTGTACTTGATCTCGTCAGCTCCCGCCACTTTTAGGATCTCGCTGGACTTGAGGGCAGGGGTGACCGAGACCCCTATCGGCACGTCGAACCTGCGGAGGGCTCTTACGATGTCGGCGACCCTTGCGACCTCCTCTTCCGCAGACCGCTCGACGCCGCTGGTCAGGGATATGGCCTCAAGCTCCCCCGTATCCCAAGCCTGGGCCACCATCCCCACCACTTTATCCAGAGACTTCACACCCCCCGAAAGCTTCGGCACGGCGCAGAACTTGCAGTCGTAGATGCACCTTTCGCTGACGGTGATGTAGGCCTGCCGGGGACAGTGGAGGAGGGGTTCTTCAAGAACGCCCCGGGCGACCTCGAGGCCGTTCTCGAATATCGCCACCTCGTTTCCTTCCAGCTCCGAGAGCTTCAGGGGAGAGCTCTCTGAAACGCTCAGCCTCACCCTTCTCCCGCCGGATCTGAAAAAGACGTTATTCTCCCCGGCGCCGGGACCGGCCGTCGAGACGGGCCCCGAGGGGCGAAAGACTTCCGGCAGCTCAATGCTGCCCACGGAGATCAGGCGCGCCTTGGTCTTGAGATTCATCACCGCCATGTGTTCAATGCGAGTTTATAGGGATGGCCCTCAAACCGGAACAGAGAGATGGGATTTCACTTGCGAAGATGGGAATTATCGCGAAGATGGGAGTCCGTCACAAAGGCACATAAAAAGTATCCCTACTCTCCTGAATCGACCAAATCTATTCGACCAAATCTATTTCAGTTATGCGGTTACAACCTAGTGTCAAGTCAGATGTAAGAGGTGATTTGGAATGCCGATAACATTACCACAGGGCTCTGAACCAGGTTCTGAACCGACCTCTGAAAAAGACAAAAAACAGAACAGGGTCAAGGAAGAGTACCCCCTGAGCTTCGCCGAAGCCGCAGCTTTCCTCCGAGAGCTGGCAGACTCCCTGGAGAAGGGGAGCAAGATCGAGATGGGCCTCTCCAAGCAGCAGATCCAGCTTGCTCCGGACGAGCCCATCACCCTGGAGATAACATACAGGGAAGACCCCAAGAAGAAAAAGATTGAAGTGGAGATGGAGATCGAAGAGCACTTCGGCTCGGCTGGAAGAGGGGCCGGAAGGCCCACGTTGAAATCTGTCGAATAAAGAGCGCAGCGGGGGAACGAGGGCAAGATCACGAAAAGCCTTAGTTCCCCACCAAATTGTTTTCAATCCCTTTTGAACTGGCGGAAGATAGTTGAGATCGATCAAGCTGATAGACGTCGCCCCCACCATGGCTCGGGTCCTGGGGGTGAGAACCCCTCCCATCGACGGGAGGCCCATCGACGAGGTAAAGGGATGGGGATGCGATAGAGTCGTTCTCGCGATCGTCGACAGCCTGGGATACGGCCTTTACAAAGCCTTGGAGCCGGACCTTCCGAAGATGAGATCGATGGCGAAAGAGGGCCTTCTCCTGAAGGCGGAATGCGTCGCCCCCTCCACAACCCCGGCCATCGCCTCTATCCTCACAGGCCTCATGCCCAAAAACCACGGTATCAGCAACACCAGCCAGGCCTCCGAATCCGAGATAAGAAGCCTCCTGGAATGGGCGAGCTCCGAGAAGGTCAGATCGGCGGTGGTGATGGAGGAAGAGGGCGCCCGGACCTTCGAGGGTTTTGTAAGCACGGTGATGGGCGTTCCCAGGAGCCTGGGCGTCCGGGATTTCGACCGGGAGATCCTGGCTCAGTCCCTCGCGGCTCTTAATACGGACCCAAGGCTCCTCGTCGCCCACTTCGTTGGGATCGATCGAATCGCGCATTTGGGTGGAGGAATCGACGAGATCAGCGAGGCCGCATCTGCCGTCGACGGTCATCTGGGAGATCTTGCAGCTGCAATTCCCAAAGGAACGATGATGGTAGTCTGCGGGGACCATCCTCTCCATGCGGGAAGGCTCAAAGGCGTTTTTGACTTGAAATACGTGGCATTGATACTCTGGAAGAAGGGAAACGACTGAAGAGCTGCCTCTTTGAGGAGATGGGGGCCTTGGGCCTTCGCCGAAGGGCTTTTCGCCGTCGGAACGTCTACCTTCAGGCGCGCGACAGGTTTAAATGGGTTCTCACCAGCTTGTGAGATATACATGTACGAAGACCTATCCGAGATCTACCAGGCCGCTTTGGAGGATGAGCGGAAGCGCAAGTATATGAAGGAGATCGGCGACTGGCTGGTGGAGGAGTACTTCGAACCGTATCAGGCGTCTTGATATCATGGAATTGATGGGCATCTGCAGCATATGCGGCAGGGCGGGCAAGCTTTTTACCTGCCAGCTTTGTGGGAGGCTCGTCTGCGCGCGATGTTTTGACCCCACCACAGGGGTCTGCCGCCAGTGCAGTGGCGGTCGGAGATCCGGAGACATCTCCAAAGGCCCCTCCACCACCGACCTTCGCGGCGCTTAAAATCGGCGCTTCGCAAACCCCTTTTTAATTTCACAAGTCACGACGATGAGATATTTTGTCGGTCTACTCGGCGTTTTCCGGATGGTGATGGCGAATTTTTCCGATTCCGATCATTTTTATTTCGCGGATGACTATGAATTATCTCGAATTTGAATTATTTAATTCCAAAACCAATTTCGAGTCTTGTGAACATGAGTAAACTGGTTATTTAGGTTTTATTCTGAAATTAAACCCAATATACGGGCTTTTATCTGGCTACTACAACTCCCTACACTCAGAAAAGTTTATATACCAATATAACACAAGGGATGTTGGCAGAAGTAAATTCGCATCCTGTCTGATCACACGGCAATGAAGGGGGGACCTTCGCTTTGAAGGGGGCGAATGGTTCACCATTGGTAGGGGAAATGGAGGGGAGACCGAGATCGTGGGTTTCAATCTGCCTTTGGAGCGACGTCGGGATCGAGTTTTGGTTCCCGGGGCTCCAAGTTCACACTTGTGTACGTAGCTGGTAAGGGAGATAACGCAATGAAGGGGGGGCGGGCGGATCGGGATGGAGGTTCCGAGACGGCTCTCATCTTGGTTCGCCCTTCATCACTCGTCGCGATTAACATAATACAGTGAAGGGTTAAAATGAAGGGGGTGGGCGGATCAGGAATTCTACCCCATTTCGTCCTGGTTCGCCAATAACTATTCCCTCAATCTGTTAGTCGGGCTTCTCCGCCTCCAATATCATGTAGAGCGCAGCTGGAGCCCCGTCAGCAGAGGTCCCCCTAGGACAGAGGGTGAATTCAATGAAGGTCAAGATCGAGATCGAAGACAACGGCATGAAGTCGACGCACGTGTTTGAGGGTGCCATTATTCGAGAGAAGGTCATCGATTTCTTGGTCGCAGCTAATGTCTTCTTAGAGGGAGCGGATGAGGTCCAAAAGGCAGTCGAGCCGAAACCCGAAAACAATCAGACCCTCAGAGATCGGCTGGAGATTTTCGTGAGGGAAGAGTTTCCAGAATCCTGGTTCTCATCAAACGATCTGAGGGACCGGTATGAAACCATATCTGACGACATAAAGCTCAGTACTGTATCTACATACCTTTCGCGAATGTACTACGACGGGGTGCTTGAACGTCGTGGCAACAGAAACCAGAGGCAGTACCGCCTGGTAACCGAAGAGTTCACCTCTGAGGTTAAGTATCCGGGCACCGTATTCAAAGAAGCCTCCTGGAAAGCAGAGAGCGGCTGGTAGGGCGGAAAACCCCTGCCACACTTTTCCGAATCCGAGTATCCTTTTTATCTTGGGCCTGGTCCGCAGAGCGTCAAGGCTCGCGCCGTTCTGATTCGCGCCCGCTCTTCTCCCAGGCTGCCTTAATGACCGGGTTTCTTTCCAGGTACTTCTCGACGGTCGCCTTCGGCGCCCTGTTGAGGGGGCAGGAGAAGTTCACGCAAGCGGGACAGAAATGGCGGGTGAGGATGTAACCGAACTGGAGGGCCGCCATCGCCGTCGCCAGGTTGACCCCCGCCATTCCCAGGAGCGCGACTTGTCCGAACTCCGCCCCGTTGATGAAGAAAAACCATGTCCCATAAGCCTGGACCAGAGCTGGAAAGAAGAGCAAAAAGAGGGAGAAGAGGACCACGACCGATTTTTCGAGCCTGTTCAGAGGCTGCGGACGATAAGGGAAGAGCTTTGGAAAGGGGTTGGGGGCTATGCAGCGAAGTCGCGAGCCCTCCCCGGCGTAGTGGGGGCAGTGGCTGCACAGAGCCCACATCTCGACCGGCCCGAGAAATGCGATCCCAGCCAATGAATACGCCAGGATCGGCCACCAGGTTCCCGATGCGAGCCCCACCATCCCCATCCCGAAGAAGGATAGGAACAGGAAGGGAATTTGGTTTAGGACGAAGAACCGCTGTTCAGCTGGGTCTCCTCGGCAGATCAGCTCTCCAGACAGCTCGCAACCTTTGCAGCTCGAATCATCTTTCAAAGTGCAGATATGATGGAGATCTTTCCCTTTCGTCTCTTGAGCCCCCCTTAAAGTTGGAGACTTCAAATGGCGCGAAGGCTTATTTGGATTCTCCGGGCCCGGGGGTGGATTTTGAGATCTATCGGCGAGGCGAACTTTGTCCGAAAAATTTGGCGATAGGCCACGAAGAGACGAATTCTGGCCGTCGTCAGGATCGAACGGATTCGATCAGACCAGGAAAAGGGGCCGGGAAAACTTCGTCTCCAAAATCTCAAACAAAATCCCAAAAATTGATATAAAAATTGCAACAGGATGCTCTCAGTCCGCGACTTCCTCCGCCCCGAGAGGATATACCCCGTTCTCGTCGTGGACCTCCTTTCCGTGGAGGGGCGGGTTGAAGACGCAGGCGAGCTTGAGGGCGGTCTTGGCCCGGAGGAGGTGGCGGTCGTGCTGGTCCAAAACGTAGATGGTGCCGGGGGCGATCTTGTAGATCTTTCCGCCGTTTCCACCGTTTTCGACTTCAGCTTTGCTGTCGCCCTCTTTTTCAGCCAGTACTTCCACCTCCCCCTCGCCATCGATGCAGTAGACCGATTCGAGGTGGTTTTTGTACCAGATGCAGGTCTCGGTCCCCGGATAGATCGTGGTGATGTGGAAGGAGAAGCCCATCCCGTCCCCCTTCAAGAGGAGCCTGGTGCTCTCCCAGTTCTCGGCCACCACGCGCCGGTCGGTCCTCTCTGCCTCCTCCATGCTTCTCACGATCATGCCAGAACCTCCATCCCTAGCTTCTCCTTCTCCTTTTTCTGGGCCTCATCCGGGATCTCTGAGAGGGCCTCGATGACGGCTTCATCCAGGATGGCGAGGCCCCGCTTCAACTCATCGTCGCTGATGGTGAGGGGGATGAGGCACTTGAGAACCTGGTCCTCAGAGCCAGAGGTCTCCATGATAAGGCCCTTCTCGAAGGCGAGGGCCGATATCCGAGCGGCGAGATCGCCGCTCTCGCAGTCTAGGGCCTGCATCATCCCCCTGCCCCGAGCCGAGAGGACGCCCTTCTCGTCCAGGTCGACGAGCCTCTCCAGGCGCTCCCGGACGATCTCGCCCTTTCTCTCGACCTCTCTCTCGAAGGAGTCATCTTTCCAGTACTCTTCCAGGGCGGCTCTGGCCGTGACGAAGGCGAGGTTGTTTCCCCGGAAGGTGCCGTTGTGCTCTCCCGGTTTCCACTGGTCGAGCTCCGGCTTCATAAGAACGAGGGAAAGGGGCAGTCCGTAGCCGCTCAGCGACTTTGAGAGGGTGATGATGTCCGGCGAGATCCCGGCCTCCTCGAAGCTGAAGAAGGTCCCGGTCCTGCCGCACCCCACCTGGATGTCGTCGACGATCAGGAGGATGCCGTGCTTGAGGCAGATCTGCTCGAGGGCGCGGAGCCACTCGACGCTGGCCACGTTGATCCCACCCTCGCCCTGGATCGTCTCGACGATCACGGCTGCGGGATGGTCGAGGCCGCTGCTCCCATCGGTGAGCATCTTGTCGAGGTACTCGGTGGTGTCGATCTCATCGCCCATGTAGCCGTCGTAGGGCATGAATGCCGTCCCTTGGGGCTGCATGCCGCACCCCTCTCGGAAGTGGCTGTTTCCGGTGGCCGCGACCGACCCCATGGTCACCCCGTGAAAGCCGTTGGTGAAGGAGACGATCGTCTGCCGTCCGGTGACGTTTCGGGCGATCTTCATCGCAGCCTCGACGGCGTTGGTTCCCGTCGGCCCGGTGAACTGCATCTTGTACTTCATCTTCCGGGGCAAGAGGATCAGAGACTCGAAGGTCTCCATGAAGGCCTGTTTAGCCTCGGTGGCCATGTCCAGGCCGTGGACGATGTTGTCGGACTCGATGTACTCGAGCAGCTTCTCTTTCAAAACCGGGTCGTTGTGCCCGTAGTTGAGGGCTCCTGCGCCAGCGAGAAAGTCGATGTACTCGTTTCCTTCCTCGTCTTCCAGGGTGGACCCCTTGGCTTTCGTAAAGACCACCGGGAAGTGGCGACAGTAACTTCGAACCTTTGACTCAAGACGATTGATTGTGCTAATATCATTCATAATTATATCACCCGTTCATCTGGAAAGGTCCTATGCGGAAGAGATGTTCCGCTTCGTGGTTTTCGTGCCCAAAGTGCTCTTCGGAAAAGCAGGACGTGACGGTGCATCGAGCCTTCAGATCCCTGGCGAGAGAGGAGAAGAGCCTCTGGGATGCTTCGTTGGGTGGGGTTATAGTCGTCTCCAGAAAGTTGCAGCCTCTGACCCCAGGCCTGTGCAAAACCTCCTGCAACAGAAGCTTTCCGAGGCCCCGACCTCTCATTCGGGGGTCCACCGCCACCTGCCAGACGAAGAAGACCTCCTCTCGACCTGGAGGGCGATATCCAGAGAGGAAGGCCACGATATTCCCGCCCTCTTCGGCGACGGCGCAGGTATCGGCGAAGTGGTGACAGAGCAGAAGATAGCTGTAGACGGAGTTTTTGTCCAGAGGCTTGCAGGACTCGACGAGGGCGAATATCTTCTCTCCGTCGGCAACTTCCGGCTTGCGCAGCACGAATTCTTTTCTCCTCTTCAGGCTCGCATTCTTTGAGCCGTCTTTCAATGATTTGTCATCTGATGTGAACTGCATTCTCCCGACTCCGGGATGTGAGAAATTGAACTCCGGGCATGGCTCATGCTCAGTTTCTTCAGAATGATGCGTATCTGTTTTGGGGTGTATTCCACGCTGAACTCTCTTTTTATGAGATCTCTGACATCGCTCGTAGTCCAGCGGTCTCTCTGACAGAGAAGGACTTTCAGCTGCTCCTTTTGAACTTCCGAGAGCTTTGTCGGCCTTCCGCCGCCGTGCCTTGGGATCAGTCCCTCATAGCTGCAGTCGTTCCACCTATTCTGCCAGGTGTATCCGACGCTCTTGGTGATGCCGACCAGATGAGCCGAGGTCTCAACGCTGAAGCCCTGATACCGATATCTTATGAAGCGAAGCCTCTTGAGAATCCGGGCGTATTTTTCCAGTTCTTTTATTCTGGCGTCGAGCTCCTCGGGCACCATACATCTCCGTATGGAGACCTGCTCCGGCTTGGGCATGATAATACGGTCGAAATTAATACGTATTAAGTGTTTGGTTCTAAACAAATGATTTTGTTTTTAGGCAACCACAATTTATTTAACTCGGCACGCCATGCTAAAAAGCGTCTGTTCTTCTGCAGCAGAGCAGAACCGCAAGCCTCGAAGTCGGACGAGTCCCTGCGGTAAAAAGCGTCAAACCCTCATAGACCAGAAGGCCCTGTGCGTCCTGCCTCGGCCTTTTGCTCTCCTCCCAAAAAGAGGCGGGACCATTCGACAGGTCCGAGCTCCGGACCTATCATCGCATCTGGGCCAGTCCGCCCACGGCAGCGTGAAGACCGGTCAGTCGACGGCCGATTTGATTCATACATAATAGATCGTTTAAACGTAATTTTTATGTATTTTAACTCTAAATGTATCACTCATCCCCAAATGGGTGGGTGAGCGCCCAACCGTCGGGCCTCTGGCGCGCATCCATTCGGGTCGACACCCTCCATTGGTCGTTTTTTCCTCGCCCATGGGGGGCGGAGCCTGGCCAGAGGCCTCCCTCCAATTTTCGGGTCGATCAGGATATGGAGCTAACTTTGTAATCGGTCTTCTGCCACCAGTTTCCGTCCAGGACCGTCGCCCTGTAACCCATCGTCCTCAGGGCGAAGTAGAGGGTGCAGGCTTCAGGGGTTCCGTAGACCATCTGGACTTTCTCCTCGTCAAGGCCCCGTCCCGAAAAGAGCTTCTCAAGCTCCCCAGCGCTCTTGAGGGTGCGAGCCTCGAGGTCGGAGTAGAGGTCGGAGGTCTTCACGTACATCGAGTTTGAGATGCGAGATGCGGCGTAGTCAGAGAAGCTGGACCTGGTGTCCACGATCTGAACTCCGAGGCTTCCTTCCGCCTGATCCAGCATCGACTCGTTGACCAAAAGGCCCTGCCTCACCGCAGAGGTGTAGTTGGACTCTTCCTGCCTGGGCGAGTTCTGGACTAGATCGAGGCTGGAGAAGGCCTCAATGTCCCCGTCCAGGCGGCTGAGGTTGCTGTGGCCCAGGTACTCAAGAGCCCAGAATAGGTAGGCGGAATCGTCGCCGTTCCCGTAGACGACGATCGAGTCGGTCTCGTTGACGCCAAGGCGGCGAATCTCCTCGACCGCAACCTCGGGGTCCAGAGTTCCCGCGGGCTTCAACCACATCCAGTATAGGTTCCTAGCTCCTGGGAGGTGCCCTTTCTCGTAGTCTGAAGGAGATCTCGCGTCCAGGAGGACGCGTCCATCGAGATCTCCTCCCGGATGGAAGAGAAGCTCTGGATATGCGTACTCGGCGTTGACCGTCTCGCTCTCCTCGTTCTGGCTTCTCGACTTCAGCGCCTGCTCTCGAAGGCTCCCGGGCGAAGATCCCGAGTCCGCTTGGTTTGAGCCTGTGTGGTACTGGTCCCACCACTCGTTGAAGTTGATCCAGTCTGGACAATCTGGACAGCCCGGGGTGCTCGCCGAAGCGGTGCTTGCGAGGATCGCCCCTACGATCAGAAATGAAATTGCTGACCCCGCAACCCTGCATAAGATCCCAGATCTCTGAAGGCTCGATCTATGAAGGCGGCCTTTGGATCTTGAAATCGATCTCGAATTTGCGATGATGATCACTCCCCATTCTCCATGCTACAATCAACGATTCTATTTGAGCCTGGCGAGCCGATGGACGGGAACCTATAAATATCAAAAATTATGTCCATCAAAGTAAAATAAAGTACGTTATTGTACGTATTTATACATCAAAATTCTGAGAGATGACATTTGATAGGAAAGTCGGTCAGGATGGAGAGGATCTTCAACAGGGAGACGGAGAGGACGGTGATCATTCCCATGGACCACGGCGTCACCGTCGGGCCGATCCGGGGAATAAAGAACGTGAGGGAAGCGGCCGATTCGGTCGCCGCCGGGGGCGCGGACGCCGCCGTCGTCCACAAGGGCGCGGCCTCCTTCGGCCATCGGGGGTACGACCGGGACCTGGGCCTGATCCTCCACCTCTCGGCCTCCACAAACCTCGGACCAGACCCGAACAACAAGGTCCTGGTGGCTACGGTGGAGGAGGCATTGAAGCTCGGCGCTGACGGCGTCAGCATCCAGGTGAACGTGGGCGCTGAAGACGAGTCCAGGATGCTGGCCACCCTCGGCGAAACCTCCAGGAAATGCCAGGAGTGGGGGATGCCCTTGCTCGCCATGATGTACCCCCGGGGAAAGAAGATCGAGGACGAGCACCGGGCCGAGTACATCGCCCACGCCGCCAGGGTCGGGGCGGAGCTCGGAGCCGACGTCGTCAAGACCAGCTATTCCGGCGATCCCGATTCCTTCAGAGAGGTGGTGGAGGGCTGCCCTGTGCCCGTGGTCATAGCCGGAGGGCCCCGGACGGAGACCGAGGCAGAGTCTCTGGAGATGGTGGCCGACGCCATCGGCGCTGGTGCGAGGGGCGTCGCCATCGGAAGAAACGTCTTCCAGCACAGGGACCCGAACCTCATCACAAGAAAGATCTGCTCCATCGTGCACCGGGGCATGACGGCGGAGGAGATCCTGGAGATCGAGATGGCATGAGGGGGCCAGGGAAGAAGGTCACTTCAGGTACTCGATGCTGCTCTTCACCGCCCTGAAGGTGGACATGTAGCGATGAACCTGGGGCGGGACCTCGGTGGTGACCGATAAGCCCATCCCCATCGCCTCCGATGAGGATATGGGAAGGCTGTGGACGTTCTCTCCGCCTAGGAGCATCTTCTCGATCTTCTCGAAGGACTCCTCGTCCACCCTATCCTCCATAAGCTCGCGAAGGTGACCATTCATCATCCTGAGGGCCTTCTCGGATATGTGGCGCATGACGAAGCTTGTGTCGTCGGCGTTTTTGCCCTTCATCTCCGTCGCGTAGATCCAGGAGTGGGCGGGGTACGACCCCCTGATGAAGTCGCCCACCTGGGGATCGATCGGCCCTATCACCGCGTCCGGGTCCATCACGATCTCGTCGCAGGCGAGGGCGACGATCGTACCCCCGCTCATGGCGTAGTGGGGAATTATGGCACGGGTCTTCTCGGGATGATTTCTCAGGGCTCTTGCGATCTGGATGCTGGGGAGAAGCTGGCCTCCCGGCGAATGGACGATGACGTCGATGGGTCTGGAACCCGCGGACCTGATCCCCCGGAGGAGCTCTTCTGCGTCCTCCACGTCGATGAACTGGTATATCGGAAGGCCCAAGAGGGATATCGCCTCTTTTTTGTGGACCATGGTGAGCACCTTGGACCCCCAGGCCCGCTCCATCTCCTTGATCAGGCCGATCCTCGACCTCCTCAGGTTCCAGAGCTGGAACTGCGGCAATAGGACGGCATAGAGCACGAAAGCTATGAAGAAGAAGGTCAAAAGATCCAGGGTGTTCATGTTGTCCATATATCAGAAAGAGGGTGATGCTAATACAAATAGATGGCCGCAAGAGCGGTTTGTGGAGGGAGATATGACCGCCTATGGTCTGGCTATGAGGGCGATGCTGCTGGCTTTTGTCCTAATCTCGCCTTCGGCCTGTTCAGTGGAGGACTTCTACAGGGCCGAGGGGGGACCCCAAATCTTCGTCATCTCCGTCAGCTCGAGCATCGAGACCGGAAAGGTGGGGTCGGTCTTCGTAAACGTAGAGAATCGGGGCCAGGTCACAGGCCTTGAGGAGAAGAGGACGCCCCAAACCGAGGACGAAAAGATGCTGGCCCTTCTGGAGGGGGAGATGGAGATGGAGGGCTCCGAAGCCGTCGGCATCGAGGCGAGGCTTATATCCAGGGACGAGAGGCTGGAGGTACTCTCAAGGCCGCAGCTGGCGGGATCCCTCTCGGGCGGCGAGAGTCTGAAGATGCCGATGGAGTTCTCGGTCCGGGCGGAGGAGTCCGCCAGTGCGGGGATTTACCCGATGGTCCTGGAGATCTCCTACGAGAGGCAGGAGGACGTCCAGGTACAGGGAAACCCCCTCTACCCGGAGATCTACTTCCAGAGGGCAGCTGCAAAGGAGACGATCTCTCTTGAGGTCCCGGTGATGACGGGCCCAAGGATAGAGGTGGCGGAGGTGAAAGGCTCGATATCCCCCGGTCGGACCTCCGATCTGGAGCTGGTCCTGGCAAACTCCGGCGACGTCTCAGCTCGGGAAGTGCAAGCGAAGCTCCTCGTCCAGCCCCCCTTCAACTCGACCGATGAGGAGGTGGCCCTCGGGGATATCGAGCCGGGAAAAAAAGCGGTCGCCGAGTTTCCCCTGGAGGTGGATAGAGAGGCGGATCCCGGAGAGCGCGCTCTCGTCTGTCAGATCCAGTACATCTCCGGCGAGGGGGGTGCACAGAGGAGGGAGGACCTTGCTGCCCTGGTGGAGGTGAAGGCCCCGACCGGCCTTCGGACGATAGTGATCGTCCCGATCATCGCGATCGTTCTGACGCTACTCTACCTTGGCGGGGCCGGAAAGAAGCTTCGTCTACCCAGGATCCGAAGGAAGAAGCGGTGGTGATCATCCTATCGGCCCGAGCACCGAAAACTCCCGGGACCGGTCGGCCACCTACCTGGCCACCAGGTCCTGGAACTGCTCCTGGGCCCGGTCCAGGATCGCCTCCTCGCCGGGGATGACCCCGCCTTTCATCAGGACCTTGCCGTTGATGATCGTCGTGTCCACGCCGCCCTGGGCGCTGTAGACAAGGTGGGAGATCATGTTGTCTTCGGTGAGGGGGAAAAACCAGGGCTTCTTCAGATCGATCAGGGCTAGGTCGGCGAGAGCCCCAGCCCGGAGGCCGAGGTCGAGGCGGAAGGCGGCGTATGCGTTCTCCGTCGCCATCTTCCAGACCTCTCCGGCACTGAAGAGGTCTGGCCGAGAATGGGCACACTTCTGGGCGATGGCCGTCGTCTTCATCTCCTGGAAGAGGTTGATGCTGTTGTTCGAGGAGGCGCCGTCGGTCCCAAGGCAGATGTTGGCGCCCGCCCTCGCGAGCTGGTCGAGGGGCGCGATCCCGGAGGCGAGCTTGTGGTTGCTGATCGAGCAGTGGGCGACGTTCACGCCCCGTTCGGCGATGATCGATATGTCCTTTGGAGAGAGCCAGACGCAGTGGGCAGCGATCACCCGGTCACTCAGAAAGCCGAGGGAGTCCAGGTACTCGACGGGGCTTTGGCTGCAGTTTTTGGCGAAGCTCTCCACCTCTGACCTACTCTCCGAGAGGTGGATGTGGAGCATTACGTCGTGCTTTTCTGCGATCTCTTTGGACTTGAGGAGCGTCTCCTCAGAGCATGTGTAGACGGCATGGGGTCCCACTGCGGGGACGATCAGGTCGTCTCCCTTCCACCTCTTGATGAAGGGCTCGGTCCTTTCGATCTGGTCTGGTCTCATGTCGAAGATGACCTCCGAGAGGAAGGCTCGAAGGCCCATCTCCTTCGTCGCCCGGGCAGTCTCGTCCATGAAGTAGTACATGTCGTTGTAGCAGGTGATCCCCGATCTGATCATCTCGAGGCAGCCGAGCTTCACCCCCCAGTGGATGTCCTCGGCGGTGAGCTTCGCCTCCAGGGGCCAGATCTTCTCCGAGAGCCAAGCCATCAGCTCCATGTCGTCGGCGTAGCCCCGAAATAGGGTCATGGCGAGGTGGGTATGGGCATTGACCAGGCCCGGGATCGCGAGCTTCCCCGAGGCGTCGATTACCGAGTCATCGCCGGACTCGTCGGGGATCCCCGGTCCCACCCCTGAGATCCGGCTTCCATCGATGGCGATGTTCACGTTTCGGAGAAGCCTTCCGTCATCCAGGATCGAGGCGTCTTTGATCAGCATGATTTCCCCTCTCCCTGCATCGACGTTAAACTTTTGCCGGTCCTGATCGCCAGGCTTAAAAAGTCCCGGCTCCAACAAACCGGCGCGTGCTGAGGTAGCCAAGCGGCCCACGGCGCCGGTCTTGAACTCGGACCATCGCCCAAAGCGAAAGGTCCGACGGGGGAACCGGTGGTGCACTGCGCCTCGTGAGTTCAAATCTCACCCTCAGCGCCAAATTTACCAATAATAATTAGATAGTTAGAGGGCTATTTTATCTGCTATTGGGATGGTGAGGAAATGAGTAACCCTAAGATCTATTTGGCTGGCAAGATGGATTACAGCGGACATGATGCAAACTATGAGTCCAATTGGCGGGCTGTATTATTAGGGGACAAATATAATGACATTATCCTCACCGATAAGGTCGACGAATACCCCATAATAGAAAACGCCATCAGTCGAATAGATGTGACGTATTCAATGGGGTTAACCTCCAATCCAAAAACAAAGACGTTTGATTACGTGGGACCTTATTTCATCGAGAACTGTGGCGGGCATGGTAGTTATGATCTGGATGCTGGTATCGTGGCCCCTCATGCAGGGGGCGATATATGGACCGAAGTCCCGCAATTGTCGAGAGATGCAATTAAGCGGGCAGACATAGTTGCAGCTTGGATAGATAGTCCCGATGCATACGGCACTATATTCGAACTTGGTTACGCAATCGGACTACAAAAGCGCGTTGTGCTATTTTATTTGGCTGACAGCGTACCTCAAGAATGGTGGTTTGTACTGTCGCATTGTGTTACGAAAGAGGTCAGGTCAAAGCTGCAAGATGGGACCCCTGTGGCAGCTGAATTAATCATGAGGCTTATGCGTCAGAGGTTTTGGTTATACGCTCAGAATAATTGGGATACCATCACTCGTGGGGTGGAAATTGGTTCCAATTGTAGCGAGACACATCAAAATAGTTTCCTCTATGTTATTAAGTCGGGTGATTCTGCTTATAAGGTCGGCATTTCGATGGATCCTAAAAGAAGACTCTCCCAGCTCCAGACCGGGAACCACAACCCTCTGAGCCTCGTAATGCAAATCCCGTTCGAATCATCGGGTGAGGCCAACCGCGTAGAGCGCATCATTCACGAAAAAATCAAAGCCTACAACTCTAGCGGGGAGTGGTTCAAGATCCAGTCCAGTATTCTAGGGGCAATAATATTTGAATCTCTTGAATATGCTTCTAAGTAGCACTCCTTCAATCCGGAATTCGTAGTTTTTGAGTTAATTTTTCCTTTTTTTTCTTAATTTTCTGGCCTTAAATCGCTATTAACTAAAAACACTAGGCAGCGACATATACCGTCAATTAAAGAATCCCAAAACATTTTTTGCAGAGAAGGATAAACATCTGAACCTGGAGGTAGACCCGACGAAATCGATCCCGGCTTTGGTTCTGGTGGCGCTTCTGCTGGGCGCGGGCGCTTCGGAGGGCGCGTCAGATTCTCGCGAAGTAGTCCCGGCCAGCGAGATCTTAGCCGCGATCGAGCGGAGCGAGCCGGTGGAGTACGACGGCGTGATCGTCGAGGGAGACTTAGATCTGCACACTGAACACGTAGTGGATGAATTCGGATGGCCTGCGGATATATGGTTGACTTGGACCGAGAAAGCGATAGTAGTAAAGTCTGGAATAAACATCGTCAACTCCGAAATCCAGGGTAATGTGACTTTAGTTAATACACTCTTCCAGGAGGAAGTCGATTTTGAAAATACTAACTTCACCAAGCAGGTCTGGTTTGCAGGATCAAATTTCAGCGGTTATGCCAACTTCGCAGTAGCGAAGTTCTCAGGTGCAGACGCATCTTTTAGAGAAGCGAAGTTCTCAAGCGAAGTTGCCGATTTCAGGGGAGCGGAGTTCTCAGGCGGAGATGCCATCTTCAGGGGAGCGGAGTTCTCAGGTGGAGTTGCCGACTTCGGAGGAGCGGAGTTCTCAGGTGGAGTTGCCGACTTCGGCGAGGCGGAGTTCTCAGGTGGAGTTGCCGACTTCGGAGGAGCGGAGTTCTCGGGCGGATATGCTGAATTCTGGGAAGCGAGGTTCTCGGGCGGAGATGCCATCTTCTCGGATGCGGAGTTCTCAGGCTATTATGCCCACTTCGGCGGAACGAATTTCTCGGGCGGAGATGCCGACTTCAAGGGAGCGGAGTTCTCGGGCGGAGATGCCGACTTCAAGGGAGCGGAGTTCTCGGGCGGAGATGCCAACTTCGAGGGAGCCAAGTTCGAAGAAAATGCTAATTTTGAGCATTCCATTTTCGGAAACATAAATGAAAGTGAACCGTTCAATATCACTCTCGAATATGTTCGATTCAATTATGACGCCTATTTTGAATATTCGACCTTCTATCCCAACACGAAGCTCGACCTGACGAGATCATCTTACAGACGAATGTTTTTCCCCTGGGACTGCATAAATCAGAACCAGGCGTCTCCCTCCGATGACGATGCTTACCTGGCATTAATGAGAAATTACTTGAACTTGGGATGGTATGAGGATGCCAACTCCTGCTACTACGAGTACAGGAACAGGCGGCGTGCGGATGAGCCGATCGGTATCGAAAAGGTCACAGACACCGTTGAATATGCCCTCTACGGCTACGGCGTGAAGCCCTTTCGAACCTTAGGGTGGATCGTCGGCCTCGTTCTGGCCTTCGGGCTGGTCTTAAGGAACGGGGGGAGCATCAAGAAGTACGTCAGAGAGAAGAGCGAGGTGCCTCTCGATGATGAACCCGCTGCTGGCGACGAATCCGAGGCGGTCGAGCTGAAGACCACCCTCAGGAGGGGAGAGATCGACTTAATAGACCCCTTCCTCTTCAGCCTGACGACCTTCACCTCCGGCCTGACCTCCTTTCTCTACCCCGCAATCGAGTACGAGGCAGAAAAGCACACCCGACTGGTGATAGTCGAGCGCCTCCTGGGGTCGGTCTTCCTGGCTCTGCTGATCACAGCCATCAGCAAGACATACCTCATAAGATGAAGATCAAGATGAAGATCGAGGCGGCGAGGGGAAGGCGGAGGCGGAAGAGGAGGCGGAGGACCATCGGTGCGGTCTGATTTTTACGGGGTCTCCTCTTCATCCCCCCCTTTCAATACCATGGCTTTAAATAGAGGAGACGAGTTCTAGGTCCGGCGCGATCACCTGTCAAAGTCGATGGTGATCATAAGCGCAAGAGTTACACAATTGGATGTTTAAAGCTCGTATGTTATTGATCAAACCGTCAAAATACGGTTCATAAATTAGATCTGAGCTAATTGGTGACGACTATTCTGGCCCAAATTCATATGACGGCGTCCGACTGCGTAGCCCTAAAGAGGTAAAAATGCAGTTTGAAAATCTAAATATTTCGGAACCGCTCCAGCGGGCGCTGATCAAAGAAGGATATTCCACGCCAACGCCGATACAGGCGCAGGCGATACCACATCTTTTGAAGGGCGAGGACCTGATGGGCATCGCCCAGACGGGCACCGGCAAGACCGCCGCATTTGTCTTGCCCGTACTCCAGAGGATGGCAGAAGAGCAGAAGGTTGCAGCTCCAGGTGTGCCGCGTGTCCTCGTGCTCGCACCCACCCGAGAGCTCGCAGCACAGATAGACCAGAGCTTTGGAACATACGGCCAGTTCCTCAGGTTCAGGCACACCGCGATATACGGCGGCGTCAATCAAGGGCCGCAGGTCAGTGCCCTATCCAGAGGCGTCGACACCCTCGTCGCCACCCCCGGTCGGCTCCTCGACCTGATGGACCAGGGTTACATAAAGCTGAATGGCGTTGAGTTCTTCGTCCTTGACGAGGCGGACAGGATGCTGGATATGGGTTTCGCCAACGACGTGCGCAAGATCGTCTCGAAGCTTCCACAGAAACGCCATTCTCTCTTCTTTGCGGCCACCATGTCACGGCAGATCGGCGAGCTTGCCGGAAGGCTTCTCACGCACCCCGTCCGAATCGAGGTGGCTCCCCAGGCGACGACGGTGGAGTGCGTCGAACAGCGCATTTTTTTCGTGGATCAGAACAACAAGGATGTGCTGCTCTTGGGTCTTCTCCAACAGAAAAACCTGAAGCGCGTTTTGGTCTTCACACGTACGAAGCGGCGTGCGGATAAAGTAGCATCGATGCTATCCAAGAACAGGATCCGGGCCAACGCCATCCACGGCAACAAGTCGCAGAACCAACGCACTCAGGCCCTGAACAGTTTCAAGATGGGGCGATTGCAGGTGCTGGTGGCAACCGACATCGCAGCGCGCGGAATTGATGTTGAGGAGATATCCCACGTCATAAACTACGATATGCCCAACGAGGCTGAGAGCTACGTTCACCGCATCGGTCGGACGGCACGCGCGGGGGCAGCCGGTACCGCATATTCATTCTGCGCGGCCGATGAGCGCAACTTCCTTCGCGAGATCGAGAAGCTCACCCGGACGAAGATAGAGCAGATGGATCACCGATATCATTCGGAACGGGCAAAGAACGCCGTGGGCTCGGCGGCAAAGCCGGCCCCGAAGAGATCGAGGAGCGTGCCGAGAAGTTTCGGACCGAAGAGCATTCACAGATCGGGCCCTCGAAAGTCGCATAATCCTGCCGTACGTCGCTAGCTGATCGAAAGTACAACTCAGGTCAATCTGGGCTATTTTTGTGATCGAAAATAGCCGATCGATCTTTTTTTTGTTTGTTAACACTTGAAAATTGTCAAGTCCTTTTACTGTAGCGCCCCTCTCAACGCCCGTTCCAGCCTCTCGCCTTGGGCCAGAACTGGCCTCCCGGTCAGAGGAAACTCCTCCTGGACCTGTGCGAGGAGACTTCGGTCGAGGTCGTCCAGGCCGGGCCTCCCCCCTCCGATCGGCTCGAATTTCATCGAATCAAAACTCCACGCGGCTGCAGGGCGGGTCGGATTCGAGAAGGTCGCCTGTCTTTGCGCGGGACCTGGCCCTGCACCCCCTCGATCTACTTGGGGTCGCAGCGGCGTGGCCGGAGTCGCTCCGAAGAGAGCATCGAAACATTTTTCATATAATGTGGATAACCACCACCTAAGGGGAATTCGATGAGGGCTAAAAAGATCGCATCTCTGATGCTGCTGCTTTTCCTTCTGCCGGTGGTCGCCATGGCCTCGCCGGACGAGGCGAGCGGCACGGTCGTCGGCGTGGTCGACGGGAAGACATTCGACGTCAGGATCGAGAAGAACGATTCTAGGATCAGGCAAGGTGTCGAGAGGGTGACCCTGGCGGACCTGGAGGTTCCGGATGAATTGATGAACGAGTCGGTGAACGAATCAACGAACGAATCAACGAACGAGTCGATCCCAGAAGGACCCTCGGCAAAGGACCTCTCAGTTGCGATTCTTCTGAACAAGACCGTCTGGCTGGACATCGACGACAAGTCTGAGAACGGACGGAATCCTGACGGCGAACTGGTATCCATCCTTTATCTTGCTGGCCTCGATGGCAAGCCCGTAATCTCGCCTTCCTTCAACAGGATGCTGGTGGACTACAAGATCGCCGAGCTGAACGACTCTGACTCCAACGAGTTCGACCCAGCGGATTGGTGGCCGTCCCAGGAGAACGTCTCTATAGAGAACGTCAGCGGTGAGGGGGATACGGGGACGAAAACCACCGGCCTCAACATCGACATAAACCCCACAAAGCCCAGCGTTGACGTGAACATCTCGCGGCTCAACATAAACATAAACCCGACCAAGCCGAAGGTCAACGTGAGCCTCTCCGGCCTCAACGTAAACGTAAACCCGACAAAGCCCAGCATCAACGTGAACCCCGGCAAACCCGTAATTGACGTCAACCCCACCCAGCCCAACACAACAGAAAACGAGACATCTGGGGCGTTTAGCTCCAACGAGACGATGCCAGGGGCGAATTATACGGGCACTTCGCCGTTTGCCAACTTCAGCGAACCGGTTATTTTGAATAACTCGACGATGCCTATCACGCTGGTCAACCCGACAGGTTCCATAACCGTGATCAACTCCACGGGACAGGTGACGGTGATCGACCCCGCTAAGCCAGTAAAGGTGATCAACTCCACAGAAACTGCGATGGCGGCAAATCTCACCAAGACGGAGCCCGCGACCAATTCCACGGAACCTGCAAAGTTGAAAGATCAGCTGAAACGGTGATAAGCAGATATCGGGCTCATAATTGCGGAGATCTATCGATATCTTGAGGACCTGCGGCCCGTCGCCCCTCGCCCGATATCAAAACGGTCCCGTTCTCGTCGAGCTTCGTGTAAGACCAATGATCCAGGACGGTGGCGTTCGTCTGGCTCCTGTTCGTGAAATTCCCGGCGAGCCAGTTACGAACGTCGATCATCTCGAACCAGGGTGAGGTGTAGTTCGCAGATCTATTCTCCCCGAGGCTGAGATTGAAGGGACTGTGATCCGCCGAGACGTTCCTGGCCACCTCGATCGACCCGTTTCCCTTATCGACCCTGACCATCTCCTGGCTGCTATAGTTTCCGCTACCCATCTCGCGAACGCTCACCTCGGCTCCCGCCTCCCCGAGAACCGTCACGACGGTCGAGTTTCGGACGGGTTCATTCATCCCCTCGGCCCGGGCGCTGATGTCGCACCTGATCTCGTAAGGCTCCTCCCCCGTGGAGTACTCCTCTGAGAGGCTCACAAACCCCTCGCCGGAGATGGAGCGGCTCATAATAAAGCTCCTCAGTGGCTTTGGCACCCTCACCACCAGGGTCAAGCTCGCGCAACTTCCGGCCTCTATCTCCTCGATCTTCCAGACATTGGCCTCAAAGGGTCTCATGGAGGCTGCCACCGGCTCAACGTCGGCGTCGAAGTCGACCTCCATAAAGACGTTCTTCAGCGGCTTGGGGCTCGGGTTGCAGAGGGTCACGTTCCAGGTGACGGTCTCGCCACGCCTGACCTCCATCGGATTTGCGTTGCAGCTCAGCTCTAATGCGATCTCGTCGCCCCCGTCCCAGCCGCCCCTTGCCGGCACGGCGGCGTCGCCTTGGGCGAACTGCGCCCCAGCCAGCAGAAAGATCAGCAGCATCGCATTGAGAAGACTGAGCCTCATGCCTCATCACACCCTAGCTACTCTTCTGCCCTCCTCTGCGAAAAATCTTTGGGTCTCAGATCTTCAGGACTCCGTCTCTCCTGCGAGAATCCAAACGCTCTCCGACAAGACTTTTATCCTCTCTGGACGACGTTCAGCCATGGCATCCCTTTCGGGAGAGGTGGGAGGAATCCGGATGCATAACCCGGTCATGCTGGCGGCGGGAATTTTGGGCACCACGGGAGCCTCCCTCAAAAGAGCGGCCCAGTCGGGGGCCGGTGGCGTCGTCACCAAGTCGGTGGGATCAGCCCCGAGGGACGGGCACAGGGGGCCCACCGTCGTCCAGGTGGAGGGCGGGCTTTTGAACGCCATGGGTCTTCCAAACCCCTCCTACCACAACTTTCAGGAGGAGATCGATATCGGAAGAGAGGGCGGGGTTCCGGTGGTGGCCAGCATATTCGGGTCCGGTCCCGAGGAGTTCGTGGAGGTGGCAACGGGCCTGGACGCCGACGGCTTCGAGCTGAACCTGAGCTGCCCCCATGCGAAGCGTTACGGCGCCGAGATCGGGTGCGAGGCCTGCAACGTCGAGGAGATCACGCGGGCGGTAAAAGGGAGCGTCAATGTCCCTGTCTGGGTGAAGCTCACCCCAAACGTCGCCGACATCGTCGGCCTGGGCTTCGCGGCCCAGCGCGGTGGCGCCGACGCCGTGGTGGCGATAAATACCCTAAAGGCTATGGCGATCGACGTCGAGTCCGGCCGGCCGATCCTCGGAAACCGCTTTGGAGGACTCTCGGGCCCTGCGATAAAGCCGGTGGCGATAAGGTGCGTCTACGACCTGGCCTCGGCTCTCGATATCCCCGTGATCGGGGTCGGAGGCGTATCCAGCTGGCAGGACGCCGCAGAGATGATCATGGCGGGAGCCGCAGGAGTCCAGGTGGGAACGGCCCTCGGGCAAGTTGAGGGGTACGGGATATTCGGGTCGATCGCCGAGGGGCTCTCATCTTACCTGGACAGAAAAGGCACGACCCTGGAGGAGCTGAGGGGCATGGCCAGGAGGTTTTCATGAGGTCGAAGAACGCCGATATTGTGGAGATCGTCGAGGAGACTCCCACCGTCAGGACCCTGAGGTTCGACCTCGCCCTCGACCCGGTTCCCGGCCAGTACCTGATGGTCTGGGTGAGGGGCATCGACGAGATCCCTATGAGCATCTCTTACCGAAACGGCATTTCAGTCCAGCTGGTGGGCGAGGCGACAAGGGCCATCTTCGATCTTGAAGTGGGCGACAGCCTCGGGCTTCGCGGCCCTCTTGGAAACGGTTTTTCCCTCTCCGGCGATCGGATTCTTCTCGTCGGTGGCGGGGTGGGAGCAGCGCCCCTTGCCCTTTTGGGCGAGGCGGCCAGCAAAAAGGGGATTGAAGTGTCCACCCTTCTCGGGTTTCGGTGCTGCGACGATCTGATCTTCAGGGAGAGGTTCGAAAGAATCGGGGACCTGGTCATAACGACGGACGACGGCTCCGAGGGGATCTCTGGCCGGGCCTCGGCGGGCCTGGAGCGCCTGGACCCCCAGGAGTTCGACCAGATCTACCTCTGCGGTCCAGAGCCGATGATGGCGGACGTGATCAGAAGGTGTCCGGGCATGGAGACGAAGATCCAGGCGAGCATCGACCGCTACTTCAAGTGCGGCATGGGGATCTGCGGTTCATGCTGTATCGATCCCACCGGGATCAGGGTCTGTGTCGAGGGGCCGGTGATCAGGGCGGAACGGTTGGTGGGGACCGAGTTTGGGCGGTACAAAAGAGGTCCCAGCGGCCTCAAAAAAGTCTGAAATGGGGTGATGATCTTTTGATGGCGAGGTTCCGTTGCGAAAACGAGATTCTTAAGGGCGAGGTGTCTGGAGATTCGATAGAGTCCGATGGGAAGGAGTACAACCTGGGAGATGTGGAGCTGCTCGCCCCTGCTGATCCGAGCAAGGTGGTCTGCGTCGGCCTGAACTACGTCGAGCACGCAAAAGAGCTGAAGATGGACTTACCAAAAGAGCCGATAATATTCCTGAAGCCGCCAACAGCTGTGATCGGACCCGGCGCCGATATCGTGATGCCTCCATCAAGCAGCCAGGTTGACTACGAGGGCGAGCTGGCGGTGGTGATCAAAGAGAGATGCAGAAACGTCCCTGCCAGAGAGGCGGACGATTACATCCTCGGCTATGCGAACTTCAACGACGTCACCGCCCGCGACCTCCAGAGGAGAGACGGCCAGTGGACGAGGGCCAAGAGCTTCGACACCTTCGCGCCGATGGGCCCATTCGTCGTCGATCTCGACCCATCTTCATTAAAAATCCAGACGAGGGTGAACGGATCTGTGAGGCAGAAGTCCAGCACCTCGGACCTGATATTCTCTGTACCGGAGCTGGTCGAGTTTGTGAGCGAGATCATGACCCTCCTTCCTGGAGATGTGATAGCATCGGGAACGCCTCCCGGCGTCGGTTCGCTTTCCGCAGGAGACTATGTGGAGGTCGAGATTGAGGGGCTCGGGGTTCTCAAAAACGGCGTGGTCAGGGGGAGCTGACCCAAACTTCTTTTTCGATATTTGTTGGTATCTTCGGCTAAGATATGTGAAAAATCTGATCGTCCTATGTGGGGGTCCGGGGGGCTACAAGCCCCCCGAGTACATGTACGTGGATTTTCGGCTCAGTACCTATTTATGCGAAAGTTCAGCCTTTCCGCCGCCGTATAACGATTATCAAAACTGCAGCAATCAGAAGGATTGCAACAGCCATGACCGCAGTAGATATCCCGGACCCGCTCTCCTCCTCCGGCGTCTCGACCGCCTGAGGCCTGGGCGGGATCTCGGCCTCGATTATGCTCTCCTCGAGATCAATCACGTCGCCGTTGTTGCCGAGGAGCTGGATGGTGAGCTGATAAATCCCTGGGTCCAGCGTCTCGTTCCAGGAGATCTCGACCGTCTCGTCGTCGCCGGTCAGGAGGATCGGCGTCTTCTCCTCGACACTTGTTAAGAGCGTACTGTTCTGATAGAGGTCGAACTTCAGGGAACCCTCGAAGGGAACCCGGGACCTCCCCATCACCGTAGCGCTGGCCCCGGTCTCGTCCTCGTAGGTGTCGGTGATCTCAGCGTCGTCCCTGGCGGTGAAATAGTTCATGAAGGCCCTGGTCTGACCGTTCTTCTTCTCGACGATCTTGACCCGACCTCCATACTCCTCGCCGTTCTCGAGGAGCTGCTTCCATTCAAGGCTCAGGTCCGACGGAGAACGAAAGCTTCCAGTTATGGGGACTGATTCTCTTTTCGAGATGTATACGGCCTTATCGCCTTTGACGAGCGTATAGTAGATGTCCACCACAGCGAGATCTTCGGAGTACACCAGGAGGGTCATGCCCCGGTAGTCGGCGTGAGCGTCCCTGACGTCGAACCTGATGTCCACCCTGCCGCCGTAATAGAAGTCTGTGCACTTCTCGGAGACGACCTCGCCCTCTTTGATCAATTTGGCGCAGGCCCCGTAAGAGCCCTCCTCAGCTCCGGAAACGCCCCAGGTCACAATCCAGGTGCCTGGGCCGTCGAGAGAGAGGGTTTTCGTCTGAATCACCCCCTCTTTTGCCGAGGATAAATCCACCTGGAGACGGCAGCTGGTCGCATCCCCCTTCACGGTGACGTCGCAGGACTGAAGGTCCGAGTAGATGTCCACAACCTCTTGAGCCTGAGCCGAAGCGGTGATGACGACCAGCGTGATCGCGAGCATGAATGTAAGAGACAGTTTCATAGCAAATCCTCGCACCAATCCCATGTAACAGCATCTTTGAAATAACCACCGATCTGATTTTGGCGTTCCGGTTCGGTGGCCGGTTCCTCTCGACCTCGGAAAGATCCGACCTTGCTGATTCGGATCGAGGGGGGTTTAAGACTTTTGGAAGATTGAAGCATCAAAAGTCGACCGCGATCTCTCCTCCCCGAAGAACGTCCTCTTCGCCGACGTCGACAAGCCGGCTTTTGCCGCCGGAAGATACCAGGTACGGTCCGATGGCATAGACCCCGCCCTCGCCATCCGTCGAGTAGGAAACGGTCATCTCGTAGCGACCATCTCGAGGCACCGCGGTCTTGGTGTACTGAAACCGCCTCCCCTGATCGGTCGTCACGTTCAAGACCGCCACGACGGGCCCTTCCGCCGTTGAGGTGCCCGAGATCCTGGCGCCTGAAACGCGCTCGAAGATCTTCACCTGATTTGCCGGAAGGCCCGATCCGACCTCCGGTTCGGACTCGTAGATCAGCTGGAGATGGCTCATGCCCCGGCAGTCGAAGAGGTGGCAGCGGGCAAGGAGGGTTCTCAGGAACTTTTCGGTGTGGTTATAGGCCAAAGCGCCCTCGTCTTCGGTCTTCCTGACGTAATCGGTGGGGTCTTCGCCCGTCCATAAAGCGATCGCCGATAGCCCCGATCGTAGCATCTTCGAGTCGGTCATGACGTACCGCGATCTTCTGTCATCCATGATCTCAACGGCTTTCGCCTCATCGCCGGATAGGAAGAACCGTGCAGCATCCTCGGCTCCAGCCTGAAATCCGTTTGCCACCACGGGCCTTCTGGACCTGTAGAGGATCCAGTTGCCCCGATCCCACCAGGAGAGAACCCCGTATTCGGGGGTTTGATTCGGGTCCTGGAAGCTCGTGGTCTCCATCGAGTTCTCCTCCAGCCAGATGAGGGGCCCGTTCCAGCCGTCTTCGACGATGGCCGGACGGATCGCGAAGGCCCCTACAACGCTCGCCGCCGAGGGCAGTATGAGGAGAAGGAGAAGGGCTGGGGCGAGAAATTTCGAAAGACCGCGGTTTTTTTTGCCCCATTCCGAATCGCCGACGATTGCCGCCGCCCTGGAGAAGAAGAGGGCCATGAGAATCGACATGCTGGCGGAGAAGACGTACAAGAACCGGTTCTGGAAGATCGTGAGGGCGAGGATCGAGACGGTCCAGACCAGGAATAGCAGTTGAGGTCTATCGATATCGGAGCGCCAAAGGTGGGCAAAGCCCATCACCGCTATCGTCAAATTGAACCCCGCAACAGAAAGAGGCCTCACGGCGTCGTAAAGGGGGACCGCCTCCGCTACCTTCTGGGAGAGGCTCCCGCCGAAGAAGTAGCTCAACCCAGAATCGAGGAGATGATGGACCCCCATCGATTGGCCGAGGGCGTAGGCCGATATCAAGAGCACGTATCCGAGAACGACGACGATCAGGGGAAAGGCGACCCAGGGCAGGCCCCTATCCAGAAACGTTCGGGATAGAGCCAGCAGGGCCGAGATCACCAGCAGGATTCCAAATGCTGCGAAGAAAGAGGGTCTCAGCCACACCTCCTTCCAGAAGGGAAGCATCAGAACCAGCGCAATCCCAAAGGCCGCAAGAAAGATCAAAAGGTCGTCTTTCGAGGAGACCTTTTGGCGCAGGTCGAGGGTGGTCTGGATAGCGACGTAGACCAGGAATATCCCGAGATAGGCGGCAGCTCCGATCCAGGTGTATGCGAGAGCCGCCATCAAAACTCCTGCGACGACCGCAAACCACGGACTTTTATCGCGGCTTTTTAGGGCGAGGGTGAGAAAGAGGACGAGGTTCACCAGAAGGAAGGCCTCGAAGACGTGGTGATCAGGTCGGCCGAAGATGGATGCGCTCACGTGCTGGGGGTTGATGGCCAGAAATAGGGCCGAGAGGAGCCCTGCCCGGCGTCCAAAAAGTTCCCGTGCCAAAAAGTAGAGGGCGATGACTGTCAGGGATCCGAGGATAGGAGGAACGATAGAGCCGACGATCTCTATCGACCTCTGGGATTCGGCCCCGAAGAGAAGGGCGGTCCCCGCGATCAGCTGATCGAAGAGCGGCGGCCACATCAGCTCAAGGCCTCTAGGGTAGTCGATGTAGGAGTCGAACCAGAGGGTGTGGGGAAAGTGGTCGACGGTGTAGAGGACCCTCCTCATGTGGTAGAAGGAGTCCGAGCCGTAGAAGAGCAGATCTCCGCCGACGAGGGCGCCTCTCAACGGAGCCATCCTCAGAAGGAGGCCGAGAAGAAATATGGCGAAAACGGACGCAAACTCCCGCACCTCTCCTCGATCCAGCTTCAATGACCCCCCATCGTCTTTCTCACCTCACCCATCATCGGGAAGAGTATTTACAGGTTGTGACGGGGCCATGGCCGATCTCGTGATCGGAGAGGTCCGGGCAAAAGGAGAAGAGAGGCTCAGGAGATTACCTTCGCCTTTACTATCACAACTTCCTTGAGAGGCTTGTCCGAAGGACCGGTCTTGGCCTTTCCGATCTTGTCCATGACGTCCATGCCGTCCACCACGTTGCCGAAGACAGGGTGCATCTTGTCGAGGTAGTTGTTGTCGACGAGATTTAAGAAGAACTGGCTGCCACCGGTGTTGGGGCCGGCGTTCGCCATGGAGATCGTGCCCCTGCTGTTTTTGTTGTGGTCGGTGAACTCGTCTTTAATCATGTAGCCTGGACCCCCGCGACCTGTCCCCGTGGGGTCGCCGCCCTGGAGCATGAACCCGTCGATGACCCTGTGGAATATCACCCCGTCGTAGAAGCCGTCGTTAACCAGCTTTTTGAAGTTGCCCGCGGTGACGGGCATGTCGTCGTAAAGCTGAATCGTTATGTCGCCCATGTTCGTCTCCAGGAGAACCTTCGTCCTCCCGGCGCCCTCAGTGTCCTTTCCCATATCCTTATCCTTAGTCAAGCAACCAGCTCCAAAAATCACGAGTATGACGAAGACTCCAACAACGAGACAAGATCCGGTCCTGGTCATCGAGGAAGAGTGGTTTGCAAGGAAAGTTAAACTTTTCCCGGATTGTCGGGAAAATGAAGGTGGCCAAGGAGCTTCAGCGGTTCAAGAAGTGGTCTCAGGTCAGGGTGCAAGTCTTTCACGCCAAGGAGTCCCTGAGAAATAGGCCTCCAACTATGGCCACCAGGGCCCCGAAGACCATCACAGCAGCCCCCAAATCGTTTCCGCCGTCGAAGAGCACCCAGCCCTGGAAGACCTTCATCATCCCCCAGAAGATGAGGAAGAGGCCTGTGATCGGCTTTATCACGCTCTTCCTCGCCCTCTTATCTCTCCGCCCTCTTCTCGTCGACGACGATGTAGTCTTTAAGGGCGCAGACCGAGTGGAAGGGTACCAGGATCAGCTTCCCCTCTTTTCGGTACCTGGCAGGGTCAAGCTCCGAGTCGGGCTTGACCAATAGGTCGATCAGCTTTCCTGTCTCGGGATCGAGGATGATGTTCTCCAATTCTCCCAGCACGGTTCCCCCCATCGTCACGATCTCCTTTCCGGCGAGGCTCCGGGCGTAAATTCTGGACACGATCCTCTCACCTCACCGGTACCCCAGATAGGATCCGGGGTCGACCTTCACGCCGCCCCTTAACCTCTCGTTGATCCGCTCGTAGTACCGCACCATGTTCTCCTCGAAGCTGGGCCTCACCCTCTTCAGAGCCTCTCGGTAGTGTTTCATCTCCACCTCATTTGCCTCCGGGTCCTCTCTCAGGGCCAGCATCACCGCCTCCCTGCCGAGGGACTCAAGGTCCGACCCCACGTAGCTTTCGGTCAGCTCCGCCAGCTCCTCCAGGCTCACGTCGTCGCCGTTCGGCGTTTTTGAGGTGTGAATCTTGAGGATCTCCAGCCTTCCGGCCCTGTCGGGAGGGCCGACGAATAGGAGCCGGTCGAACCTGCCGGACCTGAGGAGGGCGGGATCGATGATGTCGGGCCGGTTGGTGGCGGCGATCACCACCACGTCCTTTAGAGTCTCAAGGCCGTCCAGCTCTGCCAGAAGCTGGTTTACAACCCGCTCAGAGGTCCTGTGCCCCTCCTCCATACCCCTCATGGGGGCTATGGCGTCGAGCTCGTCGAAGAAGATGATGGCCGGAGAGACCTGTCTCGCCTTTTTGAAAACCTCCCTTACGGCCTTCTCGGACTCGCCGACCCACTTCGAGAGGAGCTGGGGGCCCTTGATCGATATGAAGTTGGCTTTCGTCCCCTTTGCAACGGCCCTGGCGATGAGGGTCTTCCCGGTTCCCGGTGGGCCGTAGAGGAGGATGCCCCTCGGAGGCCGTATCCCCATCTCCTCGAACTTCGCGGCCCGCTTCAGCGGCCAATCCACCGACTCGACGATCTCCTGCCGGAGCAGGCCAATGCCCCCCACGTCCTTCCAGCTCACGTCGGAGATCTCCACCAGGACCTCCCTCATGGCGCTCGGCTCGATCTCTTTGAGGGCGTTCTCGAAGTCCTCGACGGTCACAGACATCTGGTCGAGGACCTCTTGGGGGATGTCGTCGTCGAAGGAGATGTCGGGAAGGTGCCTTCGGAGGACCTTCATGGCAGCCTCTTTGCAGAGGGCGGATATGTCGGCTCCGACGAAGCCGTTGGTTCTGTCGGCGAGGTCGTCCAGGTTCACCGATTCGTCGATCGGCATGTTCCTGACGTGGATCTGGAGTATCTCCATCCTGTCGATCCTGTCGGGAACGCCGATCTCGATCTCCCGGTCGAACCTGCCCGGCCTTCTGAGAGCCGGATCGATGGCGTCGATCCTGTTGGTGGCTCCGATCACCACCACCTGGCCCCTCTCCTTGAGGCCGTCCATCATGGCGAGGAGCTGGGCGACGACTCTCCGCTCGACCTCGCCCGTCACCTCGCCCCTCTTGGGGGCGATGGAGTCGAGCTCGTCGATGAAGATTATCGAGGGGGTGTTCCTGTTCGCCTCCTCGAAGATCTCCCGGAGCCTCTGCTCGCTCTCGCCGTAGTATTTGGACATCACCTCGGGACCGGCGATGGAGAAGAAGTTGGCGTTCGTCTCGTTGGCTACGGCCTTCGCGATCAGTGTCTTTCCGGTTCCCGGCGAGCCGTGGAGGAGGACGCCCTTTGGAGGTTCTATCCCCAGCTTCTGGAAGACCTCGGGGTGCTTCATGGGCAGCTCGATCATCTCCCTGACCCGCTGTACCTCGTTTCGAAGGCCCCCCACGTCTTCGTAGGTGATTCCGGTCCCATTCAGAGATCCGAAGCCCTTGGCTGGCCGGTCGAGGAGGGAAACCTCGGTCCTCTCGGTGATCACCACCACGCCTTCGGGATCCGTATCCGCGACCACGAGTGGCACCGCCTCCATCCTGCCTATGAAGGGATGGCCCGAAGAGCTCATGATCGGGAGTACGTCGCCCCTGACGATCGGCCGCTTCAGGGTCTGCCTCTTGATCTGCTCGGCCGCGTCCTCGCCGTAGTAGGTGTGAGTGCTGGAAGGGGGGGAGAGGACCACTCTCAGGGCCTCGCACTCCTTCGCCTTTCTGATCTTGACCCGGTCTCCTATGCTCACCCCGACGTTATGCCTGATGAAGCCGTCTATCCTGATGTAGTCCTGGCTCCAGTCCTGCCGGTCGGCGCGCCATACCTTGGCTGCGGAGGTCCTCCTCCCCTCGATCTCGATGATGTCTCCGGGCGATAGCCGAAGGGTCAAGAGGGCGTTGGGGTCGAGCCTTGCGATCCCTCGCGCCGAGTCGTTGGGGTACGCCTTGGCCACCTTGAGCTGAATCTCTTTCACGTATCACACCTTAGCTGGTGTTGGGGTTTGATCGATTTAAGGCTATCCAGATCGCGAACACATTGTAAATTGAGACAGTATTATATTTGATGTTTTTGGCCCCTTCGAGGCGGGGGTTTGAAGCGCGAAGTTCGGCGTGAGGTTTTGATCCTCACCTCGATAAAATTTGAGCTGGCTGGAGCGAGTCTTCACGAACTCGCGGCGAATGTCCGCCCTCTCGGACAAACTGGGCTCCCGGCTCGACGCACCATCTAAACCCTTTTAATCCACCTCGACATAACCCTCTGCAGGTGAACTTGTTTGGACAGGGAATGGGAGATAGACGTAAAGGTTTCGGATATCGGCTCGGTCTTCACCCTCCTCGGGATCGCCATCACCTCGGCGGTCATCGGGGCGGCGGAGATCGCCTACACCATGCTCTGGGTCACCTCCGCCTACGAGAGGAACGGCAAGGACTTCTTCCTCGACCTTCTCTACGCGACCTCCTACACCTGGACCGCGGAGTACGTCATCACGGCGGGATCGGTGATCCTGGTATCGGCGATTATATTCCTGGCGACCATGAGCATCTCCCTCGTCTATCTCAACAACCTTTCAACCAAAAAGGGAAAGCCCAACCTGAATCCCCTATTCGGGCTCTTCTTCTTGGGGCTATTGCTGCTCATCGTAACCCTGCTCTCGGCGATAATGCTCAGGTACTCTTGAGGTGGTGGCTTTGCGGATAACTGGCGTCATACGGGAAAGGAGATCTCCTATCGAAACGGCCTCGGAAAAAAGGGCTTCTGAAAGGGCTCCGGAAAAGGCCGCGGATTCGAACACAGCTTCTCCAAAAGAAAACCAGGCCGTTCCGAATGACCAGAGACCCGGGACCGGGCAGGGTCAGGAGAGGCTGGCGGGTGGAGCCTTTGGCCCAACGGACGGAAAGCCGGGGGCTTTCGCCCTCTCCCTGGCGAGGTCGAAGCGCCTCCTCTACCCCTTCGCCGCCATCGTCGGCCAGGAGAAGATGAAGCGGGCGCTGATCCTGAACGCCATCAACCCCTCGATAGGGGGGGTCCTGATAAGGGGCCAGAAGGGGACTGCCAAGTCCACCGCCGTCCGGGGCCTCGCCGAGGTCCTGCCGGGGATCGAGGTGGTGGTGGGCTGCCGCTTCGGCTGCGACCCTCGGGACGAGGAGAACCTCTGCTGGGAGTGTGCCGAGAAGGCGAAGGAGGGCGTTTTGCCGACGGAGGTGAGGCCGATGCGGGTCGTCGACCTTCCCGTGGGCGCCACCGAGGACAGAGTAGTGGGGTCCCTGGACATGGAACGGGCCCTCCGGGGCGGGGAGAGGGCCTTTGAGCCCGGGATCCTGGCCGAGGCGAACCGCGGCATCCTGTACGTCGACGAGATCAACCTTTTGGACGACTACGTCGTCGACGCCCTCCTGGACGCCGCCGCCATGGGGATGAACACCGTCGAGAGGGAGGGGGTGAGCGCAAGCCACCCGGCGAGCTTCATCATCGTCGGGAGCATGAACCCGGAGGAGGGGGAGCTTCGACCCCAGCTCCTCGACAGGATCGCCCTTCAGGTGAAGGTGGAGGGTATATCAGACATCGAGCAGAGGGTTGAGATCATCGAGCGGAGGGGTGCCTTCGCCAAAGATCCAGTCAAGTTCAGAGAGGAGTTCGACGCCGAAAGCAAGAGGCTCAGGTCCAGGATCGTCGCCGCCAAAAAGGCCCTCCCGAAGATCAGCTCAGGGAAAGGGGAGCTACGAAAGATCGCCAAGATCTGCGTCGAGTTCGGGGTCGACGGCCACCGGGCGGACATCATGATCGAGCGGGCCTCAAGAACCAACGCCGCTTTCGAAGGGCGGGATAGGGTCGAGACCGTTGACATCGTCGCGGCGGCGGAGATGGTTCTGCCTCACAGGATGCGAAAGACCCCCTTTGACGACGGCGAGTTCAGCCCGGAGAGGCTCCGATCGATGGTGACCTGATTATGCCTTCGGGCTGGGACCCCGCCCCCCTGCCGCCAGCCGAAGAGCTGGTGGCGCTTTTTCGAAGAAACCTCGACAGAAATTACGGCTGCAAGGTATTCTTCGCTGGATCGCCGGTGCTGGGGATCAGGATTCCCCGGGAGAGGGTGGGCATGATCACCCCGGAGGACGCCTCCAAGATAAAGTCGATCCTGGAGATGCGCAAATCGTCCATCAGGACGGGGGAGATAGCGGCCGTCATCCTTCTCGGGGACGAGACGTTCGTCGAGATGGGCCCATCCGGCCTCGAAGATCTTGTCGTTTCCAGTCGTCGAGGTGAAGAAGAGGCCGGTTCGTACGACCTGGCCGAGATCCTCACCGATTTTGCAAGATCCGAGACCCGGACCGCCTCGAAGTCGCCGGCGTCGGGCAGGAGGGCGGAGGTCTTGGCCCGGGGAAAAAGGGGGCGGTACGTAAGGGCCCGGATGCCGAGAGGAAAGGCGAGCGACGTCGCCCTCGCCCCCACCCTCAGGGCCGCGTTGGCCCGCTGTGGCAATGGTTCCCTCATCATAAGAGAGGAGGATCTTCGGGAGAAGGTGAGGAGGCGGAGGGTTGCCACCCTGATCGGGATAGTCCTTGATTCCAGCTTCTCCATGGAGGAGTGCGCCTTGGCCACCAAGAATGTGGTGATCGAGCTGCTCAAAGACGCCTACCAGAGGAGGGACAGGGTGGCTCTCGTCTCCTGCTCGGGAAGGCGGTCGAAGGTGGTTCTCCCCTTCACCCCAGCGGTGGTGACGGCGAAGAGGCATCTGGAGAGTATCGAGTACGGCGGGACGACGCCTCTTGCCCACGGCCTAGCGACGGGCCTGTCCCTATTGAAGCGGGAGCTGGAAAAGGAGCCCTCCGCCACCCCGATCATGGTTTTGATCACCGATGGAAGCGCCAACGTCCCCCTGGAGGTGGCGGGAGATGCGGCCACCGAAGCCCAAGAGGTCGCCGAGGATCTGAGACGGGCGAGGGTTCACCTGCTGGTGGTGGACGTCGGCGTCGAGGGGTCGGATTTAGCCAAAAAGATCAGCACGGCCGCTGGCGGAAGGTACCTCAAGACCGATCGACCGAGCCAAGAGGAGATTTACGCCGCCATCAAGGGCGAGCAGATGGACGCATCGGGCCAGAGGCCCGCTGACGGTCGGGTGTGAGGTGTTTATCAGATGACTTCATCCCAGGGACTGAAGGTCCACCGAAACCAGGGCGAGACGTTCAGGCGAGGGCTGGTGGAGCTGGGGGTCTTCGACAGGGACCGAAAGGTAAGATCGGATGGCGATCACCTGTACCTGCCCGTCCTGGACTTGGACCAGGAGACGTTGGAGGATCTCGCGACCCTCGGCGATTTTGAAGCTGTGGAAACGGAGTTTGAGGATGCCGAGCGAAAAGAGACCGTCGAGGACATCCTCGGCAGGCGGGCTCACTTCGAGGTGGTGGGGGACGTTGCGATCCTGGACTCTCCCGATCGAGAAGAGGCCTCAGCTATCATGGCCGTCCACAAGAACGTAAAGACGGCGATCTCGCCCCTGACGCCAGTGGAAGGGGAGTATCGGACCCGTCGGTTCCAGCACGTGGCTGGGGAGAGAAAGATCGTCACCCTCTACAAGGAGCACGGCCTTCGGTATCGGATTGATCTAGAAAATGCCTACTTCACCCCGCGCCTTGGAACTGAGAGGCTGAGGGTCGCGAAACTTGTTGGGCCCGGCGATGTGGTCTTCGACATGTTCGCGGGGGTCGGTCCATTCGCCCTTCTCCTCGCGAACCGGGGGGCGAAGGTCGTCGCCGTGGACAAGAACCCCGACGCCGTCAAGCTGATGAGGGAGAACGCGGCTCTGAACCGGATCGACGAGATAGAGATTCTGGAGGAGGACGCCGCATTGATCGCGACGCGCTACGAGCGCTCTGCAGATCACGTCATCATGAACCTGCCCCACACAGCCCACGATTTTCTCGAGCACGCCATAAGGATCGCGAAAGACGGCGGCGTTGTCCACTACTACGCAATCTCCCCCGAGGAGGACCTTTACGGCCGGGATACGGCCTTTGTCGAAGAGGCGGCCACGGCCATGGGAGCGAAGATTAGGGTTCTCTTCCGTGGAATCGTGAGAAGCTACGCCCCACACCAGTACAACGTCGTCATCGATTTTGAGGTGCTCAAGACCTGAACAACGTCGAATTAGGAATTCAACTTATAACTTAACCGAAAAGTATATATTCGACAAATGACGTATAGGAGCATGGCAAAAGTCGTGTGCTATTCTCTCCCTCTACCTCCTATAACGACTTTTGCTCCTCCCTCCTATTCATCGTCACTTCCCTAGACGGCCCTCTTCAGCTATTTTATCGATCCCATCGAGGTTCGCACCATGGTCAAGAAAAGCACCTTCAACTGGATGCGGCAACCCTTGATTGCGATCCGAAACCTGGTTGGCGAGATCAGGATAGTTCGCAAGTTCGGGTACGAGGATTACAAAAACCGGCTATCGTGAGCGGGGATGCAAAAAACCCTCATCATGCGGCCAATCGGCGCTGTACCCCCTCACCTTCGGCGCGTGATCGCACATGGCGGTGGGCGCGACCGGTCAGCGCCAGCACCATCGCCGAGTCAGGGTTTCATTTCAGAAGATCTTCGACTGCGAGGCCCGACTGGCTCAAAATCGCCTTCAGTGTGCCTTTCTTAAGTTCCTCATGGAGAGGAACTGAAAAAACGATGTCTCCTTTTTGAAGGACCACGTGGCTCCCGGCCTGCCTTTTGACAGAAAAGCCCAATTTGGCCAGGATCTTTATCAGCTGTTCTCCCGAGATCACCGGGAGCTTAACAGACATCCGCCAGTTCCACTTTTAGGATCTCAGCATTCTCAAGAACCGACAGCTCTTGGCTGAGAACCTCCAGAACGAGCCCGATTGCCTCCTTAATGTTAAGTAGAGCTTCCCCTTTCGTTTCGCCCTGACTTATGGCTCCCGGCAGTTCAAGGCACCGAACAGTATAACCTCCCTCTTCCTGTGGTTCGAGGATAACTGTGTACTTCATCGTGATAATAGTTGATGGAAGGTATATTTATAACAATTTATAACAGGACACCCTATTTGGCCCGACGGCGGCGAGCTGCCCGCCCCGCGGGCGCAGGCATCGGCCGCCGTCAGACGTTGGCTGGACCGACTCGGCCAAATGCACATCGAGCAAAGCCTTTGCCCAACGCCTCGTTGATGTGGGAGGACGTATCCCTCCTTCAATGACGCAACGACCCGGAGCGCCTTTCGCCTCGAAGCTGAGATAAGTTTTTAGGAAGACCTTCCAATAAGTAAACCATTCCAGGTCCATCTCCAGAGGCGAATAAGATGACAAAGGAAGCGATTATCACACTCTCCATAAACGAGGCGGGAACTCCTCCCCATAGCACTTTCCTCTTTCACGTCATGGTGGACGGCGAGGTCATCTCCAGCAACCAGAGCCTTTCGCCTGAAGATTCCAAAGCTGTGCGTGAAATATCCCGTCGTTACAATGCCCTCTTCGAAGGAGGCTTTGCGCCTCGATTGGCTGGCGAGAAGCTGACCACCATCGGCGCGGAGCTTTTCAGCCTCTGGCTGGCGGGGTCCTGGGAGAAGATCAAAGCAAAGGTGGCGTCGGGCTCTCTGCGCCTTCTGGTGATCGCCTCGGATGTGCCGGACGTATTGAACCTGCCCTGGGAGCTTCTCCGCCCACCGGCGGGGGATTTTCTGGGCGTGGATTCCAAGTTCAGCATACGCCGATTTCCTCGATCAGATCAGCAGCTTGAGGCCTTTAAAGGAGATCTGCGCCCCCGGCCCCTCCGCCTCTTGTTCGTGGCCTGTGCGCCCACCAACCAAGCAACTTTGGACTACGAGCTTGAGGAGGAGTACCTCCTCAGGGCGATCTCGGGGCTGGAGGATGTAGCCTTCGACTCAGGCGACCTCGGCAGCTTCCAGGATCTGCGCGATCACGTCGAGCAATTTCAGCCTCACGTCGTCCATTTGACCGGCCACGGAGCTGTGGTCAAAAAGTGCCCCTCGTGCGAATGGCTAAACGGGCCTGGCGAAACCGTCTGCAAGAACTGCTCGGCCTCGTTGGAGGACGTTTCGGCCCTGGGGCACTTCGCTTTCGAGGACGAGAGCGGCAAGGCCGATATGAGATCCAGCGAGGAGCTGCGCAGGATGATGGTGGGAAGCGGCGTTCAGTGCGTCTTCATCAGCGGCTGCCAGACCGGCAAGGCCCCGTCAATCGAGGCCTTGGGCGGCATCTGCCAGGGGCTGGTGAGCCAGGAGGTGCCCCTCGCCATCGGGTGGGCGGCCTCGATATCCGACGACGTCGCAAACCAGTTCGCCCAGTCCTTCTATCGAACTCTGGCCAATGGCCTGCCCGTCGACCGGGCTCTCGTCCAGGCCCGGCAGGATGTCTTGAAGACCTGCGAGAAGAGGGGTGATCCGTCGTGGACCCTCCCCGTCCTCTACTCCGCCACCGACCAGGGAGAGATCTTCGACCTGCAAAAGCCTCCAGAAAATCCGCCTCGTCAGATCGGTGAGCAGCGACCTCTGCCCGGAATGACTGAGGGTTACGCAGAGCAGTTCGTCGGCAGGAGGCGCGAGCAGCAGAGGCTCCTCGCGGCTCTGAGGGACGGATCGCTTCAGACAGTGATCATCACCGGCCTTGGTGGAAGCGGAAAAAGCTCTCTTGCGACGCGCCTCGCCTGGAAGCTGAAGGGCGACGGCTTCACACCTATAGCGGTCCCCAGCTCTCGGGAGAAGCCCTTGACCGGAGATCTTCTGCTCCGGACTCTCAGCGACGCATTCCTCGCCGCCGATCTCAACGAAGCGTTCCATAAGCTATCGGACCCGCAAATTCCGGCCGATGCGCGGCTGAGGTATGCGGTCGGGATTCTCAACAAGAACTGCTTCCTCCTGGTTCTGGACAACTTCGAGTCTAATATGGACGAGGCGGAAAGAAGCATCGTAGACCCGAAGCTGGCCGAGTTTTACGAGTACCTGCTCGCAAGCCTCACCGGAAGTTCGAGGGTGATCGTCACATCTCGATACCTTCCGACCGGAAAATTACCCACCAAAGTTCGAGAGGAGACACTGGGTGACTTCGGCGATGCCTCCTTCTTTAAGTTCATGAGGCGCGACGATCTGGTGGAAAAGCGCCTCCGCTCCGGCGAGCTATCCCACGAGCTTCTGCGGGAGGTCCACCGGCTCTTCGGCGGAACGCCCCGGTTTCTCGACCAAATCCGAAAGGTCCTCAGGGAGATATCCGCCGAAGATCTGAAAAAGCAGCTTGAGGCGGTGAAGCTCCCCACCGGCCTTAAAAAGGGCGAACTTCAGAAGAAGATGGACGAGTACTGTGAGGATTTCTTCACCTCACGATTATACAGCTATCTCAGCCCCGAGTCCCGGAGGGCTCTGAGCCGGGACGCAGTCTACGGCGTTGCCGTAAACCTGGAGGGCCTCGCGGCCGTGACCGGCGAGCCCACCGAGAACCTGCGCGGCTTCGTCCGGGAGTGGCAGAGCCACGCCTTCGCCTACCCCGAAGCTGAACGGGAGGCCGGGGAGCTTTGGGCGATCTATGGCCTGCTGCGAAGCTGGCTCCTAGCCCAGCTTGGTCCCAACGACCGGAAGGCAGCTCACAAGGCGGCGGGTGACTTCCTTAATAGTGTTGTAAAAGAAGACCGGGAAAGTCAAACAGCGCACCCCGCTGCAAGCAGCGGGGCATGTTCGCGCCGGTCATCAGCTATTCGAATTCTAACAAATTCATCTGCGTGTAGTCCTCCTCATTTTAAGGGTTCCTTGTGCCCCTACATAA
>Ga0265594_1000342_pt1 | contig 38360 bp, 34 predicted proteins | sample saktaG_11_FD_190147 | JGI IMG/M metagenome (GOLD analysis project Ga0265594, IMG submission 190147) | Saline water microbial communities from Sakinaw Lake, British Columbia, Canada - sak_2011_5_24_80m | ecosystem: Environmental > Aquatic > Non-marine Saline and Alkaline > Saline ... | reverse complement strand
TTCTTTGTCGATTCAAATTACTTTGCATATGACACACTGTTTCTCCACCTCGGAAAGGTTTGCGATACCGAGCAAACATATATTAATGGATTTATTTTAAGTGATACAAGCCGGAATATTGATTCAGCGGAAACGCTGTTTCACACATTTCCGACAAGCTTAATGCAGCAGAATAACCTTCTCGCAATCAGGATTTATAATCAGTCCGGAAATGGCGGTATTCTTTCCGGTCCGGTAAAAATATCCGTCACGCCTCCGGAACCGTCGCTTAAGAAAAAAGTTCCTGCGCCGCATCGCTCCACGTATCAGTTGCCTTTCGGCAACGGTGTTGCCATTGCCGCATATCATGTCGATAAACGAGAGTTTGGCAATTTCCGACCTCATTTATATACTCAATTTGATGAAACATCTTTGACGCCCACGGTGGCGGCATCTGCCCGAACTGTACTGTTTCACAATCGCCGGGAAATTCCCCTTACGGATTTACCGACAGTTTCTGCCGGCTACGTTGAAGGGACAGGAATCGTTCATCACAAAATACACGGACAGGAATTTACCCTGGATCAGTACGCTTTTTCTCCCTTTTCAAAAGATAAACCATTCTGGATTTTTTATACAGTGCTAAAGGGTGAATCTATAGAAAATTTTACAATGAATTTCGAAATCACGGAAAAAGACCCGAATTTGAACGTGGGAAAATGGTCTTTCCGGGACAAAAATCGAAAATGGCTTTTCGTCATCTGTTACTACAACGACGTGCCCAATCCCAGGGCCTACACGGTAGTGCGTAAATACAAAAATGAACATCCCGGATTTAGCGCTCTGATCAATGAAATTGACTGGTGGAAGAATTGGCATAAAAAAACTATTCTTCCTCCAAATATATCAAGAGAAGAAGCTTCCGTTTACACACAATCCATTGCCATTCTAAAAATGGCTCAATGCCGTGAGAGATTTCCCGCCAGGGGACAAATCATTAATTCCTTCACCCCTCAAAAAAAGATCGTGTCGGCGCCTATCGGTATGGGATTTGCCATTGATGCTTTCTTGAATTCCGGACATCATGATGAGGCGCTATCGGCGCTACAATTTATAATGAACGGGCGTTGCGGGAGTTATAAACATTTTCAATGGGCAGGAGAAAATATTGGAATCGAACAAAATTACTGCATATCAACCGATCATTATTTTGGAAATGGATTAGAGGCAAACAGCTCCGGAGAATTCGGACCCCGGCTCTACCTTGGTAATTTTGGTGTGGTTCTCTGGAATCTTAAACAATATATAGAAATTACCAACGATGTGAAATTTCTGGAATATTATTGGCCAAAAATTTCCACCGAAATCGCAGATGTCATTATTAACAGCACTGATGATACTGGATTAATCCGTGCAGACAATGGATTTTTCAACAAAGGTGCGCCCAAACATTATACATTTACATCGGTAACTGCATATAGAGGTTTAGTTGACGCCGCCTGGCTGGCTCGAATGGTAAATGACGATCTCAAAGCCATAGAATATGAAAACGCCGCAATAGCGCTCCGCCAACGGATAGAAATGAATTTATACAATGACGAATATAATACGCTGCAGGCATTTATGGAGAGCAAAGAAATGGCGCTTGATGCCGTAAACGCCCTGGCATTAATCTGGGTCTTTACTCCCCAGGACTTTATTAGCAAAGGAACCCTTTCTGTTTTCGAAAAACATCTCTCGCTAAATCATGGTTATCGTCGTTATACAAGCCCCCTAAATCGACGTCAGCACGAGTGGGTATTTGGTGATATTCTTCTATCAATTCTTAATAAACGTATGACAAACTTCGATAAAGCCGATGCGCTCCATATGTGGATTACACGGCAGTCGTTTGTTAATTTCGGGCTCATCCCGGAATATTTTGATTATCTCAATTCGGATTATACCGGAAATATTCCGCAATGCGGTCTAGGTGCAGGGATCTATGTATCTTCGTTTTGGGGAGAATAAATTATCCTAAAAAAAAATTTCTTTTTTATATTAATCATTTACTGGACACTTGTTTCTCTTTCCTGTTCAAAAAGCCCCTTTTCACAACAAAATCTTCTCATTATACGAACCCAGAACAAGCGGCAGACCAAGTCCCTTATTACACAATTACCTAATTTTCAAAACCCGGACGAGAGATTCCGGCTTTGTTTGGCAGTTGCAAGCAGTAGAGACACCACAATTATTCCGGAGTTCATACCATTGACGGAAGATTCTTCCCCGCTTGTGCGTCTCGGCGCGGCGTTTGCGCTGGGTCAGTTGCGGTGCTCCGAATCTATCAATATCTTAACCCAAAGACTTGCTTCTGAATATGATCCCGATATCCGCCAACAAATTGTATTGTCCCTCGGGCATGTGGGAGATCTATCAACGCTTCGATTGCTTAACGAACAATATTATGATCACATTTCTGGCGAGACACTATTCAAAGCATACGTGTATTTTTTCTCAAGGGGTATTATTCAATCAGAATGTATTGGATATTGTTGTGAATCCCTGTCTTCCAAGAATGCAAATAACAGACGCATGGCAGCTATGGCGCTTCAGAGAATCCGCAATTCCGAATTGCTTACTCCATATATTAGGCTGCTTATAGATGCAGTAAAAAACCCCGATCCGGAAATTCGCCGAGCTGTTGCCAAAGTATTACGACCAATCACATTTTCAAAAAAAGACCAAATATATTCTGATCTGTTAACCGACCCTGACTGGCGAATCCGTTATGAAAGCGTTTTGGCAATACCCGGTTTACAAGACAGGGAATCTTTATGGTTGGAGGCGTTAGACGATTCAAGCAATCACGTCGTTGCAGCTGCGCTACAAAACGCCCCCGGCGATATTGTATTAAATCAACATTTAATAAATAAGCTGACAGGACTGTTTAAAAATTCTTCCGAACACATCAGGGGATCGATTGTTCAATTTACCACGCCTTTTCTTGATTCAAGCAATCAAATGCCGGCGGATTTTTTTCCGGTTGACGAAACATTTTTGCCCTATAAGGTTGCCGGATTGAAAAATTCTCCCAGCAGGCAATCTTTTTTCTCTTTACTTCATCTTTCAAAACATCGCAAAAAGACAATTGCTACTCCGGCATATCTGGGGATTATCAACATGCTGGATTCTCTAATTGCCAACAACACAATAACAATCGGTGAGTACAAGGCGGTTCTTATCGATGGTTTAACCGGCAACGATCCGGTTCGGGTGTATCTCGCCGCAAGCATAATATCCGAAATGGATTCGAATATGGCAGATATGGCGCCTTTTTTATACGAGTGTCTTAAAAAACATAATCAATACGCTTTTTTAGAAGCTTCTATGGCTTTGCTCTCTGCAATTGAAAAAATCCACCCCGATGACGCCGTTGACCATCTTAAGCCTTTACTGAGCAGCAATCAAAAACAAATTCGCGACAAAAGCCGCCATATACTCACTGAAATTTATGGCTGCAACGCCGTCGCTCCCACTGATTATAAAGATACTTTTGTATATTCCCGGTTGACAAAATTAAATCAATACGGCCTCAGCCCCCGGGTTCATATTCTCACAAACCGCGGAATCTTTATAATTGAGTGTGATGGATTCTATGCCCCTTATACTGTTGCCGCTTTTCTGGAGCGGATCGACTCGGGATTTTACGACGGAACAATTTTTCACCGGGTAATTCCGAACTTTGTGGTGCAGGGAGGAGATCCCCGCGGTGACGGATGGGGCGGTCCCAATTATCATCTTTTAACAGAAATATCTCCCGTCGGATATGATATCGGCTCAGTCGGAATGGCAAGTGCGGGCACAGACACCGAGGGTTCTCAGTTTTTCATCACGACAACTCCCCAATATCACCTGGATTATAACTATACACGGTTTGGACGCGTTGTCGAGGGATTAGATGTGGTATTGAATATTGAGAGAGACGATAAAATTCTGGCAGCGGATATCCGGCGACCGTCAAATTAATTTTGCAATAATAAATCCCACCGCAAAACCTATCAGGAAAAATATCGTGATCATTCTGTAACTTACTACATCCCGACCATATCCTTTTTTAATCGCAATAACCGAAACATAGTATCCTAAAGCATTTAACAACCAGAATATAGGCAGGGATAAAACCTTAATGATCAACGGACCGACAAACGGTATCAATGCGATAAGTCCGGCGAGACCGGCAAAAGCATTGGCAATAATACCAAAAATAACAACGGAAACAGCAATTATTTCCTTGTCGATTTTTAGGTATAATCCCAGCACAATCGCCAGAATAATAATTGTCCAGGTTATAATGAACCGCCTGTTGCGGTATAGAAAAAAATAGATGTTACGGTAAAATTTCATTTCTGCCTGAATGTAATTTCGCAACCAGCCGGGCGGGACCAAAGTGGAATTCCGCTTTTACAATGCGGCGCGGTTCTGCCTGTTCCAACCAGATAAATTTCTGTCCTTCCGAAGACGCTATTTTCCAGTGGAAAACGTCGGTTTTCTCCGTAATCGCCGGCAGGTTCGGGGTTAATAAAAAAAGCGTGATCTCTATTTTATCGGTAAAGATACCACCCTCCTCAAAAGGTATGATTTCCTCCTTACAACGACTAAAGTGCGCCTCATAGAGACGTCCCTCAATCTCCACCGGAAAGCCATTGTTTTCAATCTGTTCGCCATCAAGCGTGCGCAGATGCATCAGCATTGAGAAAAAGTTGTTCGTTTGAGGTAATATCGGGCGTGAAACACCGTTTGAATATGTCACGACTTCCTCTGAATACTTTGCCCTGACCTCTTGAGATATATTTGATTGTTCAATACTCTTCTCGCTGGAATAAGCTTTAAACGTTTGCGAATCGTAAATTGTCTTATAAACATTATCAATTTCAAAAAAATTGTTGAAAACCGGCTTTGTCTTTGTATGAAACTGCAAAAACGTCAGTGATTGATTTTCCGAAAAGACGGTATCATTTACTTCCATTACAATATCAACGGCTGGTATAAATATAAAATCCAGTTCATACCGGTAGGTTTCTCGCCCATATGCTTGTAACGGTATGGTCAACCAGGCGATTATGAACAAAATAAATGTTTTTCTTAATTGATTCATGGAAAATAAATATAATAAAAAAATTTATGTTTTCCCCTGAAAATCTGGTTTGGAGTTATTTTTTTCATACAAATATAATCCTTTTGTATTATTTAAATATTTCTATTTTTTAAAATCTATTTAACAATCATCATCTTCTTATTCTTAACACCTGCACTTGTTTCCAATCTGTAAAAATAAATTCCAGATGAAAGAGCTGAAGCATTTAAATCAACTTGATATTCTCCTGCTCTTTGTTTTTTATTAACTAAAGTTTCAACTAAGTTTCCTTTTAAATTATAAACATTCAAACTTACCTTATCATCAACTGGCAAAAAATATTTTATTTTTGTCTGCGAGTTAAAAGGGCTTGGATAGTTTTGGTTTAATTTAAAATTATTTGCAATAGTTTCTAAATCAGAAACTATATTTACTTGTGGTCGTTCTAAGATTAAACCAGAATAATAATCTGTTAAATTAGGTATTTCATTATTAAGTTGAAATTTAATAAAAGATGATCTTGCAATACTTCCATCCGAAAAGAATTTAATATAATTTACTTTTACTTTACTATTCTCAGGCATTAAAACATCTCCTGGAATAACTTCTTTATCATTTCTTGAAACATCAAAAAAATAAAAATCATAAAAATTTAATGGGTCATCTCCGATTAAAATAGCATTAATAAAATGCCCAATTGGTTCCCCCCAGCTAATAGATACATTATAAACAGGAAGATTAAATCTTGCATGGTTCTCTAAAGTATATTTAGGGAACTTGCTTGCGATTGTTGAATCTTTTAATTCTGGAAAACCATGGAAATTAATAATTGTTTGTGTTGAATACTGACCACACATCCAATAACTTTGAACAGGGGGTATCTCATTTGTTTTATCAATTACAAGCATTTTTTTAATCCAATCTTTTCTTTGCTCAGATGTTAAATTTGGATTAGCCCAGTTGTTTTGTGGCAAAAGAGAACCATTATTTATATGTTCAAATAAAAGAGAATAATCTTCTGATGTAAAAGAAGCCCCATCTCCATCTATATCTGCTTGGTCTGTTGGGCCTATTTTTGAAGACATTAAATATAAATCATTTTGTTCTAAAACATTATTGCTGTCTAAATCCCCGCTTCCATAATAAGCTAATGTTGTGTCGTTTGGTTGTGCAAAAGGGTTAATTGTGAATGTTTGGGCTTTTGCTTTTGGAGAAGAGAACATAGTAATTACTGGTATAAACGCTATAACAATTCCTTTTGCAATCTTGCCCAATAAACTCTTTCTCATTCTATAGAAGGGATATATTTCCGGGGGATGGGCCCCAAATCCGATGCGACACAATTATCCCTTACCTGCCGGGGGGTCTTGGCGCCCGGGATAGCAACGTGACAGGCGGGGTGTGAAAGACAGAAGCGTAGACTGATCTGCGCCATACTCTGATCCGGGTAACGTTTATAGAGCGGACTGACTTTTTCCAGATCTGTCAGGTAGCCATCGAGTTTTTCAGGTGATAGATTCATGTGCCGGTGGTCTTCAGCACTGAACCGTGAATCGCGGCTGAATTTACCGGTCAGTAATCCAAACAAAATTGGAATACGCACAATGACACCAATTCCGTACTCAACGGCTTTTGGAAAAAGGGTATTTTCAGCCTCCCGTTCGAGTAAATTATACCGCACCTGTATCGTATCGATAATACTATGATATTGATCCAAAATAAATGCCTGTTTGGTTTCCTGAAAAGATTGTATGCTCCAGCCCGCATGTCTGATTTTTCCGTCCTGTTTCAGTTTTTCAAGAGCTTCCCAGGGTTCTTCACGATCTAATTTTTCCAAGTCGCCGGAATGGAGTTGTAAAATATCCAACGCATCAACATTTAATCGCTTCAGACTCTGCTCGGCTGCGAATATGATATATTTTTTATCATATGTCTGGCGAATTGGTCCGTATCCTGTCTCGTCATTAGCACCAGCGTTATAAAAATCATTACCGGCTTTAGTGGCAATAATCACATCGCCCTTGCCCCGCTCGGCAATCACTTCTGCGATCAGCTTTTCCGAATGACCGAAGCCGTAAACATCAGCCGTATCAATAAAAGTTACACCCTGGTCCAAAGCTTCACGGAGAGCATTTTTTGAAACATCGTCATCTGTTTTACCCCAATTCATTCCGCCGATTGCCCAGGCGCCAAATCCAATAGTTGATACTTTCGGTCCACGTTTCCCAAGTTGGGTATATTTCATTGTATTTCTTCCTCGCTATATTAAGAATTTAAACTATATATTAACCGAAGTCCCTCAAGAGTCAAATTTAAATTTGCAATATCAATCCGGTCTGTGTTTTGACCACCTCTTCGCAATAACCACCGGTGGCAACTATTTTGACAGACTCATTAGATAGCTCCGATTTTATCCGGTCAATAATTCCCTCAATCATGGCAATATGACCTGCGAAAATTCCGCTTTGCAGATGCTCTTTGGTGGTTTTTCCAATAATATTTTCAGGATAGCTTAATTCAATTTCATGCAGTTGGGACGCCTTGCGAATCAATTCCAATGAGCCGGTTATCAGTCCCGGAGATATTGCGCCGCCAATATAGTCGCCATTTTTATTAATTACATCAAAGGTCGTTGCCGTTCCAAGATCCACAATTATCAGCGGAAAAGTATAAAGGCGCTTTCCGGCAACCGCATTGCAAATTCGGTCAGCGCCAACTTGTTTGGGTTCTCTGACCAGGAGCTTCATTCCCAGGTTCAATTGATATCCGACAACAACCGGCTCCAGTGAAAAATATTTTCTGCTCATTTTCACAAAACTGGTTGTCAACTCGGGAACAACAGACCCGATGATTACGCCCTTAATGTCCGCTGTATTTATTCCGGCATCGTTGCATAACAGCTTTCCCACCATCCAGTATTCATCAACCGTCCGCGCATGGGAGCTGACGATCCGCCAGCTTTCCAAAAGCCGCTCTTCTTGATAAATGCCTATTACAGTGTTGGTGTTGCCAATATCAATGACTAATATCATTGTTGTATCCTTTTTAAAATAGTTACATCGGCGGCATGAAATATTTTTTTGGCGCCATCAATCTTCAGTATAAGCCCGCCGTTTTCAGAAATATCCTCAAAAATTCCTTCGTGTATCCTTTCTCCATCATCCACAACTATTGGGCTGCCGATTGAATCGCAGGCATTTTTCCACTTGTTAAAAATAACCTTCGCGCCCTTATCACGCAATAAAATCAATTGCTGATCAATATTCCGCAAAACATTTGTCAAAACAAGGAATCGATCAAAACGTTTTCCTGTTATTGAATACAATGATGCAGCGTGTTGCAGATCATCCCGGAAAAACCCTTCCGGCTGATTGACATTAAGCCCGATCCCGATGACGAGACGGGAAAATACAGGTCCTTTTGTTTTACTCTGAACCAGAATACCACATACTTTCTTATTATTCAGAAGAACATCATTCGGCCATTTTAAGGATAATTTGAATTCCCCGGATATCAGAGTTTTTAAACCGTCACATACACTAACAGCAGCTAAAAACGTGTAGATATAGAGCGGAATCTCCTGATTTAAATCGGTCAGCAATATTGAAAACAGCAGCGCTTCTTCCGGCGGACTGATCCAGCTCCTGCCGAAGCGACCTCTCCCGGCAGATTGATAGTCCGCCAGCACGACTGTCCCCGGTTTGTAAGAATGTGCGTTCATCAGATAACTATTCGTAGAATCAATTATCGGGAAGCGCACTATTTCCGGCTTTATAAAATGGGTCTTAAGCCTTAATAATATCCGGTCCGAATCTTGATCCATATTACTTGATCGTCAACTCCTTTAATAGCTGTTTAGCGTTGCTAAATTTATCAAGTACAAAAAGAATATAGCGGGAATCAACGCTGATTGTGCGCGTCAACCGATCATTAAATTGCCAGTCGCTGGTCATGGATTCATAATCGCCGTCAAAAGCGCACCCGATGATCTCTCCTTTGCCGTTCATGACCGGGCTGCCGGAATTTCCTCCGGTGATGTCGGTTGTAGCCAGAAAAGCGACGGGGATGTCGCGCAGCTTTTTATCCATATATCCGCCGAAATCACGTTTTGCGTGCAGGTCAACTAATTTTTCCGGCACATCAAAAGGCTCTTCGCCCGTATTCTTTTCAATCACGCCCCTTAAGCTCGTGATATATTTATAATAAACGCCGTCGCGTGGAAAATAGCCCTTAATTATTCCATGAGTAAAGCGAATAGTGCGATTGGCGTCGGGATACATATCGCCGCCCTTCCATTCAGATAAAGCCTTGAAATATCTCGGTCGCAAAACGGTTATGGTTCCGTTAAATTTGTCGTTTTTCTTTTTATTGATTTTAAGAGCGGCATTAACTTTTTTAGCAAATTCGATAAATGGATCCGCCAGCGCCTCAAGCTCTGCCAGTGAAAGATCAAACATTTTCATACATTCTTCTTTCTTTACGAGTCCTGTATTGGCATAGAGCGCTTCAATAAAATCACCGATCGTTTTTTCATAATCCGTTATATTCCGTCCCCCGATTATATCCCGGAGAAATTCAGGATGTTGGTCTTCCGGTAAATTCGCCATATTGACCAGAAAGTATTTCAGGGCTTTAGCGTCGGTGGACGCATGATAATCTTGAAAACCTAACTCCATATATTTGCGCATATTGGGAATTTGAAAATCTAAATAACCCGGCTCTCTTTCGGCATCAGGTTTCTCTTTTTCTTCGCTCCACTTTTGAATTGTTGTGGCATTCGAAAGGGTGGATGCTAATCTGAGATAATTTAAGTAGCTGTCTGTTTCAAGCCCGATTGCATGTTCCCGGTATAACTTTTCAATGGAAGGAAGAACATCACCATACTCTTTTTTTAAATTTCGGTCCTTATTCAGAAACCGGGCGAATTCCTTTTCCGTCTGTTTTTTCCTCGCCAATAAATTGGATTTTCTTAATCCTTCAACCATACCCTGATTGTTTTTTAGAGCATTGTTAAAACCTTTAATTTTAGAGGAAAATTTGATGGCGAGTTCTGTATTGTTCTTGCTTTCGGCTTCAAGATTATCAATTAAATCACGGAATATTTTTATTCTGAACGGCAATGATCTGTTCAGATTCCAGTCAACGGAATAAGATGTCCGGTATCGCATGGTCATACCCGGATAACCTAAAATAAATGCAAAGTCGCCAAGCTCGAAACCCTGTTTTGAGATTGTTAAATAGGTTTTTGATTTGAAAGGAATATTGTCCGGGCTGTATTCGGCCGGAATTCCATCCGGTCCTGTATAAACCCGCATAAAAGAGAAATCGCCCGTATGACGCGGCCACATCCAGTTGTCAATATCACCCCCATAATTACCAATCGAGCTGGGCGGCGCATAAACAAGTCGAATATCCTTGAATTTCATATAGGTGAACAGATAATAAGCCGAGCCGTCCAGCATGGAAACGACGCGTCCTTCCGTACCTTCTGCCAAATTCTCGCACTCCTTTTCAATTTGGGCAATAATTTTGCTAATGGCTTCCGAGCGGTCCGCCGGTGACACCTTATCGTGCACGGCTGCCAAAACCCGGTCGGTAATATCTGTAAAATTTAAAGTGATATAAGCGTCATATCCCGGCGCCGGCAGTTCTTTATGATAATCAGCTGCGTAAAAGCCTTCGTCGAGATAATTTTGTTCCGGTGTGGAATTTTTCTGAATTGCACCATAAGCCACATGATGGTTGGTTAAAACCAGACCGTTAGACGATACAAAAGAACCGGTGCCGCCATCTATAATAATCACAGCATCGGATAATCCGCCGCCACCCGGCTTATAAATATCTTCCGGCGACAGTTGAAAGCCTTTCAAATCACCGGGAATATTATCCGGTAGAAACATGCCTTCGTCGGCAAATGTTTGAAATCCGAGAGCAGTTAACAAAACAATTATCCCCGAAAGAAAAAATGTGTTTCTTTTCATCCTGCTTACCCCTTTTTTTTATAAAAATATTTTATCAATATAAAAGACGAACTTTTGCCTGATCCGGTTGTCAATGATCAAAAACCGCGCTCTTTGCGGATATTCTGATAAGCATCATTAATGGCTTTAAATTTTTCTTCCGCCAGTTGTTGAATTTCCGGTCCGAGACTCGCTACTTTGTCGGGGTGATATTTTACCGCCAGCTCACGATAGGACTTTTTAATAGTTTCAACATCATCTTCGGGTTGGACATTCAGTATGCTATACGACTGGTTATTATTCCCGATAAAAATAGATTTTATGGATTCATAATCTTTTGCCGTGATACCTAAGCCAGCACAGATTTCCTGAATAGCATGAAGCTCTACCTTTTGGAACACCCTGTCCGCACCGGCAATTCCAAAAAGTACATGAACAAGTTCTAAGCGGGAATAGTAATCCATATGTTCGCCGATCTGCCTGGCGACATCGTGTATATTGTAATCCTTTTTCAGAATCTCTCTATATAGATAAAGCAGGTCCTGGGCGTTCTGCTTGCCAAATTTTTCAACAAGGAATTTTTTTACATATTGTATTTCAGAAGAACGGACTGTTTTATCCGATTTGCTGACATATGCAAACAGGGACAGCATAGCTACCGCGAAATCACCCGCCCGCGTATCTCCATAGGGTGAAGCGCCGCCACGAATATAACCCCCCGAATATCCGCTTCGCTTAGAATCTTCCGACAGCATGCTTCCAATATATGCGCCAAAAATCGCACCCAGGGGACCAAGCAGCGCCCAGCCAATACCGCCGCCGATAATCGTGCCTGTCCATTTACCCATTCATCAACCCCTCAATCGCTATCATAGAAAACGGTAAATTATAAAGCTAAATTCTCAAATTTCCAACTTGCGTACATAAAAAACCTTCCAGCGATTCACATTGGAAGGTTTTTTTATTTAAATATATCGGGTTACATACTATCGAATAGAGATTCCGGCGCCTATTGTGACAACGTTGTCTGCACCCATTGAGTAATCGGCGTTAATATTAAACACCGCAAGTTTTACACGTCCACCGATTGTTGTACGGAATTTATTCTCACCTTCCATGTCAAATTTAATCGGTGTTACCGTGCCATCGTCTGTTATAAAATCATATTTTAACTCAATATTGGAGCTCTCAACACCGACGGCGCCATAAACGCCGACACCGAATACCAAGAGGTTTATATCTTTTCCAACCATCAAACTTATTAATGTATTGTTGGCTTCAAGGACATCACCAAGCGCTATCTTCTGCGTATAGGCACCAACGGCAATATTAACCGGAAACATCGGTATCGGAATAAATGGATCGAGGGCAAGTTTAACACCGCCACCAAAAAACTTGAACGTGCCAAGGTCCTCTCCTAGATCTATCTCTGGCATTCCCCTGAAAACAAGCTCTGCCTTAATAGGCAACATTGGAATAGATAGCCCAATCGCAGCCTGAGGAACAACCAGTGGCAGAAACTCCAGGCCTGTTCCCGCTATCTTAAGAGACGGAACTACAAGCAAAGCATCATCTGCCGCACCATCAATTAATGAACTAGCTGCGCTTATCTCTGTTTGTGAGGCTCCCTCGCTAATTAGTTGTCCCTTTATCAAGTCAACTATTTGATCCTTTGTTGCCCGAACATCAACCTCCTCGTCACTTCCGAAGAAAGTCGGAACTTCATGATTTGGATAAAGGTCTGCAGCAGTAAGACCAATACTATAAGTTAATATTTCTGTCGAGAAATCGTAGTCGCTCAGCTGGGAAATATCAAATTCAAATGTTTTTTGATCGTCTGGAAATGTTACCATCATGGCACGAACACCAAAGTCAAACCCCAACAGCTTATGTGGCCTGGCAGAGTGAAACCACCCACTGTTCATACCGGAACCAAAGGCTGTCACTAATGGATTAACATACATTTCTGCATTCGAGGATACCATAGATTTTAGTCTTTCCTCGAGAGACTGTGCCGAGGCAATTCCCGTGAAAAAGACAACAACCAACAGCACGCACAGGACTTTTAAGTAATGTTTCATATCGTTCTCCTTATTTAAATGCTAAACTATTTTTTCCTATTATATCAACTTTATGTCAATTTGATATAAAAATCAAGAAATAAATACAAATTTACAATTTATTATAAACAGCAAATGAATTTAACCGCGATCCAAAATATTCTGATATTCGAAGATAAATATCCTTCCTCTTTTTTCTGTAATTTGAATTTGGGATTTCCCTCATATATACCAGCTGTCTGAAGATAATCGACAAATATCGCCATCCCGCCGATTAACCTATTGATTGTGTTTTATTTCAATTCACATTACATTAGTGATATTAATCCGGGAGGCTCCGATATGAACACATTAATCAACACACTAAAAACGATTTTTGGTAAATGTTTGCCGATCTGGAATTATACACTTATCGAAAACAACATCATTACTCTTCATCTCGGCAATATCGTTCTTGCGGTCATCATCTATTTTACCGGCAGGAAATTATCACACGTGATCGTTACTATGCTTGATAAATATGTGCTGAAAAAGTATCTCCGCGACACCAAAATCCAGGCCAATCTCATTTCCATCACCGGCAACGTCCTGATAATTACAGTTCTAATACTCGTATTGTTGGCTCTGGGCATTTCAAGCAGTGTATTTGTAAAAATCTGGCTGTTGACGCTGTTTACGATAAAGGATAATCCCATCCAACTGGGCAATATTATTATCGGGCTGATTCTCCTGCCTGTCGGTCTCGGTCTGTCCCGATATATTTCGGCGCAGATCATTGCTCGCATTCCACGACGATTAAAAATCGAAGTCTCCGTAAAAAAAACCCTTGAGACTATTTTAAAATACCTGCTGATTATCATCGTTTGCCTGTTTGTACTTAGTATTGTGGGAATTCCATTAACCGCCTTCACCGTTATCGGTGGCGCGTTCGCCATTGGTATCGGTCTGGGTAGCCAGCATCTGGTCAATAATTTCTTAAGCGGGCTGGTGCTAATGATGGAGCGCCCCTTGAAAGTCGGCGACATCGTGGAAATGGAAAACCGGCGGGGCGTTGTCGAGCATATCGGCGGTCGCTCAACCCGTATTCGCACATTCGAAAATTATCGCATGGTCATGCCCAACAGTAAATTATTAGAAAATACCGTCGTCAACTGGTCCCTGGTGGATAATTATCTCAGGCGTGAGGTTTCGGTAGGCGTTGCTTACGGATCACCGGTGCAGGAAGTTCACGATCTTATTATGAAAGCTGTTCGGGAAAACCCGGCCATCGAGGAAAAGCCCGAACCCATGGTTATTTTCACCGACTTCGGCGACAGCGCGTTAATGTTCAAGGCCTTTTTCTGGATTCAGCTTACTGAAACCATCTACCCTCTGGTTGTCGAAAGCGATGTGCGATTTCGCATCGACGAACTCTTCCGGGAAGCGGGGATTGTAATCGCTTTTCCGCAGAGTGATATTCACCTGGATACGTCAAAGCCTATGGAGGTAATGATAACTAACCTCCCGGGAAACATGAGCAGCACAAAAAAAGATTAAGATTAAAATTCTATTATAGGGTAAATGCGCAGCTTAATACATTCATTGCGTTCTCTCCCCAAATTTGTGCTTCGCTTACAGATTATACCAAAATATCGACAGGAGCAAAATGTTTTTTATCAATTTTTTACACTTATATATTAAATCGAATTTCCATTACGTCGCCATCTTTGACAATATAATCTTTGCCCTCCAGGCGCATTATACCTTTTGCGCGGCACGCCGGCAGACTTCCATGTTGGATCAAATCCGTACAGGCAACAACATCCGCACGGATAAAACCGCGTTCAAGATCAGAGTGAATGGCGCCGGCAGCCAGCCGGGCGTTTGTGCCTCTTCGTATTGTCCATGAACGACACTCATCCTCTCCCACGGTGAAAAATGAAATCAGCCACAAAAGATCATAGGATTTTCTGATTAGGCGATAAAGCGCGGGTTCCTGAATTCCCATTTCCACCAAAAACATCGCCTGGTCATCAGGATCAAGATCCGATATCTCTTTCTCAATTTTTAAACAGAGCGGAATTACAGATACATTGTCGGAATTGAAATGTTTATATTCACCTTCGTAATTTTTTACCCGTCTCAATTCTGATTCTTCAATATTCACGACAATCAGCAGCGGTTTTGCCGTCAGGAACTGGAAGCCCTTGAGAATTTTATGCTCTTCTGCCGCAAAAGTCATGTCCCGCAAAAGTGTTTCGTTTTCAAGAGCGGTCTTGCATTTTAACAGGAGCTCTCGTTCACGTTCGTCGGCTTCGTTTCGCACTTTTTTTAGCTGCTTTTCCAGTCGTTCCAGGCGGTTTTCAATAATTACAAGATCGGACAAGAGAAATTCCGTCGATGCAAATTGTAGATCGGAAACAGGATCTGTCCGCCCCGACGGATGAGGGTACATCTCATCTTCAAATGCCCGTATGACCAAAATTATCTCATCGACACCTTTTAAATTGGCAAAAAATTGTGCCGACAAACCGTTTTCGCTCCGAGAATCAAGACCGGGCACTTTAATATACTCAACCGTTGCATTGACTTTGCTCCGTGGCTTAAAAAGAGCCGTCAGCTGATCCAAACGATCATCCTGAACGTTGATAACGCCTCGCTCGGCGACATGCTTTGCTTTATAATCCGCAGCACTGGTTTTATGGCTTAATAATGTTGTAAAAAGCGTTGATTTTCCGGAAAAAGGTAATCCGACAATACCTATTTGCACTCTATTGCTCCATATTATTCTCGTTTCAAAAAGAGGGCAAATTTATGACAGAAATTTGTGACTCCCAAAAAGAAAATCCCGTTTTTTAATAAACTTTTTCCTTAAACAATTGCCCTGTTATTTATAAATTTTACGAAAATCGGAGGGGTTATGTCTATTGAAGTTGTTCCTGTCACATCAAAAAAAGACCTGAAACAATTTATCAAACTGCCATGGAGAATTTATTCCGGTAATACAAAATGGGTTCCGCCCTTGCTTTCAGAACAGAAAAAGATGTTGAGCCGGAGGCATTGCCCGTTTTATGAACATTCGGATGCTGAATTATTTCTGGCTGAACGAAACGGCGAGATCGTTGGCAGAATCACAGCTATCAAAAACGACAACCATCTGATGGTATACAATGATGATGTCGGTTTTTTCGGGTTCTTCGAATCTATCAATGAACGGGAAGTTGCCCACGCTCTTTTCGATAGGGCATCCAGCTGGATCCGGGAACGAGGGTTGAAATATATCCGGGGACCCGAAAGTTATTCCCAGAATGAACAGGCTGGATTGTTGATCGATGCCTTCGACCAGCCGCCTGTCATTGAAATGACCTACAATCCGCCATATTATGTTGATCTCATTGAATCGGCGGGTTTTCAGAAAAAAATCGACCTATATGCCTATTCTATTGAAGGCGTCACCGACATACCAAACAGACTGTCCGGTGCGGTGAATAAAATTATGAAGAGCGCCGATTTCACCGTTCGCAATATAAACATGAAAAATCTCGACGAAGAGGTTGAACGAGTTAAAACGGTATATAACGCGGCATGGTCGGAAAATTGGGGCGCCGTACCGCTCACGGAAAATGAGATTGACGAACTCAAGAAAAAATTAAAATCTATTGTTATCCCCGATATGGCATTCATCGCCGAAATTGACGGGAAGCCCGTTGGCGTATCGTTGACCATACCCGACGTCAATGAAGCGCTGATAAAATTACGAAGCGGTCGCCTCCTCCCCTTCGGAATATTTAAACTGCTCTGGCACAACCGTAAAATCACCGGCACCCGAACCCTGATCATGGGTGTATTAAAAGAACATCGTAATAAAGGTATAGACATTGCCTTTTATCATGAAACATTTAAAAACGGTCTAAAACACGGGTTCAACAAGGGCGAAATGTCCTGGATATTAGAAAACAACATCTCCATGCGCCGGGCGCTGGAAAAAATCTACGGTACACACATTTATAAAACTTACCGTCTTTATGAAAAGGAAGTATAAATGTCTTTTGTTAAAAAACTTTTTCGCGAATACAAATCCTCGCTTAAGCCCCTGCCGATAGAGAGTATACCGGATTTATTCTTATTCAGACCAATTGCATTTATTTTGGTCAAACTTTTATACTATTCTCCGGTTACTCCAAACCAGGTCTCCGTTTCGGCAATAATCTTCGGCATTTCAAGCGGTTTATGTTTTTCAAAAGGCACTCCCGGAAGTTTTGCTCTTGCCGGTACGTTTTACGGTGTCGCTCACATCCTGGACTGTGCCGACGGGATGCTCGCCCGGATTAAAAAGAACGGAACTCCGACCGGCAGAATCGTTGATGGTCTTGTGGATTATATCAATGGAATTGCTATTTTCACCGGTCTGGGTATTGGTCTGTCAAAAGTGTCTGTCAATCTCCCGGCGCCGATCTGGCTTGTCATCCTGCTTGCGGCTGTTTCTATTACAATTCAATGTATTCTGGTGGATTATTACAGTGGTCAATTCTTAATTCATGCCCGGGGAGAACGAAAATCGATTAGCAAGGAAATAGCGGATTTTACTGACGAGTTAGAAAAACTGCGCCGGCAAAATTGCTGTTATTTTCAGAGGCTGTTGATAAGATTTTACCTGGGCTATAGCGCTATACAAAATAAGTATTCCAGAAAACAGCGCAAATACAACCCTCAACGATATTACCAGATGAATAAATATTTGCTGCGGCTTTGGTCGATGATAGGTCCTTCTGCTAACATTCTTATACTGGTCATTTCATCCTTTTTATTTAAACCGCAAATATTCCTGATATACGCGATTTTTATTGCCAACGGATGGATCGTGTTAATTTCACTTATACAAAGAGTTGTGAATAAAAAAATTGAGATTGTTTAGAAATTCATATGACACGGCATTAATATTGTCATGAATATTCTGGTTACCGGCGCAACCGGTTTTATCGGCAGACATCTTGTTCCGACCCTATTTAAAAAGGGGTGGTCGGTCCGTTGTCTGGCAAGAACAACAAGCGTCCAGCCTGAAGAATTTCGATACCGCGCCGAGTGGGTCATCGGAGACCTGCAAGATTTGGATTCACTAAAAGAAGCCTGTAAAAATATAGACCTGGTTATTCATCTTGCAGGTACAATTAAAGCAAACGCCATCGACGATTTTTATTCAATAAACGCCGGGGGAACCAGAAACCTACTTGAAGCAATCCTTCAATCCGGAAATTCTAACGCCAAATTCATTTTAATAAGTTCCCAGGCTGCCCTGGGACCCGCTTCGAACCAACGGCCTTTGACCGAAGATGATAAACCGCGTCCCGTTTCCAATTATGGTAAAAGCAAACTGGAGGCGGAAAAAATCATATTGGAGTACAGGAATCTTATTCGAAGTATTATTATCCGCCCGTCAGTAGTGTATGGTCCCGGTGACCGCGAATCCCTTTCTCTTTTTCGCTTAGCCGGACATCATATAAATCCCCATATTGGATTTAAAAGCACCTATATAAATTCGATCCATGTACAGGATCTTGTCCAATTAATACACCTTTCTATCGAAAATAACGTTACATCCGGAGAAATTTTCAATGCAAATGACGGAATGGACCGGGGATATTCGACAGAAGATGTGATAAAATGTGCAGCGCGTTCTCTTGGAACCTGGACAATACCCATCTATATCCCCAAAACTATACTAAAAATGCTTGCTTTGATAAGCAGCGGCATTTCGAAAATCTCCGGCGACGCCAGCATGATCAATCCCGATAAATACCGGGAATTGTCAGCCCGCTATTGGATTTTTTCTTCACAAAAAGCACGGAGTGTTTTAGGCTTCTCCGCACAATATGATCTTAATACCGGTTTTCAAATGACCGCGGACTGGTATCGGGAGCAACAGTGGCTATAAAAAATCTATCACATTATAAAAAGCGATTTTATTATGGTATCTTCCCGGTAGACTATCTTGTTTTGATCTACAGTTTATTAATGGTGATTGTCTCTATTGCCTTTTACCAAACTCTCGATAAATCACTTGTGTTTTTAATCATCAATCTCGTAGTTATCTATCTAACATTATATCTCATATATTACGAAGAACGGGATTTCCGATCTTTACGTTACCGGCTTCATACATGGCTGCCTATAATCACCTTTTTATTCTATTATACACAGAGTACATTTTTCGACAATCTTATTTTCTCCGAAACTTTTGACCCGCTACTGCAAAGCTGGGAAAAACAATTATTCGGAATTCCATTAAACCAAACGCTCGCTCCCTCCTTGAACAATATTTTGGCTCATGAAATCATGCATTTTTTCTACTTTTCCTATTATATGCTGCTATTTATCCCCGGACTGGTCATGTTCTTTAACCGCCACCCCCGAACACATGAAATGATATTCACCCTGACCGCAATGATGTATGCCCATTATATTTTCTTTATACTTTTCCCCGGCGATGGACCGGTTATTGACCGGCAGAATATTTTTCCAAAAGGCGTCTTTTTCATCCCAATCATGAATTTTATTTACAGCATTGACGGATATCAGGGTGGCGGGGCGTTTCCAAGCACTCATGTTACTTCTGCGATTGTGGTTTCTCTATATAGTTTCGATGGTTTCAAAGCCAGGCGCTGGTTGATTCATATCGTCACAGCGGGAATAATCGTGGCGACCGTCTATTGCAGCTATCATTACGCTGTCGATGCTATAGTCGGAATTATTACCGGAGCATTATTTTTTTTCATTGGGAAATACTGTTATTCTATCTGGGATCATCCTTCGGAGATGCCCGTCGAACCATGACTTCCATTATAATACGGTTGGTGGCTTTGGAAACCGTCAAGACAGCGCCCGGCGTCTGCACTTTTTCCCCAACCTTGGGAATCCGCTTCATTCTATTAATAATAAAACCGCTGATTGTTTCATAATCACCTTCCGGAATTTTCAGATCGAACCGGTCGTTGAGATCATATACAGGAATTCTGCCATTGACAATGATAGAACCATCTTTCTGCTGTTTATAAAGATTCTCGACTTCATCGTATTCATCCTCGATTTCCCCAACAACCTCTTCGAGAATGTCTTCTACCGTTACAATACCTTCAGCGCCTCCAAATTCATCCACCACAATCGCCATACTTTTTCGATTATTCTGCAATCCTTCCAATAGTTCAGCAGCACCCATAGTGGGAGGTATAAAGTAGGCTGTACGAATGAAAGATTTAATGCTTTTCGCCGGATCTTCTGCCAGGATATCGAAGCTATTAAGAATTCCCGTAATTTTATCGATTCGGTCCCGGTAAATCGGCAACCGGCGATGTTTTGTCTGCACAAACCGCTCAAGCGCTTCTCCGATAGTGGCTTTTTCGCTCAGGGCGGCCACGTCAATTAGCGGCACCATTATATCACCAACATCAGTTTCAGTAAAGTGCAGGAGCCGGTTGATCATCTTGCGTTCCGCTGGTTTTACATCTCCTTTATCATGCTTCATCTTCATCAGTAATTTGAGTTCTTCCCTGCTGATAAAGCTGTGTTCTTCTTTCAATTTGACACCGCCGAAAATTGCCGCCAGCAGTGACGCCGTGTTTGAAAAAAGCCACACCAACGGAAATAAAACCACCATAAAAAAGCGCAGGATGAAAATTATCCGTGGCGTAATCCGGTCGCTTAATTGTTGAAAAATGCTCTTAGGCACAATCTCCGAAAATACCATGTTGACAAACGTCATCACTACTATTGCAACTGGAACTCCAATACCTCCGAGCCAAAGATAAAATTGTGATGCCGCTAAAGTCGTGCTGGTAACTGTGCATAAGTTTGTACCAAACAGAGTTGTGCCGAGAATCCACTCCGGATTCTTGAGCATTTCAAAAACCAGCCGGGAGGGTTTATGCCCGGTTTTCGCGGAATGTCTTATCCTGAACCGATCTACAGAAACAAGCGCAATCTCAGCGCCGGAGAAGAAGGCTTCTCCGATCACACATAGCACAATGACAATTATGGCAACAATACTGGACATTAAATCTTTTTCACCATTAATGATTCGATGCGGTTGCTGTCAATTTTTTCCACAGTAAAGATCAGAGATTGATATTCGATTTTCGCATTCACTTTCGGCAGCTCGCCAAACAGCGCAAAAACAAAACCTCCGATCGTATCCACTTCGTCGGATATAAGTTCTGTATCAATCAACTCATTGAATTCCTGAAGGGTCATATTGGCATTAATACGGAAAAGATGCTCACAAATCTTTTCATGCTGATCACTGTCCTCTTCATATTCATCGGTAATATCACCAAAAATTGCCTCCAGCAGATCCTCCATACTGACCAGTCCCTGAACACCACCATATTCATCCAGAACGATTGCCACCGATATTTTGCGCCGTTGAAACGTTTGGAACAATTCATCGGCGCGCTTCGTCACCGGCACGAAATAGGGTTTCCGCAGAATCTTATGCAGCGTTTTTTCAGATTGGGTAATTTCATCTTTATTTAATTCGATGAGATCGTTGGCAAACAGTATTCCGATGATATTGTCGTGATTTTCACGAAAGATCGGTACTTTCGAAAAATGTTTATCCTTGATCTCCCGGATCATTTCAGCAATCGGCATGTCTTCCGGCAGATAGAACATATTTGGTCGGGGCGTCATAACATCATCCATCCGGGCATCGCCAAAATCAAAAACCTTATAAATATATTCCCGCTCAAGCGAGTCAATTACTCCTTCTTTCTCGCCCTCCTCGACGATCGTTTTAATGACATCTTCTGTTAGAAGGCTCCCTGTGCGTGAAGATTCACTGACAAACAGATTGACTATGCGATCCGAAATTGTCCGGATTAACCATCGAATCGGGGTAATAATCCTCGAAAAACAGCTTAGTGGTCCCGCGACAAACAGCGCAAACCGCTCACTGTTTTTAATCGCAATTGTCTTGGGTGTGATTTCACCGAACAGCAGCAGGACCGGCAAGACAATCACAATATTAACCCAGAAGATTTCTTTGCCGAGCAAATTAATTATTATCGCCGCTGAAATTGATGAAATTGAAATATTCACAAATTCGTTACCAAGCAGAACTGAAATGATCAACCGCCTTGGGCGTTCGAGTAATTTTTCAATATACCTTCCCTTTTTCCCGCTCGATAAAACAATTTTTTCCACCTGAACCCGGCTCAGCGAAAAAAGAGCGGTTTCCGAACCCGAGAAAAATCCGGAAAGGAACAATAGAATCAACAAAAGCGCAATTTCGATATATAATACAAACATTAAAAAAATCTCAAAAGAACCTGTTTTAACAAAATTAATTTACTTACAATGTTGAATTTTCCCAAATATTATCGCCATCATTCATCAAATACCTTGATTTTACTCAATGTATTATAGAAATTCCTTCCTAATGTATTTGTCTTTACATCACCCCGGAGTTAATCAATGAAAAAAGTGCGTCTTCTCCCCGTTTTATCAATATTGTTTTTGTCCCTCTGTTTTTACCGGTGTATTCCTCCGTCACCGCAAAAAATACCGGCGCCGGCAGAAATCCTTAATCAACCTGTTTCCGTCAACTTTCTGCATTGGAATGATTTCCACAGCGCCAACATTCCATATAAATCCAGATGGGGGCGCACAAAAGGTATGTATATCGGTGGATATGCCACACTTGCCGGATATATTGACTCCATGAGAGCTTTGTATCCCGGCGCAATTGTTCTCAATGCCGGAGATGACTTTCAGGGCTCGCCGATATCAACTTTAACCAGAGGCATGTCGCAAATACTGATCCTGAACCAGGTACAACCAACGGTTTTTACAATTGGAAATCACGAATTTGACTATGGAATGGAAAATCTGAGAAACGCCGTTCATTCCGCCCGGTTCAATATTGTTTCCTGCAATCTATACGACTTCACAAAACAATCACTATTCGTCAAACCTTATAAAATTATCAGATCCAACGGAGCAAGAATCGGTGTGATAGGAATGATCTTTGAAGACTTAAAACATTCTGTCCTGCCAGATAACATGAAAGGGCTGGCAACACTGGATCCCGTCAAAAGCATTATGAAATATGTAGAGGAACTTCAAGATAAAACCGACCTTATCGTGGTACTTAGCCATAACGGTTTCCGGGAAGACAGTGTGTTGGCAACCCAACTTAGAGAAGTTGACGCTATTTTCGGAGGACACTCTCACACAAGGCTCCATCAACCTGTTCAGGTTAACGATATTCTAATTTGCCAGGCCGGAGCAAGCGGTCAATTCCTGGGTCATCTGAGCGCAACGGTCGATCCGGAAACAAAATCTATTACGGATTACCGGTATCAGCTGATCGAGACAGTTGCCGGCAATGTTAAGGCGTCTTCTGCGGTTGCCCGGGTTGTGGACTCTCTGGAAGCAATAATTGAAGGCGAAATGAACAAGGTCATCGGCGAGTTAAAAACACCCTGGGTTCGAAACAGCAGAGCTGAGTCGAATATCGGCAGCTGGATCGCCGACGCTACCCGTGATTATTTTCAGACCGACATCGCTTTTCATAACAGCGGCGGTATCCGCAAGGGGCTGAGCGCCGGTCCAATCAAGGTCCGCGACATCTGGGAGATTTCACCCTTTGATAATACCATCATGATTATGCAAATCAGCGGTGATCAATTACTCCATCTTCTGGACTGGCGCATCAAAAACCCCAGAGACCATCTACAGACATCGGGCATTAAACGGGTATATAACAGCCAAAGAAAAATTCTGATAGAAGCCTCCGTGAACGGTGAACCGATCGTTTCCGACAAGATTTACACTATCGCTACAAACAATTATATAATTGGTCATATAGACCGCTTTTTAGGATTAAACATAGACGACATTACCGTTGAAGACGCGGGAATTATCGGTCGCGACATCCTGATTAAGGCAGTCGCAAAACAAAAAGTAATCAATAGCGCTACGGGCGGAAGACTAATTTTCACAACAGACAAGGTTGGAGAATAATGAATTTAAGAACAGTTAAAATATTCGGTTTTTCTCTATTCATTTTGGGACTTGTTTCCTTTATTGGCCTGGCAATCATATCCTCGCCCCTTGCGGGGTTGATCTGCTGCCTGGCGTTCTTCATCATGGGATTGATCGTCCTCAATATAAAAGGAACGCAACAAATTAATGAATTTGTCGGCATTACTCTAATTATCACCGGTGTGATATTTGCCGTGCTCGTACTCTTGTCGCGCGGTATTCAGACAAGTATTTTCGGAGGATACGAGTTTAATCTCGAGGGACTGTTCATGGCGTTTGTTGTGTTGTTCATTTTTCTGGCGGCGGGGTTTTTATTTATTGCCATATCGAATATTGAAAACAAGGAAAAACAACTGCATCATTTTGAGAATGACGATCGCTATATTGATTAGTTAAATGCCTGTTTCTGCGCCGATAATCTGCTTTCTAAAATCAAACAAAATATTTGACTTTAAGGTAAAAATTTGTTTACATTTCACGGCTTTTTATAGAGTGAGGTTAAAAGACCGCAAGTGGCCCAACTCTCATTCCATTTTCCTTCGGGAATTTATATATGGTGGGTGTAGCTCAGGTGGTAGAGCGACAGGTTGTGGCCCTGTTGGCCGCGGGTTCAACTCCCGTCACTCACCCGATCTTTTATGGCGCTATCGTCTAGTGGTTAGGACACAGGATTTTCATTCCTGTAACCGGGGTTCAATTCCCCGTGGCGCTACAATCTTTTTAAACATATCCGGCATTGTTCTCTTAATAAAAAAATTTATTTGTTTCAGAGATATTTTTTTACCTGAAAGCTATACTTTCTTGTTGAAAATCACCTGAAAAGGAGTTATTATCTCTATGGCATGTCAGTATATACAATGTTTTCATCGTACAACAACACCTTCATAGAAAGAATGTTTTAATATTTTGATGTTTCTTGCCAAAATCATTTCGGTTATGCTTCATCCCTTTATCATCTCCTCTGCGACGTTTCTGCTTTTTTTGCAGAATGCAAAAATCCCCGTTACCAGAAGCACCATAATTTTAGCAATATCTCTGATAGCCACCGTCGTTTTTCCAATGCTACATGTCATTTCGATGAAAAAACGGGGTGATACAATCAGTCTGGATATTCCAGAACGTGAAAAACGCATCTATCCATTTCTATTGAGTATTTTGATTTACGTTATCGCACTGGGGATTCTCTGGCTAATTCGATCTCCAAAACCAATTCTGATCCTGATGTGGGCTTATGCGTTTAACACAGCTGTCGCAACCATTGTCACTCGATATTGGAAAGTCAGCATTCACGGCATGGCGCTTGGCGGACCTGTTGCTGCTCTCGGGATTGTTGTTTCAACTGGTTTTTACTGGTTAACGCCATCTGCTTTATTAATTCTTTTTTCCCGGGTAAAATTAAAAGCACATACTCCTGCACAAGTGATCACGGGATTCATTTTAGGGTTTCTACTAACCTATTTACATTTTAAATTACTGGTGTTATTATGAGAAAAAGTGATGTTTTAGCCGTTATTCTTGGTGGGGGAAAAGGAGCCCGGTTGTTTCCGTTGACGAAATACCGTGCCAAACCGGCAGTCCCTTTCGGCGGTAAATTCCGGATTATCGACATCCCCATCAGCAATTGTCTGAACAGTGGTTTAGATAAAATTTTTATTCTGACCCAATTTAATAGCCAGTCCCTGCACCGGCATATTTACGGCACATATCGTCTTGGCAGATTCTCCGAGGGGTTTGTCGATATTTTAGCCGCCCAGCAAACTACCGATAGCATGGACTGGTACCAGGGAACCGCTGATGCAGTACGTCAAAACCTGTCTTTCATTAAAGAGGTCAACGCCAAGTACACAATCATTCTGAGCGGTGACCATCTTTATCGTATGGACTACAACGACTTTTTGAATACCCATATTAAGAACGATGCCGATATCACAATATCCGTTATGCCCGTATGCCGAAAAGACGCCCCTGAATTCGGAATTTTGCAAGTAGATAATAATGAACGGGTTCAAAAATTCGTTGAAAAACCGTCCGAAGATATTTTTAATTCGGTCATTAGTCCCGGATTACCTGATAGCACCCCCTTTCTGGCGTCAATGGGAATCTACGTTTTTACAACCGGGACCTTGATTGATATTCTAAACGACAACCCCCGCGACGATTTTGGCAAACACATTATCCCGGAAGCCCTGCATAAACATACTCTTATTGCCCACCAGTTTAAGGGATATTGGCGCGACATCGGTACAATGGATTCATTTTTTCACGCCAATCTGGAGCTGACGTCTTTCAAACCACCCTTCACTTTCTATGATGAAAAATACCCGATTTATACGCGCGCCCGGTCTCTGCCGGGTTCCCGGCTGGACAATTGTACCATTGAAAACACTCTTATGGCGGACGGCTGCTTTATTGAAAAAAGCACCATTAAAAACGCTGTAATCGGTCTACGAACTATAATATCAGAAAATACTGAGATTGAAAACAGCGTTATCATGGGAGCCGATTTTTACGAGCAGGGCACAGCTAAAAGTCTACCACATCTCGGAATCGGCAAAAATTGTGTGATTCACAACGCTATTATCGATAAAAATGCCCGTATCGGTAACAACGTAAAAATCATTAACGGTGAGAAAAAAGATGATTTTGACGGAGATCATTACTATATCCGCGATGGCATTGTAGTTGTCCCCAAAAATACAATTATTGAAGATTTTACCGTGATATAAAACCAAACCATAGGAATCCCGTTATGGTTAAAATATTTAATCCCAAACAGACCGTTCTATTTCCCGATTTATACCCCGATCTTGACCTGCCATCGATAACAACCCTCCCTGAATATGACAACGCCCTGAAAAACTTCATTAAAATGTCCGATATCGGGGCGTTCATTGAATTAAATTTCACCGGTCTCGATAAATCCTATTCTATTTCCCTGTCCGAGCTGCAAATCCCGCGGCGATACCGGAAAACCCGCCATGACGGCTATTCTCCCACATTTCATCTGTTTCCCCTGTCCATACGGAATCAGCTCAACCGATTTAGATATGATGCGCGATCCTATTTTAATAAAACAAACAGCGTTAAGACCTCTTTTGGATATTTTTTATTCCGCCAATACTTCCACCTCTGGGACGCACACAAAAAACAATTTTTAACCAACGTTTCCGAATATTTAAACCGGGAGATCGGCGAACAACGCTACCGGAAGTATTTTAAGAAAACCTGGTCAAGCGGCTCAATCTGGCTTAAAGAACATATAAAACGAAAATTTCATCATTTACTACCGTCCGACGATCTGGATCTGATAGACGCAAAGCGCGTTCAACTGCGGAATGCTAACGCCACAATATCTCAGTTAGACCGGGAAGATCCGGACTATTTCTTACATTGTTTTATTTTAAAGACAATGCATATTCCAATCAATCTCGTTGATTATATTGATGGTATTTCGATTTTATCAACTTTTAAAACCATCTATCTGGAACATCTGAAAAATATTAAAATTGAGTCAATCGATGATATATTTAGTCTTTTAGAAACTTTCCCTCAATGAAAACTTTCCAGCGAAAATAATTTGTTTGATTCATATCCTAAAAACTCTGCAGAAATGGTTCGGGAGCAAATCAGCTCCAGGGAGATTATAGACCCAAAAGTAATCCGCGCAATGTCTAAGATCCCGAGGGAACAGTTTGTCCCCGACAAATACAAACATCTTGCTTATTCGGATCAGCCGCTTCCGATCGGAGAAAATCAAACTATTTCCCAGCCCTATGTGGTCGCTTTTATGACCCAGGCGCTGCAACTTAAAAGAAGTTCCCGCGTCCTTGAGATCGGAACGGGTTCGGGGTATCAAACTGCTATCCTTGCCAGCATTGCTAAGGAGGTGTATACCATTGAGGTCATCAAATCGCTTATTGATAACGCCCGGGATTCTTTGAAACAATTGGGAATAAAAAACGTCCGTTTTAAACATGCCAACGGGCGGGCGGGCTGGCAGGAATTTGCTCCGTTTGACCGTATTATCGTTACAGCCGCCAGCGAGGATATTCCCCGGTCTTTACAGGATCAGCTTGTTGATGGTGGATTAATGATAATTCCTGTCGGCCGCCAATATTGGTCTCAAGACCTCGTCCTTGTAACAAAGAAAAAAAATCGGCTGTCTAAAGAAAATTTATTACCGGTGCGTTTTGTGCCGCTCGTAAAAAAACAATGAGAAAAAACAGTGGTTAGGAATTCAGATATGGAAGAACTTGAATCCGACATCTTTGAAGAGTTAGCCGCAACATTTGAAAATGTCGCGTGTGGTGAATATGACAACGCCAAATTTGAAAAATTTATGCGTGTCGGTAATCCGTCACCGGTTCGGCGCCTGGCAACAATGATGGATAATGTCTGCCGGCAATTTGAATCCCGGGAACACCATTTAAAGATCGCTGTCGATGAACTCCGAACCGCCCGCGGTGAAATGGAACGATTTAATGCTCTTCTCGATTCCCGCGTAAAGGAACGCACCCGGGCTCTCGAAGAGGCTAATTCCCTGTTGGAATCAATTTCAACGACGGATTCATTAACCGGTATTAGCAACCGGCGTAATTTCGACGAAAAATTAAGCTACGAGTTCTCACGAGCTCTACGATATAACATTCCGCTTAGCTGTATAATGTTCGATATTGACTTCTTTAAAAAAGTTAACGACTCTTACGGTCATCTGTATGGCGACGAAGTACTGCGCATGATCGGAAAAACTCTAAAAGAAGAATTGCGCAGTCACGATATTTATGCCCGATATGGCGGCGAAGAATTCGTCATCCTATTGCCCGAAACACATATCCAAAGCGCAACGAAAGTGGCGGAAAAATTACGTGTCTTTATCTCTAAAAAAGTTATCGACAAAGACAATATTCAGTCAAAAGTGACCATATCGCTCGGTGTTGCGGAATTTGACCCGGAGATAATGTCGTCCAGAAGTGATTTAGTTGAAGCCGCCGACAAGGCAATGTACCGGGCAAAGCGCACCGGAAGAAATAAAACCGTTGTTTTTAACAGCGCCAAAGACAAGTAACCTCGCTAAGACAAAGGAATTGTAAGCTACATTGCATAGTTGTATATTCCGTCCGGAAAAATGACGATTACTCTATGAGCAAACGACACAATATTTTTATAATTATTCTCTTTAGCACTGTATCTTTATTTGCACAGGAGTACATCTGGCCAATGAATTCCGGCATGTATCTCAGTTCAACATTTGGAGAATACCGACCAGGTCACTTTCATTCGGGCATCGACATTAAAACCAATTATAAAACAGGATATCCCGTATTTTCAGTAGGCACCGGCTATGTATGGCGGGTCAGAACATCACCATTCGGTTATGGGAAGGCCATATATATCAAAATGGATGACGGCAATCTCGCTGTTTACGGTCACCTGGATGAATTTATTCGGCCCATCAACGCCTATGTGAAAGCGGAACAACTCATTAATAGGCGATATACAACGGATATCTATTTTCGGGAAAACGAGTTTCGCGTCTCAAAAGGCGACACTCTGGCATTTTCCGGCGAAACCGGCACGAAGCACCCTCATCTGCATTTTGAGATACGCGATAAGGCTAATTGCCCCATAAATCCATTAAACACAAATCTGAATATCAAGGATTACACGATTCCAACTATCAAGGACCTGGCGGTCGTCCCGATCGATGCCGCTGCACGTGTTAACGGTTTACCGAACATCCAAATATTTAACACAAAATACGTTGGAAAAAAGGCTTTTACGGTAAGCGATACAATCAATGTTCACGGCAAAATCGGCATAGAGATCAGGGCGCACGATACGGTGCGGGGCATACCGAATAAATACCCGCCCTACGGCATCAAAATGTTCGTCAACGACAGTTTATTCTTTCATGTACAATACGACACCTTCGGTTTTCATGAAACCCACCTGATATATGTAGATCGTGACTACCAATTAATTAAAAACGACCTGGGACATTTCAATCGCCTCTGGGTGTTTGATAGTTTAAGCGTACCCCGTTTTTATTCTAAATCACCTTCGGACGGTGTTTTAAATCTTTCCGGAGGATTATATTCTGTTCATATAGAGGTATATGACCGTAATTTTAATACCTCAACAATATCCTTTACCCTGAATGCGACCCAACTCTTTTTGCCCCGGCTTCACCAATTCAAACGTACTTCATCCGGCTATTCTTTTACTTTTAAGGCCGATACAACCGACGAAATCACGGTTGCCGCCGACTGGGTTCATAAAGAAGGAATGTTCCGAAAATCAGCGACAATTGACAGCGCCTGGCAGGATTCCGGCGCCACACACCTGCACGTTTCAGGTCTGAATGCCTCACTCGAAAATGTTCTTCGGATTACCCTGTATTCAAAAAAACTGATGCAACGGCAAAAATTTTTCTTCAACACTGCCCCGGAAACCAGCTTTGAAGAAAAACGCCCGTCGATCTCTTTCATACATAATCCAAACACATTTCTGTATAAGATCACGTTTCCGGAAGTCCCGGAAACACCGCCGTATTTCTATCTACAAACACCCTCTGTTTTCGCCGAGATAAACGCAAGCCCCTTATCGCCGTTATGTTATATTAGCGATCCCATTCCTATAAATCTGATCGATTCCATACTTTCTTTTGAAGGGCGATTTAACAGTAATCCGGAAAACGTGTTACGTTATCCGGCTGATTTCAAACTTATTGTCCCGGGTGTTTCCCGGTCTATCATTTCAGCAGACTCTATGTTGGTAGTAACGTTCAATGAGCGGTCAGTCTATGACACATTGGTCACCTGGATAACAAAAGAATACGGACCTGTCTTTGACGCTGACTATTTAATGTCGGGTGTATATACAATTTTTCCCCTCGTACAACCCTTAAAATCAGATGTTTTATTATCCTTTAAATTACCGGTCGGAGAGGATGATATCGATAAGATCGGTCTCTATCAATATGATGACGACGAGTGGGAGTTTGTCGGCAACCGGCTGAATCCGGATCGAAATGCGCTTCTCGCGGAAATAGATGAGACCGGCACCGTGGCGCTTTTAAAAGATATTGTCGCCCCGACAATTTCAGTTGTTTTCCCTGGCAACGGCGGCAAATTCCGGGCAAAAGATGTTAAATATATCAATGCGATCGTCAAGGATGAAATGTCCGGCATTAAAGATGATGCCTCAATTACATTAACCCTGGACGGCCGTCAACTTTTCGCAGAATATAATGGTCCGAAAGACAAAATCCGGTACAAACTCTCCAAACCACTCAAAGAAGGTGAGCACACAATAATGATTACGGTAACCGATCAGGCAGACAATACTATGTCAAAATCCAGCACGTTTACCATATATTAAATTAAAATAGATGTTCATACCTTTAAAAGATTCTGCTCTCCGTATTCGTCCGCCGTTTATAACGGTCGCTATAATTTTTATCAACATTGTTATTTATATCTATCAATCAAGTTTATCTCCGGTCGATCAAAGAACCTGGATCTATACAACCGGGGTCGTTGCCGACCGGTTATTCAATCATGGCATTATTGGTTTCATCGCCCCGTTTTTTACATCGCTTTTTATTCATGGCGGTTTCTTTCATCTTGCCGGCAACATGTTGTATCTGTGGATTTTCGGCGATAATATTGAAGGGACTCTCGGTCATGGTAAATTCATTCTGTTTTATCTGCTCTCCGGAATCATTGCAACGCTCTGTCAACTAATCTTGACGCCTCATTCAAATCTACCTATTATTGGCGCCAGCGGTGCAATATCCGGGATACTTGGTGCATATTTGATCCGCTACCCCAGAGCAAGAATACAGATCTTTATCTGGCTGTTTATTTTTATTCGACGTGTCTGGATACCGGCAGCCTATGTGCTTGGGTTCTGGTTCCTGATCCAGCTAAGCAACGGGCTGGGGGCGATCACCTTTCGGCAACAAGGCGGTGTTGCCTGGTTTGCTCATATTGGTGGATTTTTAGCCGGTATTGCATTATTATTTATACTGGAACCATACGAAAGGAAACGAATATGGAAACGGTTAAACCAGAACTATTAAAAACTCTCGCACAAAAAGCCTCAACATTTTCTCATTCTCCCTTCTCTAAATACCCCGTCGGCGCCGCGCTGCAAACGGAAGACGGCGCTATATACACCGGCTGCAATATTGAATCCAGTTCCTACGGATTAACTGTTTGTGCCGAGCGGAACGCCATCGCCTCCGCGGTTGTTAACGGTCATAAAAAATTCCGCGCAATGGCGGTTTACTCGTTAAACGGCGCCACACCTTGTGGAGCCTGTCGACAGGTTATCTGGGATATTTGCGGTAATATTCCGATATATGTCTTCGACCAGAACGGTCATAAAAAAATGTATTGGACAAAAGATCTCTTACCAAACCCTTTTGATGACACTAAATTGGAGAAAAAAAACAACCCATGAAACAATCAATTTTAATTGGAGTTGCCGGAGGGACCGGTTCCGGAAAAACTTCCATGGCAAAGAACATTATCCAGGATTTCGATCCCAGCCAGGTTGTCATTATTGAACAAGACTCATATTATTTCGACCTGGTTGACATCCCCATGGATACACGCAACCATCATAACTTTGACCATCCCGAAGCCTATGATTTTGACTTGCTGAAAACACAATTACGGGATCTTATCGACGGAAAAACGGTCGCGGTGCCAATATACGATTATAAAACCCACACGCGCAGCAAAGAAGCCCACCTGGTGTCGGGACATAAAATCATAGTTCTGGAAGGGATCATGGTGCTTTTTGATCCGGAGCTGCGGGATATGATGGATATGAAAATATATATTCATACAGCTCCCGATATCCGTTTTATCCGGCGTCTCTCACGTGATATCCGTTATCGGGGACGCTCTGTTGAATCGGTCATTCACCAATATCTGGACACCGTTCGCCCAATGCACGAACAATTCATTGAGCCAACCAAACAATATGCCGACATTATTATCCCCGAAGGGGGTCATAATACAGTTGCCGTGGATCTATTTAAAACTAAAGTGAAATCCCTTTTAAGCCAGCTGGCAAAATAGCTCGGTGTTTTTGAAAACGTATATTTAAAATTCATTAATAAATTTTTCAATTGAAAGGAAGGTATATGCACAGTCACACAATGCGCAGCATTCCCATGGGAATCGAAGAGGTGGTCGCCCTGACCGGTAAACCATCCGGTTGGATCGAGGTAATTTGCGGAAGCATGTTTTCCGGGAAAACAGAAGAACTCATCCGCCGCCTGCGACGAGCGCAAATAGCCAAACAAAAAGTCGCGATTTTTAAGCCGATAATCGATGTGCGATATAGCGAGGACCATCTCGTTTCTCACAACAAACAGCGAATCCCTTCCGTTGCAGTTGAAAAAGCTGAAGACATTTTGGACCATGTAAAAGACGCCCATGTGCTTGGCATCGATGAAGCTCAATTCTTCGATAACTCGTTACTGGATGTGTGTAGAAAATTAGCGAACTCCGGTCGGCGCGTAATTGTAGCGGGGCTTGACAAAGATTATCGGGGCGTATCTTTCGAGCCCATTCCTCAGTTGCTCTGTGAGGCTGAATATATCACAAAGACCCTGGCGATCTGCATGAAATGCGGCAATCCCGCCAGCTACACTCAGCGGATATCCAAATCCAGCGAGCGGGTTTTATTGGGCGCTACGGACACCTATGAAGCCCGGTGTCGAGGGTGTTTTGAGCCACCGGAAGAATAATCAATAAACAGTATGCAACGTTTCAATAAATATTCAACCCATAACTATAAAGGGCTATAAAATGCGTTTCATAGGAATTCTCGGTATCATCGCTTTATTAGGAATTGCGTACTTAATGTCAAATAACCGTAAAAAAATTAATCTGCGCACCGTCGGCTGGGGTCTGGCGCTACAGATTCTATTTGCCGGAATCATTCTTGGCGATCCACCAATATTATCATACCTGTCCATGTTCGCCTTGCTGGTTCTTATTATCCTGTATATTTTTAAAGATGAGATCAATACCGGCTCTCCCGGAGGCAGCCTATATATTACGGCATTATCTATTATCCTCACAACCGGCTTGGCAGGGATTGTTTTTTATTTTCTCGGCAAAGCCCATCTCCTTGGCTGGGTTTGGACATTAATACTGGCTGCCGTTATTATTAAAGCCGTCTTTAAAATCAGCGCATATCAAAAACACCTCGTCACCGGGCTGCTGGTTGCCGGCTACGTCTGGTTGTTCAGTAATCAATTCACCGGTGAAAATATTTTTGCGCTCGCCAGTCAAAAAGTTGAGCGCTTTCTAAGTCTTTCCGATTACGGGGCGCAGTTTTTATTTGGAAACCTGGCTCTGAAAAAATATTTCTTCCCGGGTTCCGATACCTGGCCGGGATTCGGATTCCAGTTTGGTTTTAGTGTTCTTCCCGTAATCATCTTTTTCGCATCATTTATAGGAATTTTGTATCATCTCGGCGTCATGCAAACCATTATCCGCTGGATGGCTCGCTTCATGCAATGGACCATGGGCACCAGCGGCACTGAAACATTATCCTGCACCGCCAATATATTTGTCGGGCAGACCGAAGCTCCATTATTGATCCGCCCCTTTATCGACGACATGACCCTGTCCGAGCTACTGACCGTCATGGTCGGCGGTTTTGCCACTATCGCCGGCGGCGTTCTGGCGGGCTACATTGCTATGGGTATCAGCGCCGGTCACCTTATCGCCGCCAGCGTAATGTCGGCACCGGCGGCTCTCGTTGTCGCCAAGATTATTTATCCGGAAACCAAATTGTCGAAAACCTATGGGGATGTTGATATACCCAAAGATTTAATTAAATCCACCAATTTGCTTGATGCCGCCTCACGAGGCGTTACCGACGGTTTGAAACTGGCTGTAAATGTGGGCGCAATGCTGATCGCCTTTATCGCCCTGATCGCGTTTGTTGATACGGTATTATCGTTTTTGGATCGAATCATCGATGGTCAATTATTGAATGGAAACTATGTAAAATATACGATTGTGAGCGGCTCATCTCCTGTTACGGGAGAATACAGTGGAATTTTTCCGGGCAGTTTAAAAACACTGTTTGGGATGATTTTCCGCCCCCTGGCCTGGCTGATGGGCGTTCAATGGAAATATGCCGGAGAAGTGGGCAATCTGCTGGGTATTAAGCTGGCCCTGACGGAGTTCGTGGCCTACGGAAATTTAGCCGAACTAAAAGCGTCCGGGGCATTGAGTGATAAAGCCATTGTCATTTCAACCTACGCACTGTGCGGATTTGCAAATTTTGCCTCTATCGGAATCCAAATCGGCGGTATCGGCGCCCTGGCGCCCAAGCGCCGGTCAGACCTGTCCAAAGTCGCCTTGAAAGCCATGTTCGGTGGTGCAATTGCCTCTTGGTTAACCGCCTCAATCGCCGGAATATTACTATAATGACACAGAAAATATTGGGTAAAAAATGAAACTCATCATGTTAGGTCCTCCCGGGGTCGGCAAGGGTACTCAGGCCCAACAACTATCCAAAGAATTCGGCATACCGCAGATTTCAACAGGAGATATACTGAGAGACGCAATTCAGAAAAAGACAGTGTTAGGCGAAAAGGCAAACACGTTTATGTCCAGAGGGGAATTGGTGCCGGATAAGGTAATGCTTGGGATTATTCAGGAAACACTGTTCTCCGAACATGCTCCCGAAGGATACATTCTTGACGGTTTTCCAAGAACCGTTGCCCAGGCAATGGGTCTGCAGAAACTATTTGAAGAACATAATGACACCTTAAGCGCCGTCCTGTCGTTAGAGGCCGATGAAAATCAGATTGTCCGGCGCTTATCATCCCGTCGAACCTGTCAGAACTGCAATGCGTTGTATAATCTTCTCACAATGCCTCCCAAAATTGAAGGGAAATGTGACGTCTGTTCCGGAGAGCTATACCAGCGGAACGATGATCGGATTGAAACCATCCGGAATCGCCTTCGGGTTTATAAACAGCAAACCGAACCGCTAATCGGCTTTTATAAATCCCTTGGCGTTCTCAAGTCTATAAACGCCTCCGGGTTGCCGGAAGAAGTGCAGAAAAACATTATAGGTCAACTGGAGGATTAAATACCGTGGTTACACTTGGCATTACCGGTGGTTTAGGATCGGGAAAAAGCTCTGCCTGTCAACGCTTGAAAGAAAAAGGCACGGTGATATTTGATGCGGACAATATTGCCAAAGAGATCCTGCAAACCGTACCGGAAGTACGGGAAAAAATTGCTGAAATCTTTGGCGAAGCCATTATAAAAAACGGAGTTGTGGACAATCGAAAATTAGCCGACATCGCATTCAGCAACGAAAAAAATCAAGCAGCTTTAAACAATATCATCCATCCGTTTGTCATTCAAGAATTCGAAAAAAAACGTGACTCGATGCAAAATCGGAATGGACTGCTGGTAATTGACGCGCCACTTATATTCGAATCCGGATTAGACAGCCACCTGGATTATACTGTCTTAATCTACGCTACCTATAAGCTGCGGATCGCGCGGGCAATACGTCGCGGGAACTTATCGCGCGAGCAGATATTGAGACGAATAGACCTGCAAATGCCCGAAGAAGAAAAAAGAGAACTGGCGGCTTTTGTAATCGAAAACAACGGATCCATTGAGCATCTATATGAAGAAATCGACAAACTTTACAATGAACTTGTCGGCGGATAAGTACAGCGCATGAGGTTCGCCAGCCCTTGACTTAAGGCGGCATGGGATGATTTTTTGAATAAGCGTGAGTGTTTGAGACGACTTGAGTTAAGGGCGATAGTGATCCGAATTAGTTGAATTGGTTTATTGGTTTATTGGTAATTGGTTGCTGCCGGATACCGGATGATGGATAAGAAATTTTCGAATACCTTGAAAAGGTGAAATTGATGTATCGACACAACTCAGAATTGTTCTTTTTACCTTTTCAAGGTACATTTGATCAACTGGATGTCGGATATGGATTTATACAAATAACAGTTGCGCTTTTGTAATAAATTCAATAAAATCACTTCACGCGGTAAATCTTCGACCGGGGGTGGTGTAAAAAATATCGTACCGCAGTCAAATTCTGAGAAATCGGGATGGGACTGACGGTGCTACTGCATTGGGGGAGGAAACGGTTCAGTTTTAGATTGCTCGTCGACAAACTGGTGAAACATGCCGTTTTGGATACAAACAAAAATCTGAAAATGGATATGTTCAGGCTGGTAATTTGTGAGATATGGTAAAAATCTGGCTTAGTATCATATACGTTATTTGAAATAGTATGTTGATTTTAATATGGATTGATGTATGTCTTTCCTGTTCGATATGAATAATGGTTATAGTAAAGAACCTGGCAAACCTGATCCATTGGAAATATTTTTATCTATTGACAATAGATAAAAATTAGAAGTGCAAATGAATGAAATATAGTTAGGAAATAAATACAATTGTTTATACACAAGCGTTATACCTTATTAGAAAACAAGGAACATTATGAAAATAAAATATGAACAAAAATTTCATTCGATTGGACAAGGACTTTTCTATTCAAGTTCTCTGCATTTGAATAACAGTATTTCGGCGAATATTATTTTTGATTGTGGTTCTGAAAATATTAAATTAATTAACAGGGAAATTAATAAATTTAATAATAATTTCATTGATATTTTAATTATCTCACATCTTCATTTTGACCATATTTCTGGATTAGACCATCTTTTAAAGAATAGAAAAGTAAATACTGTTGTTTTACCGTATTTGTTTCCACAAGAGAGAATACTAATTCAGTCTCTTAATCACAACAAACCCGAGTGGTATAATGTGTTTTTATCAAATCCATACTCTTATCTAAATGAAAAGGAAAACATTGAAAATGTCATAATCATAGATGGCAGTGATGAAGAAAATGACTATTCTGAGAATTTTCCAGAAGAAGTTCCACCGTTAAATGATAACTTAATAAACGAGAAGAGCAATATCCGAATTCAACTTGAAGAAGTAGAAGAAAAAATAAAACAATCTATTGGGACAAAAGAAAATCTTCAATTCAGTAGAAATTTATCATTAATGAGTCCACTCTAAAAAGGCTGGCATAAAATCTGCACAAATATATTGCATAATACACTGTAATATCATATATTTAGGTGTTGTTTTTAACTTAAAAAAGGGGCCGCATGTTTCGAGAAAACACAAA
>Ga0265594_1000341_pt1 | contig 38482 bp, 39 predicted proteins | sample saktaG_11_FD_190147 | JGI IMG/M metagenome (GOLD analysis project Ga0265594, IMG submission 190147) | Saline water microbial communities from Sakinaw Lake, British Columbia, Canada - sak_2011_5_24_80m | ecosystem: Environmental > Aquatic > Non-marine Saline and Alkaline > Saline ... | reverse complement strand
CGGATTGTGAAATATCAATATAGATCTTTTCCCCAGACCCAGCACCTTTAAGTGCGATTGAGCCTGTGCTTTTCTGGTTTGTCATAAGTGATTCACTTTTTTTAATACGCCTGTGAGTGCCTTTATCATTAGTGTAAGTTTCTGTTTCTTCATACACCTGATAAAGGTCAGCATTGTAATATGTTACTTCTTTTTCGGAAAAAGGAGCTTTTTCTGGTGTGTCAGAATCAGCCAATCCCTTTAGTTCAACAAAATGCCTGTATCCTTCAAGTCCAGCTGCAGCATTATCAGTTAGTATGCTCTTAAGTTCGCTAGTAGAAGTAGTTTGCGTAAATTTGATTTCAATATTTCTATCTTTTATCTTCCTCGGGATAATCAAGCTTACAAGTACGCCTGCAACAATTAATATTCCACCAATAATAAGTGGTGCCATTAAAATGCCTCCCTATTCTTTAGATAATTCATCTTTTAAACGAGCGAATTCATCTTCAATAGATTTTTTCCTTTCCAAATCAACAAATGGATCATTTTCATCTGCGTCAATCCCCGAAACTTCAAATGCTGCATCTGCCTGCGCTTCCTTTTCGGCAATTTTACGTTCCATCTTATCCATTTTTGCAAATGCTCCGGAACTGTCGAGGCCGCCAACTGCACTCGATACTTCTTTGCGGGCATCAGCTACTTTATCTCTTGCTATAAGCATTGTCTGCCGGGTACGGGCTTCATTGAGCTTCTCTTTTAGAAGATCAACTTGTCCCCTCAATTTGTTTAATTGAGTGGACATATCTGTATGCATTTTCTGATATTGTGCTACATCCTCATCAGCTTCAAGCTTACTGTCCACCGCTTTCTTTGCTAGTTTTTCATCTGATGCTTTAAGTGCACTCTTTGCACGGTCTTCCCAGAGTTTTGACTCAGCCTGTGCTTTTTCAAGCTGTAAAAGTATTTGGCGCTCACTTGCCATTACTGATCCTAGTCCCTGAACAGCATCTTGAAGCTTCTCTTCCATATCTATTATTATCTGCTTAACCATCTTTTCAGGATCTTCTGCCCTATCAATAAGATCATTGATGTTTGCTTTGAGTAAATCTGTTAATCTAGAGAAAATTGCCATGATGCATGCCTCCTTATTTTTTAAACATTACTATATTTATTTAACATGAACTGACATTTAAAATTAATAATAATCTAAATTATTTATACTTTCAATAAATTTCTGCAAAAATTTCTGCAAAATAAGACTAGCAAGACATGAAGAATTTCTATAAAAACTCAGTTGCTTAAGTTTAATTTGTTCAAAAGGGCTTACAAGTTGATTAGGCTATGTTGATATCTCGTGATAATTAATTTTATATTAACTTTGACAGATATGCATATATGATGCATACTTATACATATAATATAACATAAAGACATTCTATAAAAAGAAAAGATAAAAATATTAAATTGTCAAAGAACTTTAGAAATTAAAATTATTAAAGATATTTGCTCTTTGAAAACTAAATAAGTTAAGCAGCTTTCTTAAGAGGCAAAGATTGCATAAATACCTTTGATGATTCATATTTGGTTTTATGCTTTAACATAGAATACATCATTCTGGCAAGCTTTACCGCCACCTTGATCAGAGCCTTTTTAGCCGGCATGCCGGCAGATACATTATCATGATAGTATTTCCTTAAGCTACTATTATGTTTAATGCAGGCCACACTGGCAAGATAAAGCATATATCTGAGTTCCTTTGGACCCGCTTTTTGAATAGTGGGGTTTTTCTTCCTGTACTTACCGGATTCAAATATATTAGGATAAAACCCAATAAAAGAAATAAGCTTATCTGAAGAGGAAAATCTTGATACATCCCCGACATAGCCCATAAAAGTAGCAATGGTGCCAATGCCTACGCCTTTTATGGAGTTTAAGATATCATAGTCAGAAGATCCTCCAGAAGGATCCCCGGGGTCAAGGATGGATATTATCTCGTCCTCTATATCAGCTATTTTTAAGCTTAGAGATGAGATCTCGTCAAGTTGCATGGCAATAGTCATCCCTCTGGACTTGAAGGCCTTTCCGGAGTAGAAGCTATCCTTTGCAGCTGATATCAGATCTTTGGCCTTATCAAGGTTAAAATTGCATCCCTGGTATCTTCTAAAGATTTTAACAAGCCTTGAGACACTTGCCTCTCTCATATGGCAAGATGTGGGAAATTTTGATAAAATCTCTATAGATACTTTGGAGAAGGGATGAGAGATTATCCTGGTATACTCAGGAAATACCAGGTAAAGAAGTGCTAGTACACTTTTCTTTAGATCTTTTACCCTTCTCTGAAAGCTATATTTAATCCTGACAAGCTCCCTTAGCTCCATCATGCTATCACCAGAGATATACAGGCTCTCATGCTTTCTGCCACAGATAAGTCCAGCTATAGCTATAGAATCTATTGGATCAGTTTTGATCTTAAACCCCATTGCCTGTCGGTACTTTTTTACCTGATATGGATTTAAAAGAATAGGCGCGATATCTTTTTCCTTAAGGTAGGAGCACATATTTTCCCAGTAGTTGGAGCTGACCTCCATACCGCAGACTATCTGACCGGTTTTATAGCTTGATAGCCTGGACAGAAGCTTTTTAATCCCTTCTTTGGAGTTGGTGATATCAAAGGGCTTAAAGATAACCTCGCTGCTGTCATTTACTACAGCTACTTTGGAATCTACCTTGGCAAGGTCAATTCCCACATAGATTTTTTCTTTCATGACTGGTTCCTTTCTCTTTTAGATTATATTGGCCAAGCAGTTTTCCTGCTTAAAATTCTAACTAGTGGTAAAGCCTCGTTATAATTAGTACTCTCAAGTTTCTGGAGCCTAAATCATTCTGATAATTACTCTGTAGTTAGTAGCAAGAAAGCAATAGTCTTTAGCAATTGGTCTACTATCATGTAGCCAAAAGGAGCATCAATTTGTCTTTCTGCTTAGCTTTATTTAGTTATATTTATATATTTTATATCAACAATTATTATTAATAAAATTTATCAATAAAATTTATTATCTTATTATACGAGGAGTAAAAATGGTAGAGATGTATTACGATAAAGATATTGATATGAATATCTTAAAAGGAAAAAAAATTGCAATTATAGGTTATGGTAGCCAGGGTCATGCTCATTCCCAGAATTTAAGAGACAGCGGATTAGATGTTATCGTTGGAGAATTAGAAGATAGTAAGCCCTGGAATGATGCAAAACAAAAAGGATTTAATGTTTACTCTGCTGATGAAGCTTCCAGGCAAGCCGACATTATTATGTTTTTAGTTCCTGATCAGCTTCAAAAAGAAATTTATTATAAATATATTGAGCCCAATCTTGAAGAAGGAAATATATTATGCTTCGCACATGGTTTTAATATTCACTATAATCAAATTATTCCCCAAAAAAATATTGATGTTATAATGATTGCACCCAAGGGTCCAGGGCATATCGTTAGAAGGATGTATACAGAAGATAGCGGTGTTCCATCAATTATAGCAGTCGAACAGGATTTTTCTAGTAAAGCCAAGCAGTATGCATTAGCTTACGCAAAAGCAATAGGTGCTGGAAGAGTCGGGATAATTACAACTACATTTGAAGAGGAAGTCGAAACAGATTTATTTGGTGAACAAGTAGTACTTTGCGGAGGTACAACAGAGTTGATAAGAGCAGGATTTGATACATTAGTTGAAGCAGGATATCAGCCGGAAATTGCTTATTTTGAGGTATTAAGCGAATTAAAATTAATAGTGGACTTGATTTATGAGAGTGGAATTACTGGCATGAGAGACTCTATTAGTGATACTGCTGAGTATGGTGATATGCTTATTGGCAAGAAAGTTATAACACCTGAAACTAGAAAAAATATGAAGAAAATATTGGAAGATATTCAGTCAGGTGAATTTGCAAAAAATTGGATACTTGAGAACAAAGCTGGCAGGCCTGTATATAATTCTATAAAGAAGAAAGAAGAAAATCATTTAGTTGAAAAGGTAGGAAGAAATCTTAGGAAAATGATGCCCTGGATTAAAAAAGGCGAGGAATAAATATAAATAAATTAATCGAACTAATGTTTGATATAAAATTATTTTGTTGTTATACTAATCTCTAAATAGAAAATGTTATAAATTCAAGCATAAATAACTGTTAAAAAAATAATTAATTTATAAAAATATTTATATAAAAATAAATTAAAAATTAATATTTCCAGATATGAATAAAGAAATTATTGAGAGACAAAGAAAAATACTTGAATTTATAGCTCAAAAAATAAAAAAATCAGGATATCCTCCTTCAGTAAGAGAAATTGGAGCTGCAGTTAATCTAAGTTCCCCTGCTACAGTTCACTCGCACCTAAAAAAACTCGAAGAAATGGGTTATATTAGAAGAGACTCCAGCAAACCAAGAACAATTGAAATAATTTCTGAACAATTTAAAGTAAATATAAACAAAGACGAACATAGTAATTTTATATTTGTTCCACTAGTAGGTCATATTGCTGCTGGAAAACCTATTTTAGCAGAAGAAAACATTGAAGATTACTTTCCTGTAACTACTGATTTTGTCAGAGATAATAATGATGTCTTTGTTCTTCAGGTAAAAGGTGATAGTATGGTTAATGCTGGTATTTTAGATAGAGACTATATTATAGTTAGGAAACAAAATACAGCCATTAATGGCGAAATAGTAGCAGTTTTACTAGAAGACGAAGCTACTGTAAAAAGATTCTTCAAAAATTCAAAAAGTATAAAATTAATGCCTGAAAATGATTATATGGAACCTATTGAAGTTTTAGATGCTCAAATACTTGGAAAAGTTATCGGAATAATAAGAAAATACTTTTAATTGTTTCTAATCGCTTTTATTTTTATAAATGTATTCTGATAATTGATTATAAGTTTTAATATCAGCATTAATAAATAGTACTACGCTATCTTCTAAGTATTTTTTATCTAATACTTCACAATTATCATAAACAAATGAAATTAGCTTGTTTTTACTATATGGAATTTTAACAGATATTTTTAAATTATTTTTTTCGAATATTTTTTTTATTCTTAAATTTAAATCTTTAAATCCTATTTTTTTTAGAGCTGAAATAAAAACTGAATTTTTATACTTTATTTTTACTTCTTTAAGTCTTTCTGTATTTATTTTATCAATTTTATTAAAAATCAAAATAGCCGGTTTGTGATGTACGTCAATATCTTTTAATACTTTGCTAACACTTGAAATATGACCTGAGTAATTAGGATTATTGATATCTACTAATAATAAAAGAAGATCTGATTTTCTAACTTCTTCTAATGTTGATTTAAAAGATGCAACTAATTGATGAGGTAACTTTTCTATAAATCCTACTGTATCTGAAATTAGAATAATATTTCCAGACAATATATTACTTTTCCTGGTTGTCGAATCAAGAGTTGAAAATAACATATCCCTGACATATACCTTTGAATCAGTAATAGCATTTAACAATGTTGATTTTCCACTATTTGTATAACCGACAATTGAAGCTAGAAACAATTTGTTTTCTTCTCTTTTTTTTCTTTGTATGTCTCTTTGGATAACTATCTGATTTATCTTTTTATCAAGCTGAGTTATTCTTTTTCTTATTTTTCTTCTATCAACCTCAAGCTTTGTTTCGCCAGGTCCCCTAATTCCAATTCCTCCGGCTAATCTTGATAGTTGAATGCCTTTTCCTGTTAGTCTTGGAAGTAAATATTTAAGTTGAGCCAATTCAACCTGTATCTTACCTTCTCTGCTATGTGCTCTTTGAACAAATATATCTAAAATTAATGCTGTTCTATCAATAACTTTTATATCTAATTTATTTTGTAGATTATTCTGCTGTGCAGGCGTTATTTCTTCATCAAATATTACAAGATCTGTTTTTTTATCATAAATATTATTTTTTATTTCATTTAGTTTACCAATACTTATAAAATATTTAGGATTTATTCTATTTTGATTATGAATTATTACATCATTTATATATGCACCTGCACTTAAAGCTAAATTTTTTAATTCGTTAACGTTTTCATCAAATATAAATTTATTCTTATATTTATTTAAAAATTTCTTTTCACGACTTTTAAATTTAATAAAAATTAATAAAGCTCTTTCCTTATCTGTATTATCTGAATTTATTATTTTTTTATTTTTAATATTTAAGGTTTTAACCATATATTAAATTATAATATAACTTTTTGAATTCTATCCATTGCTTCTTCTAGTCTATCATCAGAAATAGTAAGAGATATCCTGAAATAACCTTCCCCGTGGCTGCCAAAAGCACTTCCAGGAGTAACAACAACATCTGCTTTATCCAGTAACATCTTAGCAAATGTTTTTGATGTAAATCCATCTGGAACTTTCGACCAAACATAGATAGTTTTATCTGATTTATAATAATCTATACCTATTCTTTCCAACAACTCCTTTACCATTTTTCTTCTCTTATTATAAATAACATTATTATATTTAACATACTCATCATAATTATTTAATGCCTCTACGGCAGCATATTGGATAGCTTTAAAAATACCAGAATCTACATTTGTCTTATACTTTCCCAGACTTTTTATTATCTCACAATTTCCTACTGCATATCCTACTCTCCATCCAGTCATGTTAAATGTCTTTGAAAGTGAATTAAATTCTATTCCGACTTCCTTTGAACCATCAGCATTTAAAAAGCTTATGGGCTTATCAGTATCATCAGAGTAAATATCTGAATAAGCATTATCCTGGCAAGTGATTATATTGTATTTTTTTGCAAAAGATACAAGTTCCTTGAAAAATTTTATATCACAAGAAGCAGATGTTGGATTATTAGGGTAACTTACATATATAATTTTTGTTTTTCTCGCAATGTCTTCTTTAATCTTTTCAAAATCTATCAAAAAGTCATTTTCTTCTTCTAGGGGCATTGAATATGGAATTCCACCTGCAAAAGAGGAACCTATTTTATAAACAAGATACGAAGGATCTGGTATTAACGTATAATCCCCTGGATTGATAAATGTGTATGCAATGTTTGCAATACCCTCTTTAGAACCTAATACTGAAATTATTTCTTTATCTGGGTCCAAATCAACATTAAATCTTTTTTTATAAAATTTAGAGACAGCTTCTTTAAAAATACTCATTCCATAACTTGAGGAATATCTATGATTTTGGGGATTTCTTGCTTCCCTGCATAAAGACTTAATGATATTAGTATTTGTAGGAATATCAGGATCTCCTATTCCCAGGCTTATAACATCTATACCTTTTTCTTGTTTTTTATTAATAATTTCGTCAATTTCTGCAAATAAATATGGAGGTATATTTTTCAAACGATCAGATTCTTCAAAATGCATAGAATTTATCCTTTCTCAGAATTAAAAATTAGCCTCATTATTATTAAATTTTATAAAGTATTTATTATCAATCAACTACAAATAAAAAAACTATATAAAGTATTCACCATTAAATATATGATTAACTGTTCCTTCAAGAAAAACACTCGATTTATTATTTTTCCATGTAATATTTAGTTTCCCTCCAGGTAAATTAACTCTTACACTATCACTTTTAATCTTTTCTAACTTTATAGCACATACAGCGGCTGCACATGCTCCTGTACCACATGCAAGAGTTTCTCCTACTCCCCTTTCCCAGACTCTCATAGATAATTCCTTATTATTTACAATTCTTATAAATTCTACATTTGTTTTTTTAGGAAATATATGAAAATTTTCCAATGCTGGGCCCCATTCATTTAAAGGCACATTATTTAAATCCATATTTTCATCAATTAATACTACACAATGCGGGTTTCCCATTGATACACAATTAATATTAAATATATTTGAATTAATTTTTGCTTTATAATTAAAAATTTCATTAATTTGTCTCCCTTCTATATTAACCGGTATTTTTTCAGGATTAAATTCAGGTAAACCCATATTAACTTTTATACTGTTTGAAGAAGCCTTTTTTGTATTAATTAATACCTCTTTTATCCCAGACAATGTTTCAATATTTAGTAAAAATTTTTTTGAAATATTATTCTCATAAATAAATTCAGCCATACATCTAATGCCATTTCCACACATTTCTGCTATTGTTCCATCCTTATTATAATATTTCATCATATAATCTGCCTTAGCTGATTTTTCTACAAGTATTAATCCATCGGCTCCTATTCCAAAATTTCTATTACATATCTTAGAAATTTCCTCTGAAGAAAACTTTAAATGATGTATGGTTGAATCCATTATAATAAAATCATTACCCTGGCCAGTAAATTTTGAAAATTTGATTTTTCTCATTTTAACCTCTTAAGTTAATTGAATTTTTCCAGATTATTTTTATAATATCATTTATAGAGTATAAAATATTATCATAATTATTTACTCTTATCCAATTAATTCTTTTATCGGCTTTAAACCATGTTAATTGTTTTTTAGCAAGTCTTTTTGTATTTTTTTTAACTTCAAAAATACATTCTTTTAGGCTTTTATCTCCCTCTAAATATTCTAATACTTCTTTATAACCTATAGCTTGCCTTAAACTACGGCTCTTGCCATACCCTTTATTTTTCAAATTTTTTACTTCTTCAATTAAGTTGTCATCAAACATCCTGTCCACTCTATTTTCTATCTTCCTGTAAAGAATAGATCTATCAACGTCTATCCCTATAAAAATACTTTTGTATATTGATTCTCTATTTTCCCAGTTATTTTGAAATTTTGAAAAAGTTTTTCCTGTTATTTTATAAACTTCAAGAGCTCTAATTATTCTTCTTTCATCATTTTTACTTATTTTACTAGCATATTTTTTATCTATTTTTTCTAATTTTTTATAGAAAGTATTTAACCCATCTTTTTTTATTTTTCCTAATAATGATTTTCTAATATTTGGATTTGACTTAGGAATAAATTCCAGATTGTCAACAGTTCCTCTTATATATAATCCCGATCCACCAACAAGTACTGGTATTTTATTCTTTGAAAAAAAATATTTTTCTATTTTTAACCTGCATAAATCCCTAAACTCTACGACTGTCATTATTTTGTCTGGGTTAATAATATCTACCATGAACTGCTTAATGCCATATTTTTCTGTATTATATTTATCTGTACCAATATTCATACCTTTATAAACCTGTATGGAGTCAAGTGATATGATATTTGTTTTTAGTATACTTGCAAGATTTATTGCAATTTCTGTTTTTCCAATACACGTAGGACCGCATATTATTAAAACTTTTTTATTTTCTATAATCTTTTTTATTAAAATATCATAATTTATATAGTCCTTATTTAATTTTTCATTAAATATTTTTAAATCTTTATATTTTAAAAATTTCATAATAATATATAAATCATTTCACTTTATTATTAATTTCTCTTTACCCTTACTTGCATAATTTACCTTTAAGATAAAAAGTTTTTACATCTAATATTTCTATATATTTAAACTTCCCAATGTCTTTTTTACTTCCTTTAAAATTAACAATTGAGTTATTTTCAAGTCTGCCCTTAAAAATATCTTTACCTTTAATACCAAAACCTTCAACTAGTACTTCAAACTTTTTCCCAATTAACTTTTTATTTTCCTCAAGTGAAATTTTATTTTGAATTTCTAATAATTTTAAAAATCTTACCTTTTTTTCTTTTAAAGTTTTATTATCGTAGAAATTAGAAGCTTTAGTTCCTTCTCTATTTGAGTAAATAAAAGTAAAAGCCCTATCAAACCTTACTTCTTTTACCAAATTTAGAGTCTGCCTAAAATCTTCCTCATCTTCCCCTGGAAATCCCACAATAATATCTGTTGTTATAGAGCAATTAGGTAGCTCTTCTCTTATAAGTCTTACTATTTTTAAATACTGTTCAGTTGTATACCTTCTATTCATTCTTTTCAATATTCTATCAGAGCCTGATTGAATTGGCAGATGGATATGTTTTGCAATGTTTTCATTTTCCTTTATAGTAAAAATTATATCATCTGAAAAATCTTTTGGATGTGATGTTATAAATCTTATCCTATGTAAGCCTCTGATTCCTGAAATATTTTTTAAAAGATTTGAAAAATTAATACTTTTTTTACTATTACCTGTCAGATCTCTTCCGTAGGAGTTTACATTCTGGCCCAATAGCGTTATTTCTAAAACGCCATCTAAAACAAGTTTTTTAACATGTTTTATAATTTTATCTGGATGTACAGATATTTCTTTTCCTCTTACATATGGTACTATGCAGTAAGAACAATAATTATTACAACCTATTATAATTGGAACATAAGCTTTAAAATTTAAATATCTTTTCGATTTGTATATGAACCTGTCAGATCCCTTTTCCTTGATAGAGCATATATTATTTTTTAATGATTGCTTTTTTCTAATAAGCTCAGGCAGTTCAGATATATTATGAGTACCAAATACAATATCTATATAGGGGAAATCTTTTAATAATTTCTCTTTTAAATTTTGAGCTGTACACCCGCCTATACATATTAACAGGTCAGGGTTTTTACTTTTTAATTTCTTTAAATTACCAATATGTCCATATAATCTATTTTTTGCTTTTTCTCTTACTGCACACGTGTTAAATATTATTATATTTGCTTTATTAATATCAGCAGATTCTTTGTATCCAATGCTTTCCAGTAAATAAAAAATCCTTTCTGAATCATATTCATTCATTTGACAGCCAAAAGTCTTAATAAAAAAATTCATTAGTTTTTTCCTTAATAAAAAGAATTGAAATAGTTAAGACATAAATGATTATTTCAAATAAAAATGGTTAAAAAATTTATTTTATTTCAACAGTTAGAACAATAGCAGTTCTTATTTCCCCATTTACTTCAATATCTTTAAAAAAGGGAATACATACAAGCTCCTGCCCTGTAGGAGCAATATAACCTCTGGCTATTGCTATTGCCTTTATTGATTGGTTTAATGCGCCTGCTCCAATAGTTTGGATTTGAACTTTATTTTCTTCCCTGATTATTCCTGCTATCGCTCCTGCAACAGAATTTGGTTTGGATTTTGAAGAAACTTTAAGTAATTTCATATTTTCTTTTTTTATTCAATCTTTTTGCTTTAATTCTATTACTAATTTTATTGTATTATCAGCTCTTTTAAATTCTACTTTATTTTTCAGTGTGATGAAGTATTTACTGCCAAGTTTTAAAACTTCTTCTTCGACTAAATCTACTATTGTTTTTATCTCTTCATCCTTAAACCTGCTTGAAAGCCTTATTTCGTCATAAAGCTTTATTCCACCTTTATTTTTTTTATTACTATTATATTTTGAGTTTAATCCCGCGACACTAGCATGTTCTTTATTATAATCATCAGTTAAATTCAAATCAATAGGATTTAAAGTATTTATTTCATTATAAATAATCCTCTGAATATTTCTCTGAGATAAATCCATATTAAATATTTTTTTAGATATTTCTTCTAATAAATTATAATTATTAGTAAGAGATGGAAATTCTACTAATTTTACTTCATTATTGTTAATGTACCTGTAAAAATTATCCCAACTGTCAAATACTGGTAATTTATTACTTTTATTTACATTTATTGCTTTATTTCTTATCGTAGAAATAATTTGAGTAGGTGTTCCGTAATAGAAATTTATGTCTCTATTTCTCAATTTAAATTCTAATATTGTTTTTATTATATTATTTACTCCTCCTATTATATAAAATTTACCATTTACCCTTTTTATTTCAGGTAATACAGACTGATCCTTTTTTTCTGTAATATTTTCTAAGTCTATGTTTAGATATATAGAAGTTCCTCTTGCAGTATTAGAATATGTTACCTTTATCTCATCTATATTTAACTTTATAGAAAATAAAGCCATTCCTCTACCATGAAAACCATAGTCATCCTTCTTGCCATCTTCAAGTTTTGAAGTTACTCTTGATTCAAAGATAATATTATGAAATTTAGGAGGAATACCCACACCATCATCAATAAAATATAATATCCTCCTTTTATCTTCAATTTTTTTTGTTCCTATAAATACATTCTTGCAATTAGCGTCTCTACTATTCCTTAACAGTTCTATGATTATATCTTCAACACAATTTATATCTTGTAGCGCCTGTCTTCTTTCTGCTTCAGAAACTTTTAGCTTTACATAACCATTTCCTAAATCTTCCTCTATGTTTAATTCCTTTTTAATATTTAGTTCAGATAAAAACCTGCTGATATCTGAATTATTTTGCATAATCTATTGCTCTACTTTCTCTAATGACTGTTACCTTTATTTGTCCAGGGTAATCCATTTCACTTTCTATTTTTTTTGCTATATCTCTTGCAATAACAGAGGCCTTATCATCATCAATTTCTTCAGGTTTAACCATTACCCTAATTTCTCTGCCAGCTTGAATAGCAAAAGCTTTCTCTATTCCTGTAAAATCAGTAGCAATTTTTTCGAGACTTTCTAATCTTTTTATGTAATTTTCCAAAGTCTCTCTTCTTGCTCCAGGCCTTGATCCTGATATTGAATCAGAAGCTTGAACTATTATATCCAGCATAGTTTCTGTTTCAATTTCATTATGATGTGCTTCAATAGAATGACATATTTCTTCATCTTCATGAAGTCTTTTTGCAAGTTCTGCACCTATAATCGCATGTGAACCTTCAATATCATGAGTTAGTGCCTTTCCTATATCATGCAGAAGACCTGCTCTTTTAGCTTTTTTAATATTGTAACCTAGCTCAGCAGCAATTACTCCTGCCAGATATGCAACTTCTTTTGAGTGAAGAAGAACATTTTGCCCATAACTTGTCCTGTATTTCAATCTTCCCAGTACTTTTATTATACCTGGATTTACCTCAGATAGTCCTATATCAAAAATTGCTTGCTCGCCTTCCATTTTAATTTCATTATTTATAAGTTTGCTTGCTTTTTCATACATTTCTTCAATCCTTGCAGGATGTATCCTTCCATCCATTATTAAATTTTCAAGTGCGACCCTTGCAATTTCTCTTCTAACAGGATCGAATGAGGACAATATTACAGCTTCAGGAGTATCGTCTACTATAATATTAATTCCTGTAAGATTTTCAAAAACTCTAATATTTCTTCCTTCTCTACCAATTATTCTTCCTTTCATTTCATCATTTGGTAGATTTACCACTGATACTGTTGTTTCACTTGTATGCTCTATAGAACATCTTTGGATAGCCTGGGCTATTATTTTTTTTGCAATCTTGTCGGCATCTTCTTTGGTTTGAGCTTCAATTCTTCTAATCTCCTTTGCGCATTCATATTTTGCATCTTCTTCTATTTTTTTCATTAAGATTGCCCTAGCTTCATCTTTAGTTAATTCTGCTATAGCTTCAAGTCTAAAGATTTCCTTTTTTATTAAATCATCGAGATTAATTTTTATTCTATCTATATCTTTTTCCCGTGCGTTTAAGCCACTTTCTTTATTTTCAAGGTAGTGTGATTTTTTATCTAATGATTCATCTCGAGACATTATTCTATTTTCAAATTTTTGTAACTCAGATCTTTGTTTTTTAATTTCTTCTTCATTTCTTGTTTTTAAATTCTGTATTTCTTCTTTACCCTCAACAATTACCTCTTTCCTTAAATTTTCTGCTTCTTTCTTAGAATCCTCCAATATTCTACTGGCAGTACTCTCCGCAGAATTTAATCTGGAATCTATTAATAACTTTCTGTAATAAAAACCTATTACAAATCCTATACCTGCTATAGCTAAACCTACTGAAATAAATTTTACTAGTGTTAAAAAAGTCATATAAACCTTCCTCCTTAAAATAAAAAGTCGAGCATTTGCTCGACTTATAATATGTATTGTACTTCTTCTTTTTTATATATAATTTTTAATTTATTAATAATTATTAATATGTTAATTTTAATAAATTTTCTTAATTATCTAACTAGCTCATTCAACATTAACATATATTAACAATTAATTTTCAAATAACTATGCCAAAATTTTTTAATTAAACATCACAATTAATAATTAATTCTTAAAAATATTTTATTCTTATAAAATAACATATAAAATCTTTATTAATTGTTTAATTCCTATTCTTATTTAATACCTTTATAATTAATTGTTAATTTTTATTTAATTTAGTAAAAATCAGTACAAATTATATTACAAACCAACCAAACTTATTTTTTAAAATTCTTTTTATTATTCTAACTTATACCATCAATCTAAGTCAATATAAATTAATTTTAATTATTATTTTTTAGCAAATTTTTTAGACCTGTATATCTATTTTTAACAATATTTCTATTTATAGCCATTCCTATTGCTTTTTTACTGCCAACGACAATAGCAACTTCTTTTGCTCTTGTGATTGCGGTGTAGAGAAGATTTCTTTGCAATAACATATAATGAGAAGTTAGAATTGGAATTATTACACATTTAAATTCAGAGCCCTGGGATTTATGAATTGAAATGGCATAAGATAAACTTATTTCATCTAACTCATAAAAATTATAACTAACATATTTTCCATCAAAGTCGACACCAATCTCCTTCTTTTCCAAATCAATTTTTTTTATAAAGCCTATATCACCATTATAAATATCTTTATCGTAATTATTTTTTAACTGGATAACTTTATCACTTAGTTTATAGCCTATATTATTATTAAAAATACCAAAACTGTTTGAGTTTATCTTAGCCTGTATCTCTATATTTAAATTATTTACACCAACTATCCCTTTATTTGTAGGAACCAAAACCTGTATATCTGAAAAAGGATTATAATTAAACCTCCCGGGAATTTTTTCCGATATTAAATTAATAATCATATTAACTACTTCCTTTGGTTCTACTTTTTCAATAAAAAAGAAATCATTATATTTTGGCTTGCTTATTATTGGGAAAATTCCATCTCTCACTCTATGAGAATTATAAATTATTAGACTCTTTCCTTCCTGTCTGTATATTTTTTTCAGTTCAACAACTGGGAATTTATCAGAATTTATCATATCCCCTAAAACATTCCCAGGTCCTACTGATGGAAGCTGATTATTGTCACCTACAAAAATGATACTGGTATCATTTCTTACAGCTTCTAGAAAACTTTTTAAAAGCCTTATATCTATCATAGATGCTTCATCAATTATTATTACATCAGCAACTAGAGGATTATTTTTATTTATTATAAATTTATTTAATTTTGGTTGATACTTTAAAAGCCTGTGTATGGTCTTTGCATCTCTGCCAGTTGTTTCGCTTAATCTTTTAGAAGCTCTGCCCGTAGGTGCAGCTAATATAACTCTGATATTCTCATTTTCAAAGAACTTTATAACAAAATTCAAAATAGTGCTTTTCCCTGTTCCAGGGCTTCCAGTTATTATTAATATATTATTAATTATTGATTGTTTGATTGCTTCAATCTGTACAAGATCAAGGCTTTTATTATTTTCTTTTGCTAATCTTTTGATTATTTTAATAAATTCTTTATCATTATATTTACTTTTTATATTCCTTACTTTCTTATTCTCCTTAGCAATCTTTGCCAGCTTTTTTGATACATATAATTCAGCATCATAAATACTCTTTAGATATATTTTTTTTGCATCATCATCTTCAATGAATATTTTATCCTCTTTTTTTAAGCTTTCTAAGGCATGCGTAATTTTTATCATTTCAACTTCCATAAATGCTGAACACATTTCAATAAAATCATCATATGGAAAATAGCAATGGCCATCATCTTCAATCTTGTTAAGTAGGTAAATAATTCCTGATCTAATCCTGAACATTGAGTCTTTTTCAATGCCTGCCTTTTCTGCTATCCTGTCAGCTGCTTTAAATCCTATTCCTGGAATGTCATTAATCAATCTATAAGGATTTTGTTTTATTACATTTACTACATTATTATCGTAAAAATTATAAATTTTCATGGAATAATTATTGCTAATACCATAAGACTTTAAGAAAATCATTACTTTTCTGGTATCCTTGTGTTTATTCCATTCTTTTAAAATCATATTTACTCTTTTTTTTCCAAAGCCTTCAATTTTTGTTAATTGATCGGGTTCATTATCTAATATTTTTAATGTATCCAGTTGAAATTTTGAGACTATTTTATTTGCCATTACGGGACCAATACCCTTTATTAAACCCGAACCTAAATATTTTTCTAATCCTTCAATAGTGGCTGGAACAAAAGTTTCAATACTTTCAATTTTAAATTGCTTGCCATATTTTTTATTTAGAACCCACTTTCCGCTAACTTCAATATTTTCTCCACATCTAAGTTCTATAGCGTTTCCAATTATTGTTATTAGCTCATTATCAACTTCAGTTCTTAGTTTTCCAATAACAAAATTACTTTCAGGATTTTTAAAGATAATCTTATCTAAAAATCCTTTAATTTTAACAAATTGATTTTCGTTATCTTTATTCATTAATAATTGAAATTATAGGCAAATAATAAGTTTTATCTTTTAACTGTAGTAAAAAAGTAAACTTAAATTTATGGATTTAATAAATTTAGCAGCAATTTTTACTTTTAAAAACCTTTATGAATTTATTAATATCTTTAATAGAGAGTTCTACTTTTTTACCATCTTTTCTATATTCAACTTCAACTTTTTTACTATCCATATACTTTTTACCGACAATTAATCTAAGAGGAATTCCTATTAATTCAGCATCTTTAAACTTCACTCCTAATCTTACATTTCTATCATCATACAACACTTCTGTATTTGATTTTTTCAGGTCTTTATAAATCTTCTCACATGTTGTCCTTAGATATTCATCCTCTACATTTGTAATGATAAGATCCACTATAAAAGGCGCTATCGAAGGCGGCCATATTATTCCATTTTCATCATGCATCTGTTCTAAAACTGCTGCTAACATTCTACTTACTCCAATTCCATAGCATCCCATTACAAATGGTTTTTTCTTTCCTTTTTTATCTAAAAACGTTGCATTTAATTTAGTGCTATATTTTTTACCCAACTTAAATATATGACCAACTTCAATTCCTTTTTCAAAACTTAATTCTTTACCACAATTTATACATTTATCTCCAGTTGTTGGGTATGTAAAATCTCCCCAGCAATCTATGATAAAGTCTCTTGGATAATTAACATTTATTAAATGGAAGTTATTCTTATTTGCTCCAACAACAAAATTAATCTTTCCTTTTATAGAATTATCTGCATATATTTTTACTGATTTTTCAATTTTTACAGGCCCAACGTATCCAATATTCAATATATCAACAAGTTCTGGATCATCTAACATTTCAATTTTTGTTTTTAATAGTTTTTCCACTTTTCCAATATTTAATTCTTTTTCCCCACTTAATAAAATTGCATATAATTTATTACCAATTGTTTTTACCAGTATTGTTTTTACTATATTTTCAGGAGATATTTTTAAAAATTTTATTAATTTTTGAATACTTGTAATTCCAGGAGTTTTTACCTCCTTAATTTCTTTAATATTTCTAAAGTCTTTACTGCCTTCTGCAATCTTCCTATCATCTAAAACAAACTCTGACATTTCATAATTAGCTGCATAGCCGCAATTGGTACAATAAACTATTTGTTCTTCTCCATTTTTTGCAAGAACCATAAATTCATTAGAAGATTTACCACCAATTAGACCTGAATCAGCTTTTACAACCTTATATTTAAGATTTATTCTTTCAATTATTCTACAATAAGCTTTATACATTGACTTATATATTTTTTCTAAATCTTTGCTATTTTCTGAAAAACTATATGCATCTTTCATAATAAATTCTCTAGCTCTCAGTAATCCATATCTTGGTCTAATCTCATCCCTGAATTTTACCTGAATCTGATATAAATTTACTGGTAAATTTTTATATGATTTTATATCCAGGTAAGAGAGATAAGTAATTAATTCTTCGTGAGTCGGTCCCAAGCAAAAATCTCTATTATTTCTATCCTTTAATCTGAACATTTCAGGACCATATTCATCCCATCTTTCAGATTTGATCCATAATTCTGATGGCTGAATAGCTGGTAGAAGTAATTCAATTGCTCCTGCCCTGTTCATTTCATCTCTAACTATGTTTTCTATTTTCTTTAAAACCTTAAATCCTAAAGGTAAAAATGCGTATATGCCTGATGCAATCTTCCTTATTAATCCTGCCCTTAAACTTAATGAATAACTGGCTAATTCTGATTTACTAGGTTTTTCTTTTAAAGTATTAATGTAATATTCTGAGTATTTCAACATAGCTCCTTTTTTTAAAATTAAACTATCTTATAAAGTTCTTTTACAAACTCTTCTAAAATATTATTTATATCTAATCTTTTTAAGATTTTACCTTTAACAAAAATTGCTGCCTTTTTCTTTCCAAATGCTATTCCTATATCAGCCTCTTTTGCTTCTCCCGGCCCATTTACAATACAACCCATAACAGCTATCTTTAATCTTTTTTTAATATTCTTTGTTATATCCTCAATCTTTTTTACAAAATTTATTAAATCTATCTGTGTTCTTCCACATGTAGGACATGATATTATATCAACACCAAATCTTCTTAAATTAAGGCTGTTTAAAATTAAATATCCTGCTTTAACTTCATCTACAGATTTTTCAGTTAAGGATACTCTTATTGTATCTCCTATTCCTTTAGCTAATAGTATTCCTATTCCTACTGATGATTTTATAGAACCCCTTACTAAAGTTCCAGCCTCAGTTACCCCAAGATGAAGTGGGTAATTAATTTTATCAGATAATATTTTATAAACATTGACAGTGTCTAATACTGATGATGCTTTTGCGGATATTTTAAAATTATAAAATTCTAACTTTTCAAAAAATCTTACATTTTCCAATACGCTCTCAACCATTGATTCTACAATATTGCCATTATTCTTATTAAAAATTATCCTTCCTATTGATCCTGAATTAACCCCAATTCTAATAGCTGCTTTTTTTTGTACTGCTTTTTTTATAATTTCTGCTAACCTATTTTTATTTCCAATATTACCAGGATTTATCCTTATGCAGTCTACTCCCACATCAAGACAATCAAGAGCTAATTTATAATCAAAATGAATGTCTGCCACAATAGGAATACTAAATATTTTTTCACTCATTAAAGATTTTAAATAATTGATTGAATTTCTATTGGGTATTGCTAATCTAATAATTTCACAATTACAATTAATTAGTTCTTTTATTTCTGACTTAATCTTTTTTAAGTTCTCTATTTTATTTTTTGTCATGGACTGGACTACTATAGGATTGGATCCCCCTATTTTTAATTTTCCTACTTTAATAACCTTTGTTTTTCTTCTTTTAATTACCATTTTTATATAATTTCTACATATTCTGCAAATTAAAAGGTTTTATAATATCAAATACTATTGATACTACAAATATTGAAATAATAAAAACTATTCCTATTGTATTATATATTTCAAAAACTTTCCTTGATATAGGACGCCTTCTTATTGCTTCAAAAGTTATTACAACTAGATGGCCGCCATCTACAGGTAATATGGGAAGTAAATTCCCAAATGCTATAAGTAATGAAACTAATGCCATAAAAAGAATAAAATTCTGAATACCCATAGCAACAGATTGTTGAAAAATACTTATTACTCCAATAGGCGAAACAGGCCTTGCTTCTTCAAAAGATAGCTGGCCGGAAAATAGCATTCCAAATAATTTTATATAAGATTTACCAATATCCCAGGTCATTATAAAACTTTCTTTTACAATATCAATAAAACCCATACTTTCTTTTATTGCTTTAGGACCTATACCTAAAAAACCTTCATTATTTAAATTTTCTAACTCTACTTCAATTTTAATTTCTTCACCATTTCTGACAACTGTATAAATAACTTTTTCACCTGGATGTCTCTTTGTTGAGGTTGAAAAATCCTCCCAGCCTCCAATAATTTCATCATTTAATGCAATTACTTTATCACCTTCTTTAATTCCACAAATTTCTGCAGGTGTACCAGGTTCTATATAATCAACAACATTAACATAAGTAAAAACACCCATACTAAGGAAAATTCCAATTAAAATTACGGTAAATACTGCATTCATTCCAACTCCGCCAATAATAGTGAGAAACTTTTTAAAAAAAGGTTTATTAAAAAATGCGTTATCCTTTTTATCTTCTGGAATATCCTCAGTCCTGGTCATTCCTAGTATTCTGCAGTATCCTCCAAATGGGATTATATTTACCCCGTAATTTGTTCCACTTTTTGATTTAAATTTAAAAAGTTTTGGACCAAAACCAATAAAGAAATCAGATACATACATCCCACTTATCCTTGCAAAAATAAAATGACCTAATTCATGTACAAAAACAATTAATGAAAGTCCAAAAATAGCAAGAATATATTGAAGTAAAATTTTGAAAAATTCCATAAGAATAATTATAACTTACCAAATCTTCTGCTTCTTTTTTGAAAATTATATATGGCCTTTAAAAAATGCTTTTTACTGAAATCAGGCCAAAGAGTTTTTGTGAAATAAAGCTCAGTATAAGCAATTTGCCAAAGTAGAAAATTACTTATTCTACTTTCTCCACTTGTCCTTATTAATAAATCAGGATCTGGGAAATCTTCAGTATATAAAAAATTTGAAAAAGTTTTTGTGTCCATATTATCAATATTAATAAAATTATTTTTAGCAGCAATATATATTTTTTTGACAGCATCTATTATTTCCTGCCTGGAACCATAATTAAATGCTATATTAAAAAAAAGATCTTTATTATTTTTTGTCTTTTGTTCACTATGTTCAAAGGTTTTAAGAATTTTTACAGGTATTGTCTCCCTCTGTCCTATTAGTTTTAATCTAACGCCATTTTTATTCAGATCTTCCAATTCCCTTTTAAGAGAATCTAAAAATAACTTCATCAAACCTTTAATTTCAATTCTAGGTCTTTGCCAATTTTCACTTGAAAAAGAATAGACAGTAAGATATTTAATCCCTAATTCTTTACATACAATTACAATATTTTTAAGAACTATCACTCCTTTCCTGTGGCCGCTTATTCTTGGAAGATTCCTCTTCAATGCCCAGCGACCATTTCCGTCCATTATGATTGCTACATGTGAAGGAATTTTATTATTTTTCAATTCGCTTACAGTTGGAACTGATAGTGAATCTGAACTAGAAGAAATAGAATTCAAAATATTTACCTACACTTCCATAATTTCTTCTTCTTTTAAAGACAGGGATTCATTAATTTTACTAATATATTTATCTGTTATTTTCTGAACTTTTTGTTGTAGATCTACTTTATCATCTTTTGTAATATCGCCTCTATTTTCTATTTTTTTTATATCATTATTTATATCTCTTCTTATGTTCCTGATAGAAATTTTTCCATCTTCAGCAACTCTTTTAATTAATTTAACCAGTTCTATACGTCTTTCTTCATTTAATTGAGGAATTGTTAGCCTTATTACTTTCCCATCATTAGTAGGATTTATTCCTAAATCAGAAGCTAAAATCTGCTTTTCAATATCACTTAAAAATTTTGGTTCATATGGAGAAATTATTATTGATCTTGTTTCAGGTATACTTATATTTGCAATATGCTTTAACGGAGTTTTACTACCATAATAATCAATAAAAATTCTATCAAGAAGTGCTGATGAAGCCCTGCCAGTCCTTATTGTATTGAATTCATGTTTTATTACATCTATAGATTGCTTCATTTTATTTTCCACATCTAAAATTATTTTATCTTTAATTTTAATCACTCCTTCGTAACTAAAGTGCCAATTTTTTCTCCTAATATAACACCTTTTATATTTCCATATTTTGTTATATCAAATACTATAATAGGTAAATTATTTTCCATACATAGAGAAGTTGCTGTAGAATCTAAAATTCTTAAATTTTTCTTCAGTACTTCTATATAATTAATCATATCAATTTTTTTTGCATCCTTGAATTTCTTAGGATCCTTATCGTAAACACCGTCAACTTTAGTTGCTTTAAAAATAATCTCTGCATTTATTTCAAGAGCTCTTAACGCAGCTGCAGTATCAGTTGTAAAATAAGGATTACCTGTACCTCCAGCAAATATAACTACTCTTCTTTTTTCAAGATGCCTTATAGCACGTCTTCTGATAAAAGGTTCTGCAATTTCTTGCATAGATATTGAAGTTTGAACTCTGGTCCAAATCTCTTTCTTTTCCAAAGCGTTTTGAAGCCCTAATGCATTCATGATAGTAGCAAGCATTCCAATATAGTCCGCTGTATTTCTATCCATACCATTTGAACTGGCAGAAACACCTCTCCAGAAGTTTCCACCTCCAACAACAACTGCTATTTCTACTCCCATCCTTACTACCTCTTTTATCTGGGAAGCAATATTATCCATTACATTTGAGTCAATTCCAAAACTAGATTTGCCCAGTAATGCTTCTCCGCTTATTTTTAAAAGAACTCTTTTATACTTTGGTTTTTTCATTATTATAAATTCATAAACATACTTTTAGATATTAACTTTTCTCACCTAAAACATATCTTGTAAATCTTTTGATTACTATATTTTCTCCTATTTTTGAAATATTCTGTTTAACAAATTCTTCAATTGTAATGTTATTATCTTTTACAAAAAGCTGATTGAGTAAACAATTTTCTTCATAATATTTTTTTAGTTTACCTTCGGCAATTTTATTAATAATTTTTTCTGGTTTTCCTTCATTTAATGCCTGTTTTTTATATATTTCTTTTTCTTTTTCAATCACTTCGCCAGATACATCGTCTTTTGATATATATATTGGTGCAGCTGCAGCAATATGTAGAGAAATATCATGCGCCAAATTCTTAAAAACCTCATTTTTTGCCACAAAATCAGTTTCACAATTAATCTCAAGTAATACCCCTATTTTTGAACCAAGATGTATGTAACTGTCTATTACACCTTCCTTGGCAGCCCTTGTTGATTTTTTAGAAGCTTTTAAAAATCCTTTTTCCCTTAAATATTCACCAGCTTTTTTAAAATCTCCTTTGCATTCTACAAGAGCTTCTTTACAATCCATCATTCCCACTCCACTTTCTTTTCTTAACTCTTTTACCATATCTGCAGTTATTTTCATTATTCCCCCTAATATTTATTCTCTTTGCTGGTGATTTTTTTATTCATTTACTAATTTTATTGTTATTTTTTCTTCTTACTCTTTATCTCTTACCCTACTCTTTTACTTTGTTATTCTTGGACTTTTATCAATTTTAGTTTTTTGCTCTTTACCTTTTTTAACTGCTTCGCATATTACGCTTGTTATAAGACTGCATGACCTTATTGCATCATCGTTTCCAGGTATAATAAAATCAATTTTATCAGGGTCACAATTTGTATCAGTTATTGCCACAATTGGTATTCCTAACTTTCTAGCTTCATTTACTGCTATCTCTTCCTTATTTGGATCAATAATATATAGAACATCAGGCAATTTTTTCATATTCCTTATTCCGCCCATATTGTAAATTAGTTTATCATATTCCTTTCTGATACCTAGAACTTCCTTCTTTGGCAGCTTATCAAATATCCCTGATTTTTCCATTTCTTCTATTTCTTCAATTCTATTAGTTCTGCCAATGATAGTATTGAAATTAGTAAGAGTTCCTCCCAACCATCTATTTTTTACATATGGCATTTCACATTCTTTTGCATAATTCTCGATTATATCATGTATTTGTTTCTTAGTGCCTACAAATAAAATTACTCCATCATTTGCTGCAATTTCTTTTACATGTTCGTGTGCTTCGATAATTAATTGCAAAGTTTGCTGTAGGTCAATTATATATATACCGTTTTTTTCAGTATATATATATTTTTTCATCTTTGGATTCCATTTCTTACTTTGATGACCAAAGTGCACCCCTACTTTCAATAGCTGTTTCATAGTTACAATACTCAAAATTTTTCCTCCTTTATATTATGGTTTTTCCTCCACTACTTTAACAATTGCAAAAAATCACCATAATGCTGTAAGTAGTGTGTGTAATTTCAACGTTAAAGTTTAACATAATCTATTTTAATGAGCAAATACTTTTAGATGAAAAACTTGTCCAATTAATTAGCTCTGGGGTGAAAATCTCTATAATCTTTTTTTAATTTCTTTATATTCAAGTGAGTATATATTTGAGTAGTTGAAATATTTTCGTGTCCTAATAGCTCCTGTATTTCTCTTATTCCTGCACCTTCCTGTAAAAGATGGGTTGCAAAACTATGTCTTATGTCATGTGGACTTATATTCTTTTTAATACCTGCTTTTTTTAGATATTTTTTCAGTATTGTTCTAATACTTCTTGCAGTTAATCTTCCTCCAAATTTATTTAGAAACAATTGACTTTCTCTATTGTATAATTCCCTGTTTACAGAAGATCTAAAATTAACTCTGATATTTAAATATTTATTTAGCCAGAATCTTGCATTATGATTTAAGTAAACTATTCTTTGTTTATTACCTTTTCCTGTAATTTTTATTTCACTATTTTTAATATCAATATCTTCTATATTTATATTCTCAATTTCACTAACTCTAGCTCCAGTTGAATACAACACCTCGATTAATGTCCTGTTTCTTATACCAATATAATCAGAAGTCTCAATACAGCTAAGCAATTCACTTAACTCATTTTGTGATAGAAAAGAATAATATCTGTGATATTTTCGTGGTGGTTTTATTAATTGAGTAAGTTCACCTTTTAAATAATTGTTTATCTCAAGGAATTTAAAATAGTTTATAAGTGAAGAATATTTTCTAATAATAGTCCTATTGGAATACTTAAAATTATCCAAAAATTTTAAGTATTTTCTAAATATATCCAAGCTTAAATCCGAAATATTTTCAATCTTTAATCCTTTTATATAATCAACAAAATGATTTATATCTTTATTATATGATCTGATAGTATTCGGGGATAAATTCTTTTCATACTTTATGTGTCTTATATATAATTTTAAACTTTCTTCTAAATTCATTCTTATAGATAATCACTTTCGATATCTTTCATCTTCTTTTTTATTTCTTCTCTTTCATTAAATACCGAGTTTAAATATTCAACAGTTATTGTACTTTGAATCTTTTCAGGAATAAAATCACATGATTTAGCTTTATTAAAAAAACATTTAAATTTATTTACCATATCAATTATTAAATATCTTACTTTATCTGACATATAATCAGTTTTAAAATTATCCATTGATATATCATCCAATATAATATCTAATTTATAAGAAACCTTATCTAGTATTATATCTGCTTTTTTAGGATTTATAATTTTCTTTTTTAGAATACAATTTATAACTTTTTTTAAGTCTTTTTTAATAATATTATCAAATCTAAACAATGCATATCCAAGTTGATTTTTTGGTCTCCCTATTCTTTTCCTCCTAAAAGCCAATTTTTTTCCTCCTATTAATTTATTACTTCATTCCATTAAAAAATACTAAAAATCCTGTTTAAATAATACAATCTATAATTTTACAATATTATACTTATTTTATTATAGATATTTTCTTAAAAAAATAAACCATTTATATCTATTTTCTCTCAGATCTTTGTATAATGCATCATATAAAATCATAATTTATTCTTAAAAATTTATAAATCCTAGATTATCCTTGAATAATTATTTATATTTTTTTCTTTTATCATTTTCTTTATTTCAAGTTCTGTTATTACGCTAATGACTTTATTTATACTCAAATTTGATAGATTCACAATCTCTTCAATGCTTTTTGGCTTATAACCTATGCACTTAAATACTCTTTCCTGATCTCTACTTAAACTATTAATAGCGCTATTTAATTTTTCACTCTCTCTATTAATTATTTTATTTTTATTATTTCTGTTAAAAATTTTTAAATCATAACAGAGATATTGATTTAATTCTTCTAATATGTCATCTATATCCTCTACTAATTTGGCCCCGCTTTTTATTAGTCTATTACAGCCTCTACTTTCATCTCTAAAAATACTTCCTGGAACTGCAAAAACTTCTCTGTTCTGCATTAAAGCAATTTTACTAGTTATCATTGCACCACTTTTTTCTCCTGCTTCGATCACAACCACTCCCATACTTAAACCACTTATAATTCTATTTCTTGCTGGAAAGTTTGTTCTTAGGGGAGGAATTTCAGGAAAAAATTCAGAAACAATACTGCCATTTTCTATAATATCTTTATATAAAAATTTATTCTCAGGAGGATATATATTATTAATGCCGCATCCTAATATGCCAATACTCCCGCCACTTTCTTTTATTGCCTCTTCGTGTGCATATCTATCTATCCCAAGAGCCATTCCGCTAACTATCGTTATCCCTATTTTTGATAATTGTCGGCATATATATTTTGCAACCTCTTTTCCGTATGACGTACATTTTCTAGTTCCTACAACTGCAATATTAAATTTTGAATTATGTATTTTACTGCCCTTAAAAAATAATAGAGGCGGAGGGAAATGTATCTGTTTTAATATCTCTGGATAACTGTACTCTGATATATTTAGAATACCATACTTTTCCTGTTCAATGTCTTTTAAAATATTATAAATTTCTTTCTCGCTTATAATTCTAATGTTACTCTGATTATTACGTCGGAAATCTAAATCAAGCTTCAACTCTTCAACTTTATTACTAAGAAAAAAATTTAATGTCCCTTTAATATCAAAATTATTTCTTTTATATATTTTTACAAAATCTGAAGGTTTGATCTTGGAATTAGAAATCAAATATAATATTTTTTTACTGATATCACCAATATTTTTCATTTATTCATCTCCAATATTAATCTTAGTCCTATACTGTAAAGCTTCCATAATATGCGGAATCTGAATATTTTCACAACTATCTAAATCTGCAATTGTTCTTGATACCTTTAATACACTTACTATACCTCTTGCAGTTAGATTATATCTTTCTAACATTTTTGGTAATAATTCCCTTACCTTTCTATTCTCCTTAAGCCATGAATTAATTAAATTAATGTTTATTTCTGAATTATATTGATTTTTTCTACCCCTAAACTGTCTATTTCGAAAGTTTATGCATTTTCTTACCTTTTTTCTAATTTCAGATGATTTTTCAATAGAATCATCTTTAAAAAAATCATCCTTCTTTAATCTGGGAACATAAACTCTCATATCTATCCTGTCTAGGATTGGTCCTGATAGTTTCTTCCAAAATTTTCTTACTTCTCTTATACTGCAAATGCATTCTTTTCTTTCATCACCATAAAATCCGCAGTAACATGGATTTATAGCAATAATCAGCATAAAGTTACATGGAAAATAGTTTGATATGTTATTTCTGGATATAGTTACTTTTTTATTTTCCAAAGGTTGTCTTAAGTCCTCTATAATATTATTTGGAAATTGTGAAAACTCATCTAAAAATAAAACCCCTCTATGTGATAGGCTTATTTCACCTGGTTTTGGTATTATTCCACCGCCAACAAAGCTGTTTCTTGAAATTGTATGATGGGGATTTCTGAATGGTCTTTTATTAATTAATTCTCCATTATATTCTTTGTACAAACTATAAATTTTTGTAACCTCAATACTTTCTTCCAAACTTAAATCGGGCATTATTGTAATAGCCCTGTTTGCAAGCATTGTTTTACCTGATCCCGGGGGTCCAACCATCATAATATTATGCATTCCACTTACAGCAATCTCTAATGCTCTTTTCGCCTTTAATTGTCCTTTTATATCTGACATATCAATATCATAATGATTATTATCATTAAAAAAATTATTAGGGGTTCTATAAATATTTTTAAACAATTTTTTTTTATCAGATAGAAATCCCAGTATTTCTTTTAAATTCCTGCAGGGTATTATATTGATATTTTTTAAAATAGATGCCTGAAAAGAATTACTGTCAGGTACAAAAAAATATTTTTTCCTAATTAACACTGCTCTTTCAGTCATAGAAATTATTCCCCTGACTGAATTGATCATACCGTCAAGAGAGAGTTCACCAATAAAGCATGATTGTTTAAAGTAATTACTTTCAATCTGACCGCTCACAGCAAGAATAGATATAGCTATTGGCAAATCATAGAATGCACCCTCTTTTCTTATATTGGCAGGAGAAAGATTTATAATTATCCTTTTCATTGGAAACTTAAAACCACTATTTATAATAGCAGCCCTAACTCTCTGCCTTGATTCGTTAATTGCTTTATCGGGAAGACCCACTATGGTAAATGATGGCAAGCCATTGGATATATGGACTTCTACTGATACTTTAATAGCACCTATGCCGATTAGTGCAAAACTATCTAAGCTAAAAAACATAGACTAATTATATATGCATATATACAATTAGTCAATTGGATAATTAATTATAAAATCCGGATAAAATTTTTAATGAATTAATTAATGTGAAATTGTTTATATTATTATTTAGATTCAACTTTAAAATTAATTAGAAACAATCTTAATAAACTTCTCAACCAACTTAGGATCAAACTGTGTCCCAGAACATCTTTTAAGCTCCTCTATTGCTTTGTCTTTAGTTATTGCTTTACTATATACTCTATCATGAGTTATGACATCATAAGCATCAACTATTGTAATAATTCTCGATATTATTGGAATATCATCACCTTTAATTCTTCTAGGATAGCCATTACCACCCCACCACTCATGATGGCAAAGTATATAATTTGCTATATGGACAAGCAATGGTGACTATTCACATATGTTTGAACCAATAACTGAATGTCTTTTTATGGTATCCCACTCACTTCTTGTAAGCTTTTCCTTCTTTTGTAAGATTTCTTCAGGGATTGCCACCTTTCCTATATCATGAATTTTTGATAGAAGTGCTAATTTATCAAGTTTATTTTCAGCTAGACTGGATGCTCTTCCTAATTTTATTGCCATTTTTTTTAACCTATCTGTATGCTTACTGGTTTCATGGCTTTTTTCAAACAAAGACATCCCAAGGGATGATATTATTGAGTAGGTTAAACTGTCTTTTTCAAGAAGCTTGTTTCTATACATATTACCATCTGCTTTTCTTATTACAGACTGTATATTTTGGCTAGACTTTTCTTTAGTTGCTACTCCAATAGAAATGCTTAGAGGTATATACATACCTGAAATGATACTTACGAGGATTAATGTTAGTGAAAATAAAATACTAAAATAACATCCTTTTTTTCCATACCATATGGAAAGAAGAATAATAGGTGCATAATAGAGGTGGGGTGTACAAGCTAAATTGCTCACGAATTGCTTTAACTCGAAAATAGTAGAGCTACAGTATATCCATTTATATATTTACATGGGTCCAGGCATTGAGCATTTACATCACTTATTAAGGCTATATAATATGGAATACTGTAAGCAAAAAAAGAAAATTTTTTTTAGTTAGCACCTTTACCTGAAAGTACTATTTTTATTGTTATAAAAATGATTTTTATATCTAAAAATATCGAAGAATCATACACATAAATTTTATCATATCTTGCTTTTTCAAGTATAGATATGTCGTCTCTACCACTGATTTGTGCTAATCCTGTAAGCCCTGGGCTCATGCTGTCAGTTCTCGTTTCTTTCCTTATTTTTATCTGTAGGTGCTGACCAAGATGAGACGGCCTTGGGCCTACAAAACTCATATCTCCTTTTAAAATATTTATTAGTTGGGGTATCTCATCAACACTAAACCTTCTTAGAAATACTCCAACTTTAGTATACATTCCACTATGGTCACTTACTTCCTCTGCTGGTAAGTCTGGGACTCCTTCTTTCATTGTTCTGAATTTATACATAGTAAAATATTGACTATTCAAACCTACCCTTTTCTGCTTAAAAATAACCCTGCCAGATGAATCTAGTTTGATTAAAACAGGAATAATGATCCAGAGAGGAATGAATAAAATCAGAAGAAAAATTGAAAATATTATATCAAAATACCTTTTTACTAATTTTCGAACCATTGCCTAAACCATATTTCTTTCTCATCAAACCCTGATACTAATTTAAAAAGATATCTTATCCAATCCTTGAACCATAGCTACCCAGGTAGACCCGCTATTAAATAATACTATATCTCCATGATTATCTTTATAGGTGAAAGGCTCATAAACGCTGCCTCTTTCCCAGCTTCCCTGTATAGCTTTCCCATCTATAAAAAGAAATGCTGTTCCACTGCCGATGGTCCTTACATACATATGGCCATATTTATCAATAGGTCCTTCAATATCAGTTATCATTACTACAACATTCTTCACATTAATCTGCTGACCGCTTTCATAATCTTTGTGGGGATAACCTGCCATATATCTTAAGTAGCTATTACTTGCTTTATTATATTTAAAATTAACATCAAAACCTCTTGGTGAATATACAGTAGTTGAAAAATCAATATTTATATTAGATGTATTACCTCTTTCAGGCTCAGGAGCATCTGATTTAAAGTGAAACGGTATTCCGTTTCCTTCAAGCGGATATCCAAGTTTTTGAGCATTTTGCTTTAGCTGTATTGTTGACATAAAAGCAGTATGTTCCTGAATTGAGCTCCTGTTCCAATCTCTCCAGTAAGAAGCCTGGGCAGTTATAGAACTACAGCCAGACCTGTCTGTCATTGCACTTAGCGCATACATACCCATGTCCTGTACTTTTTTATAACACTCAGGATAAGTGCCAAAGAAAGCATATATTGGATCAAAACCTCTTGCAATCTCAGCATAATATGGACGAGTACTTCTAACAGGACCTACTATTGATGCATCTTTTGTACAGTAAATAGCTAAAAATCTTGTTATTCCATATTCATCAACAACCTCAAATACTACATCAGCCAGATGCAATCCTGATTGAGGTCTTGCTGCGCTGCTATTTTCAACCATTACAGCAATTGGTCTATTATTGCTCAATCCATCTACTTCTTTTCCTCCAGTTACAATGCTATCTTTAGAATAAAAAGCACTAATACTAAAAAGCAGTATTGTTATCAGAAATATAATGAAAATACACAATTTATTTTTCTTCACTACTGCCTTCTTTCTATAAATAATATTTGATTAATTTTCAGTAATTATAACATCCAATTTTAATTAATTAAAACAATTGAATAATATTTTATTAGAAAAATCCTCGTAATTAAAAATCAGCATTAAAAAATTTTATCTTTATCTTAAATCCTTATTATACGGTATTCTTTATATGTTCTAAAATAATATTTTTATTATTAAAAAACTTTTTTCCATTACAAACATTACTAATAATAAAATTATTTATACTATTTCTATTATTTTCTGCGTTATTTTTATTAAAAATACTGTTAAAAAATTCTCTTTTTAAAAATATAAAAATGCAATCCAACCTTATGTTAAAATTAAAATATTTTTTATTATTAACTAAAAAGAAATCTACCACATTTTTTATTTTCCTTATTTTAATCCTACTAATAGACTCTACAGGATAACCATAACTTTTACTTGTCCTTGTCTTTACTTCTATAAATATTAGATTATTATCCTTTTTAGCAATAATATCTACTTCTCCAAATTTACATCTAAAATTTTTAAACTCAATAATATAACCTGACTTGATTAAATGATTTTCAGCTATCTTTTCTCCTAGTTTTCCAAGAATTTTATTTCTTAATGCCATTAATTTAGGACACCTCTGAAAGACATCCTATGCATCTTTGAAGGTCCATATTTTTGAAGATTTTTAAGATGCTCTTTTGTCCCATAGCCTTTATTATATTCAAAGCTATACTCAGGATAATCTCTTGATAAATTCATCATTATTTTATCCCTTATCACTTTTGCAATTATTGAGGCAGCAGCAATAGATGCACTTTTCTCATCACCATTAATTATCGGAATTACTTTTATATCCATTTTTATATCAATAGCATCACTAATTACTATATCAGGTTTTATTTTTAATTTTTGTATTGCTTCTTTAATCACTAAAATATTAGCTTTGTTTATTGAAATATCATCAATTACTCTCGGAGGAATTTTTGCAATAGACCATGTTATGCAACTTTTTAAAATTTCTCTAAATATAAGCTCTCTATTTTTTCCACTTATTTTTTTTGAATCATTTAGATTTTCAATAAGAATTTTTTTTCTATCTAAGATTACTGCTGCAGCAACTATTGGACCTGCTAAAGGCCCTCTACCTACTTCATCAACTCCTGCTATCTTTTTATATCCATTTAAAATTAAATTGTCCTCATATACATATAATCTTTTTAGTCTTTCTATTTCTTCAAACTTCATTAATAATTTATCTTTCCAAATCTCGATAAAGGCCCATAAATAAAAATTACCTTACCAAAAATTTCTTCTTCAGGAATAGGGCCATAAATTCTGCTATCAATACTGTTATTTCTATTATCACCCATTCCAAACGTCTCATTCTCATTTATCGCAAGGGTTACATTTTCATAAGATACCACATAATCTGAAGGTAAATAAGGTTCTGCTAATAATTCATTATTTATATATATTTCTCCATCTTCAGTTAATCTTATTCCATCTCCTTCTACAGCAATAGCTCTTTTTACTAAATTCTTTCCCTCTTCTATTGTAGAATGAAATACTATAAGATCTCCTTTTTTAACAGGGTTTAATTTATATGCTAATTTATTTACAATAACTCTATCCCCTGCAAGAAGTGTTGGAGACATTGAAGTTGAAGGAACAATAAAAGGTTCGAATATAAAAATTCTTATTGTAATTGCAAATATTGAAGCAACTATAGCGACTACTAAATACCCAATAACTTCTTTTAATGCTCGAGTTTTTTTAGAAGACATTTATTTAAAAAAGTCTTTATAATTTTTAAGTTTATTTTTTAAATTTAATCTTAGCTTTTTTACCAATTCTATCTCTAAGATAATAAAGTTTAGCTCTTCTAACAATACCCGAATTTATTTTTCTTATAGATTGAATAACTGGAGAATTTAATAGAAAGGTTCTTTCTACGCCAATGCTAAAAGAAATCTTTCTTACTGTAAATGTTTTGTTTATTCCTGATCCCTGTCTTTTTATTACAATTCCTTCAAAAGATTGTATTCTATCTTTATTTTCTTCACTTATTTTTATTTCAACTTTGACTTTATCACCTGGTTTAAAATCAGGTATATCAGATTTTAAGTATTTACTTTCAATTTTTTCTAACTTATTCATTTCTGCTCCACATAATTTAAATTATTAAATTTCATTCATTCCAAATAAAACTAAACAAATATAATTAATTTAATTATTTTTGTCAAATAAATCTGGCCTTCTTTTTTTTGTTAAACTTATTGCCTCCTCTTTACGCCATTTTTTAATTTCCTTATGATTTCCACTTAATAAAATTTCTGGTACTTTGTACCCCTTATAGATTGGGGGACGCGTATATTGAGGATAATCAAGTAAATTATCTTCAAATGATTCGTATTTAAGTGATTCTTTCTTCCCAACCACACCTGATAGTAATCTTATTACACCATCTATAACTACCATTGACGGAATCTCTCCTCCTGTTAGTACATAATCACCTATTGATAATTCTATGTCTACAACTAATTCTTTAACTCTCTCATCAGCACCTTCATATCTTCCACATATAATGATAATATTTTCTAGATTAGATAAATATTTCAATTTAGATTGTGATAATCTTAAACCCTTGGGTGAGAGAAGTATTGTTTTCTGTAATTCTTTATTAATAATGTTATTTTTCTTTTTAATAAAATTAACTGCACTATCAATTGGCTGTATATTCATTACCATTCCTGGTCCTCCACCGAATGGTCTGCCATCAATCTTTTTATGTTTATCGTCCGTGAATTCCCTTAAATTATAAATATTTAACTGACATAGATTTTTATTAAAAGCTTCCTTAATAACTCCATAATTTATAATGTTATTAAACATTTTAGGAAAAATAGAAATTATATCTATTATAAGCATTATTAAAATTTTATAATATCTTATTTTTTTATGACAATATTTATAAGTAATTAAAAATATTCAGGAATTTTTTCTAGAATTATTCTCTTATTTTTTAAATCTACCTTTTTAATATAATCTTTTACAATGGGTACAAACAATATATTGCTGCTTTTTCCAATATTTTTAATTTTTAAATTTTTTATTTCTATTACCAAATTATCATTTGCTGAATTTTTTTCTATTTTTATCACTTTGCCTAATAAAGTACCTTGGTTACAATAAACATTACAATTAATAATATCATCTAACCAGTATTCATTGACTTTTAGTATTGGGCTGTCTTTGGGATGACGATAAATGAATTTATTTCTTAGCTCTTCTGCAGCATCTATGCTATCTATACCTTCAAACTTAAATATTAATCTAATACTACTTTTATTTTTCTTTATCCTTGTATTACCTATTCTTATTTTATTCTTACACTTCTTATCTAAAAAGAGAATATCTCCCTTTTTAATAGTATTAGGATAATCAGTAAACACCTCTACACTTAGTTCTCCTCTTATACCATTGGGCTTACGGATTATCCCAATTAAACGTGCATCCACATCTTTGTATGACATAAAATACTTATGCCTATATTAATTTAATTAACTTTATAAATAAATATTTAATATGTTAATTTATCAATCTAAAATCTTGACTATGGAAGATTTTCCTCTTTTGGCAGATGCAGCCCTCATTATAACTCTTAAAGCATTGGCTGTTCTTCCTTTTTTTCCTATTACTTTTCCTAAATCATCCTCAGCCACTTTAAGCTTATAAATTACTGTTTTGTCGTCGTCTTCATTTTCCTCCGTAATTTCTACATCATCGGGACTATCTACTAGCTCTTTTACCATATACTCTATCAATTCTTTCACAATTTACCTCCAATTTTTTTCATGACTACTGTTTTAAATTAACGATATTAAAAATTTTCTGAACAGTATTTGTGGGTCTTGCACCCTTTTTTAGCCAATTAATGGCTTTTTCTTTATCTAGTTCTATTTTTGAGGGTTCTTCTTTAGGATCATATGTTCCGATTTTCTCTATAAACTTCCCATCCCTTGGTGACCTGATATCAGTAACTATAATTCTATAAAATGGTTTCTTTTTTGAACCAACCCTGGTTAGCCTAATCTTTACACTCAATAAAATCTCTCCTATTCTATAAATATCTTTTTATGCTTACATAATTATATATTTTTATTTAAAAGTTGCAAAACATTTTTAAAAATTACCAAAAGGTAAGTTAGAGCTTCTATCAAGACTTGAAAACTGCTTTAACATCTGTTTTGTCTTATTAAACTGTTTTAATAATCGATTTACATCAGAAACAGTAGTTCCGCTTCCACTTGCTATTCTTTTTTTTCTACTTCCATTTATAATAAAAGGTTTTTTCCTTTCATCTACTGTCATTGAATTAATAATAGCTTCAATCCTATCCAGTTGTGAGTCATTCAAGTTAACATTCTTTAAAATTTTACTTTTATTTTTTATAGGAATCATAGAAAATATTTTTTCAAGTGATCCCATTTTCTTTATTCCTCTTAGCTGGCAAACAAAATCTTCAAAATTTAATTCATTCTTAAGGATTTTTTCTTCCATTTTCTTTGCTTCTTTTTCATCAATCACTTTTTCTGCATTTTCAATTAATGTCATGACATCGCCCATTCCAAGTATTCTGGAAGAAATTCTATCTGGGTAAAACAGCTCAAAATCTTCTATTTTTTCTCCAGTGGAAATAAATTTTATAGGCTTTTTTATAACATAATATATAGAGAGAGCTGCACCACCTCTTGCATCACTATCTAATTTTGTTAAGATTATTCCATCACATTCTAATCTTGAATTAAATTCTGAAGCAATATTTACAGCCTCCTGTCCGGTCATAGCATCCAATACTAATAATATTTGATGCGGCTTCACTTTATTCCTAATATTTTCAACTTCCCTCATCATATTTTTATCTATCTGTAGTCTTCCTGCAGTATCTATCACAATTACATCACTACCTGCTTTTTTAAAGAACTCTACACCGTTATAAGATATTAAAACAGGATCTTTATTTTCTTCTGAATAAACTTCTATATTAACTGATTTTGCCAAATCCTTTAGCTGCAGTACAGCAGCGGGTCTATAAATATCTGCAGCAACAACTGAAGCTTTTTTTTGGTAATTTTTATTTAAAAAATTTGCAAGCTTTACAACTGCTGTTGTCTTACCTGTTCCCTGTATACCAACCATTAAAATAATAGTTGGAGACTTTCCGGAAAAGTTTATTCCACTGCTGCTGTTGCCAAGCATCGCTGTAATTTCTTCATTTACTATTTTTATAATCTGCTGTGAAGGTGTAAGGCTCTCTAAAATTTTCTCACCTATTGCCTTTTTTTTAACTCCTTCAATAAACTCTTTTACTACCTTAAAATTTACATCAGCTTCTAAAAGTGCTAATTTTATCTCTCTTAATGATTTATCCAGATCATTAGGACTTAGTTTTCCTCTATTTCTTATTTTGTAAAATAAATCTTCAAATTTGGTTGTCAGAAATTCAAACATTGTAAAAAAAATCCTCTCAAATAAAAATTTCTTTCATTTTTTAAAATATAATCTAAGAAAAAATCATTTCTGTAAATTCTTCAGGATCAAAACAACAAATGTTATCTATTTTTTCCCCATTTGTCAAAAACTTTATAGGAATATTTAAATCATTTTTTATTGTAAGAATAATCCCACCTTTTGAAGAACTATCAACTTTAGTAAGTATTATTCCTGTTATTTTTAATGCTTCGTGGAAAACTTTAATTTGAAATTTAGCATTTTGTCCGGTTGTTGAATCTAAAACCATTAATATTTCATCTACATCTCTGTTTAATTTCTTACATATTACCTTTCTTATTTTTTTAAGCTCTTCTATTAAGTTGTAGGATGTTTGCATTCTACCTGCTGTATCAATCAATACAATATCTATTTTCTTTGCTAATGCCTTCTCAAGGCTATCATATACAACTGCTCCGGGATCTGAATGTCTTTGATGATATACAATATCTAATCCAAGGTTTTTTGCAAAGTAATCAATTTGCTCAACTGCAGCTGATCTATAAGTATCTGCAGCTGAAATCAATATTTTATTCCCCATTTTTTGAAATAAATTAGCTATCTTTGCAATAGTTGTTGTTTTTCCAACACCATTTACTCCAACAAACATAATTACAGTTGGTGTTATTTTTGAAATATTGATTTCACTTTTTCCATTACTTGATAGGATATTTACTATCTGCTTTTTTAATAAATTTTTTATAACTTTTACATCTTTAGTATTTTCCCTAAATGAATATTCTTTTACATTAGACAATATTTTTTCTGCAGTATTAACACTAACATCACTTAATATTAAATGCTCTTCTAATTCATCCCAAAATTTCTTATTATCTTTTTTAAAGTTATTCCATAAGTAATTTATATTCTTAATTAATTTTTGCATAATTTTTTCCAATTTTTTCTGATATTATTTTAGAAACCCCATTAGATTGCATGGTTATCCCATAAATAGTATTGGCTATCTTCATTGTTCTCTTTTGATGTGTAATTAATATTATCTGCTGTTTTTCTGAAAACTTTTGTATAAAAGCTATATATCTATTTAAATTCACATCATCAAGAGTAGCGTCGATTTCATCAAATATATAAAAAGGTGAAAAATTAATTGAGAAAATAGAAAATAAAAATGCTACAGATACCAATGATTTTTCCCCACCTGATAAAAGCGATATAGGAACAAACTTATTATTACCAATATCCACTTTTAGTTCTACTCCCATTTCATCATAATCACTATTATTATTAAAAAGTTGCATCTCACCTTCACCTAACGGGAATAAAATTTTGAAATAATAATTAAAAGTTTTATTTATATCATCAAATTTTTTTAAAAATAAATTTACAATCTTATTATTTATATTTTCAACCAGTTCTTCTAGACTTTTCCTACTTTCCACCAAGTCTATTTTCTGTGTTTCTAAAAATTCATATCTTTCTTTTATTCTTTTGTACTCTATAGTTGCATTTGGATTAATACTGCCATAATTTCTTAATTGATTTTTCATCTTTTTAACAGTTTCGTGTGAATCTTTGAGATCACTGCTTGGTTTATAATTTTTCAATATAACATCCAATGATAAATTATAATTGTCTATTATATTGTTTGTTATATCCTTAACTTTTTCTTTTATTTGATCCTTTATTAAATTACTTTTATATATGCTATTTTCCAGATCTGTTTTTGAATAATTTAATTCAATTATTTTATTGCCCAAATCCTCTATCTTCTTATGATTATTTTTTAATTCATTCTGCAATTTGTTAAACTCAGGATAGAATTTATTCTTAATCAATTTAGAATTAATTAAAAATTTGCTTAAAATACTTGAAATTTTAATAGCTTTTGTAAGACTATTCTTACAAAAAATCTTTATATTTTTAATTTTTTTAATTCGATCTTTTATCTC
>Ga0265594_1000340_pt1 | contig 38530 bp, 59 predicted proteins | sample saktaG_11_FD_190147 | JGI IMG/M metagenome (GOLD analysis project Ga0265594, IMG submission 190147) | Saline water microbial communities from Sakinaw Lake, British Columbia, Canada - sak_2011_5_24_80m | ecosystem: Environmental > Aquatic > Non-marine Saline and Alkaline > Saline ... | reverse complement strand
TATTCGTGAGCGTATCAGTATTAATAATACCACAGCTATCATCGTTCGGCTTACGTAGCCAGATGAGCGCGGTATCGCCCGCGCCGCCGCCGCCCCATGACCCCCCCGTCTTGAGGTAATCCTGGATAATGAATCCGCCCGCGGTGCCCGCAACGACATCACCAATTGTGGGCTCGTTCGCTAGGGTGTCTATCGGTATGCGCCAGAACGCTTGGTTCGTTGATGTGCCGCCCGTCAGCGGTTGCGCGCCCGTGCGACTGTGCAGCTTCTCGTGTGCTGCATCGTAAGCCTCGTCCGCACCATCGTAGTCGAAGTCACCTGCGTATGCCATGAGGTATATCTGGTTACGCTCAACCCCGCCACGTTGATAAAAAGCCGGGTAGACTGCGAACCCTTCATAAGAACAAGTCGATACCCACCAACGATACACGTTCGTTGACGGGCTGGTCGTCTTGTACCAGAACTTAGGGATATGTACCATGACGCGACCCGATGCACCCGTGAGATCGAGCCCGTCGCCGCGTGCGTTCGCGCCGAACGTGGCAGTGCCGTCTGCGGTCAACGTGCAGCGTTTCATACTGCCCCAAATCGGGTGCTTATCGAAGTGGTACGACGAGATGTTCGAAATTGTGTTCCCGTACTCATCGATGTGACGCCACGTATCGGTGTTATGGTTCCATTCGACACCGACGATTGCGGGTACTACAACACCGCCACCGCCCTGAGGTGGGCATTGTAATAACTCGATGACGCTACTTGCGACCGACACTTACCTACACCTTAGACGGAATACCATACACAAAGACCGGACTGTACTGTACGGAAATCAAGGGTCGCGCCATCGCTCAAGCCCGCAGTCCACTGGAAATCGTAGGAAGCGTTCTTGGCCACTTGCGATGCGATATCCAACGAGCCCACGACGCAATCGCCCGGCGCTTCGCCTGATGCGTTCACCCGAAACTCATCATCTTCGAATGTTATCGCATTGGTGTACGAGCCCGCATCGTGCTCCTTTACCTGGATCGATTGCGCACCGCTCAGCTTATTGACACTGCCTGAACTGTCACCCACAACTCGGAACTTGAATAACGCAAATGCGTCTGTTATCGTTGCGCCCGAAGGCAGTTCCGCTAAATCAACTCGGGGCAAAGTCACCGACGTGCCTAACGCGGATGCGTTCGTTATCTGCACAAGATTATCGGGTAACGAGAATTTCGTAATGCAGTACCGCTCTCGCGCATTTAATCCGACTAGCGTACTCGAATTCGTTAATGCCAAATCGATGTCGCCTGCCACCACTGCAAGGTTCGCAAGCAAGCTGCTCGTGTTTGTGATCACCGTCGACTGGTTGTTTTCAACGGTATCGGTATACGCGCAAATCGATGATGTGTTCACCAGTATCGCTGCAATCTTCGAGCCAGAAGAAGAGGCCGCCACGGTCTTCTCGATATACGCAAAAACCGTGGCCTTCTTGCTGTTGCCGCCGTTTGCGATTGCAAACGTCAACCGACCCACTACTACTCGCGGATCGCTTACAATAATATCTTCCGTCGCACCTGTGCCGCCAGTATCGCGGTTCGCGCCTTCGCCGCCTAATAAATCGACACCGTGCTTGTCCGTTATCGTTACGTCCCAGTTCGCGTCCGGCGCCACCCCGCCTTGTGGTACGGTCACGACGCGTTTGATCGCGCCATCAACCGATTCCGTGGTCGTTTCCGATGCTGACCCTGTCGCGGTCGTTAAGATCGCTTTCACGAGTGTTAATGTGTCAGTTACTCTCGTTACGCTAATGGTCATCTAACTCATCACCTCCGCAAATGATACCGCTCGGAAATAACTCTGCGCATCCGCCGACGTGTTCGTGTATACTAGCCGGTTATATGTATAGCCTGGCAGATCGAACACCGCAGCCGCCAACGAATATATCCATATCTGGTTCGCTAGCGGTTTCGTACCAATCATCGAGCATGACGTGTTACGTATCCGCAGCCAGTACATCGTGTAACTGCCATTTACGGCGACCTGCGCCTGGTCGACCGGGAACGTGAACGTGACATAATTCTCGCCCAGGTTCGCAAATAGCGACGTGTTATCGGTCAGCCCGCTCACAGGCGACCACGAACCGTTATAGCACTCGACCGACTGCACGTTCTCGCTGATATTCTCACCTGCGGTACCCACATCCACCTTCAACTTCGCGATACGCATGTACGACCCGATATATAAAATATCACCTGCGACTGGCTCCTGCGGCGGGAGGTACACATCGTTCGTACCGAAACCGCCAGCATCTAATGTTTCATCCGTGTACGCCGCACTTGATGTATTGTAAAAAAATACACGGTCTGGCACTTGCGGCTTCACGTTCACATCATATCGCATCTCAAGATTGGGCTCCCACGATTTGTTGTCACGCTGCACCACCAACACGCCATTGACATCGCTTACCGCATAACCTTTCATCCTGCTCTGACCGCGTTGGAGCTTAAAAATATCGGATTGCCACACACCATAGCCAGGTAGCGCTGTTGCAGTTGATACGTTCTCCACACGCCGTTGCGATTGTAAATCGACCTCACCTGTCGCCATGTGTTCCCCCCATTACCATCAATTCAATCACCAACTTCCGGACGAGTCCTTATATCGAATTTCCTGCCCTGACGCGTATCTATCTCGTAGGTACTTGCCCGGTCCTTACCCCAACCCTGCGGGAATTCGAGCCCCGCGAAGTCGCGTTCGGACTCCGTCACTGCATGCCTGTCCTCAATGCCCCGGTTCCTGATCCGTTCAGTCTCACGCCAGAGCAACCGCCCGTCCTCACTTCTATGGTCTAACATAATAATCTGTTCCCACCCCGTTCCCTAACCAAACCAATACCGAAAGACAAAATAAACATCGCCGCACGACTACTGGCAGCTGATCTTGCAGGCTGCGTAATTCTCCAACGCTTTGACATCGTACCGCATAGTGATCGCCATACCGACCAGATCGTGAATGACATCATCGTACTCTTCTACTTTGATGTCCTGCCGGATCGCAATCGCACCCGCATTCAGCGAGTCCAAGACTACCGCACCGACATCACCCGCAGTACCGCTGAAGTCCCATGAACCGTTCGCCGTGGTAACACCGCACACGTAGGGTTTCAAACCGACGAGTGTAGTACCGACTGTGCCTTTGCGCAAAGCTTCAGAGCCGCCTGCGTAGTTCGCATAGACCAGGTTGGTATCCTTCAGGAGCGAACCCTCGTACTCGGGATGCATCACGAACTTATCCGGATGGAAGTTCGCTGAGCATATTTTCGCACGTGCGTCTGTGAGATCAGTCACATGCGCGAGGTCGTCTGTAGACGCGTTCTGGTTCTGCGCGCTCGTACCGATAACTGCCGCGAGTGCGTCACGGTTCAACTTGTTCTCCATCCGCACACCTGATTTGCGCAGTTCGTGCTCGACCGCATCAAACAGCCCGTCCTCTACTAGTTCGCGTGTGATCACCGGTCGCACACCGATCTTCTTGATGACGAAGTCGGTCTTCGAGAAGCTCGTGTTATGGATCGGTATCTCCGCGCCCTCGCTCACTTCATCTGCATAACCAGCTGTACCGCCTGTAACGTACCGTAACGAGCTGGTCTTGCAAGTGATTTTCGGCAGTACGTTACGCATACACTGAGCGGGTTCCGCACCCTCCAAGATCGTCTTATGCACTTCTTCCTGGATCAGCGTGGTGCTGTCCGAACCCTCACCCATAAGCAGTTTACGTACCCTGTCCGCTTCACCTGCGCCAACACGTACCTCAACGACATGCGCTATCTTACTGAGCTTACGCTCGCGTTCCTGCCCGTCACTGGTACGAATGTAATCCAACATTCTCGCAAGTTGAGACATTCAATTTACCTCCTATTCAACCGAAAAATGGAGATCAATGCCAAATTCAGTTAGTTCGTTGACAGGTTCGATACGGAAACCAGCATCGGGTTGACATATACCCTGCCGACACCAAGCGCTGCGATATTCTCCAGTACATAGCCCAGCACGTGATGTTCCGTTATGCGAAGATTGACTGAACTGTTCTGACTGTACGATGTATTACCGCCAGGCGCTTTAGCTGCAATGAACCCGCCGCTCGTATTCGAGGGACCGACCATATCACCTGCTGAAACGTTGGTCAATGCTCTGCAGTAGCAGATCGTGCCAGTACTCGCGACCGTAACCAACCCGCCCGATTTGTTGCCGAAGATCGCAACGCCAATCGGTGGGTTGTCTGTGCCCAGTACCGGTGTGACATATAGCGTAGTACCCGAGCCGTACAGACCAACTGCCTGTCCGCCATGAACAGAGCAATTAGCATAGAACGACATGGTGTTGACGCCATGAACAAGTACCCTTTCCAGTGCCGTGAAGCCATCTACATAGTCCGCCATACTTACTCTACCTCCACCTACTCAAACCCAGAAATGGAAATGCCGTTCAGAACGGATCGACGTATGTCTCGCCCCGCCGGTGTACATAGTCCGTCTCATTAGTATCCACCGGCTTCTTCATGTGCTTCTTAGTGAGTGCAACTGGAATAGACTCCAACTTCTTCAACCGCTCATCGATCGGCACAACACTCGACTCAATCTTCGTATCCAGTTCGCCAACTGATTTCCGCACATCCTCGACTGCGCTTTTCGTCTTGTCCAGTTCCAACTTCGTTATCAATACCGACGCCTCTTCGAGTACCGCCGTCTTCATATCGTTAATCCAGCTCTTGACCGTTTCCTCTGTCAACTCGGGCTTCGCACCCATCACTTTGTAATCGCCCGCGAGTATCTTCTTGGTGAATTCCGCGAGGTACGCTTTAACGATAGTAACGATCTCGTCCTTCTCCTCTTTGCTGATCGCTTTCAGATCGATGTCCAGTTCCGGCAGATCGGTTAGTGCCTTTACCGCTTCGTCCAGCTCGGAACCGACTGCCTCTTCGGATCCATCCGCCTTCTCAACTACCTCAGCTGGCACCGGCTCCTCTACGACCGGCTCCGTCTCCACAACTTCGGCTGGCTCGTCTTGTACTTCATCTCCCATATCCTTTTCTACACCTCCCGTGCTTTTCAGGTCGGGTGGGTTCTTACCGAACTCCGCGTAGTGTGTACGCAGATGGTTATACACCTTTTGTCTGTCACCACTTGGGATTGCCGTACCGCCTCTCGCACCGAGTAACGCAGCCATTGCAGCTGATACCCCGTGCCAAACCAACGTGCCGCCATGCATCTTACCGTCGCCTGGTAAGTGATGCGGCAGCTTGGCATCTGACTTTGTGCGGTCGCCTGCCGGCTTCGTAGTATCGACCCACGCACACGCCATCTCCAGCTGTTGCTGCGTATAGTCCTTTGCTGCGAACCCCCACGCGGTATCTTCCTGCGCCTTGTTATATTTAACTTCAGTATCCAACTCCTCTCTCACCTCACACCTAAGAAAGCGGAAATGAAATCGAGATCAAGCGCAATATGCAGCGCCCTATAGCTTTAATTCACCTACAGAGCATCAAACCAACAACCACAAACAAAAGCTACTGGAACCGTTTCAGGACGTGCAGACACTCTTCAACCCGTTCACCTAGCTGTGCATGTGGATGCCGCTCTATCGCTGCGATCAGTTCGTCCGCCTGAGCTTCAGTGAGACCCATACCGAGCGTCTCTCTGATCAGCCTATCCTCATTACTGAAATGTAGTAGCCACAACGACTTCAAATGCTGGAAATTCATTTGACTGGTACCACATCCAACTCGCCCGTATCGAACATCTCTTCAAGCACCGTAACAAGCTCGTCTATCGTGAACCGGTATTCCGCATCCGGGTTATACTTGCGATCCACCCGCTTCAGTACATGGGTTATCTTCTGATCGGTGTTCACAATGTTCTCACCTCGCTACTGTCGATAGCAGACATTATCAAATCGAGATTCTCGCGTATCAACTCCACATCAAGGCCCAGTCCTTGGACGCATTCGTCACACGCTATAATGTGCTTCACGTAATCCTTATATTTCTCGCTCTCAAATGGTGTCGTAGTTGCGATACACCATAACCGAGCGCCAACAGCGCAGAGTTCTGGATCCTTATACGAGTCGCAGTCATACTCTCCCATCTATCTACTCCAAAAACCCAGAAAGTACATAAAAGTATTACGAAGTGTTATGTTTCTGAACACTGGTTGTAGTTGCATACGTATCGCATTAGAGTGTTACGATTGGCGGTTCTCAGACACCAAAACCACATGAAAGTATTACTCACTCCACGAACCCCATCTCAGCTACAGCTACATCCTCCTCCGCAAGCCCGAAAAAGCGCATGATCCACTGCTCTATGTAATCGCAATCTGCATCGTACTCACATGACACATGGAGCTCATCAACTTCTGCTCCGTAATCACCGAAACAGTTTTCCTCTGCTAAACGTATTGCACGCACCCACGCAATCGCTGCGTTTTTCACCTCAATGAATATCTGTAATTCTACGGGGTGGTACGCCTTCAGACCGGATCCCATATCCAGCAGATGCATTTCCATAATGTCTTTCAGAACCGGTAAATCCTTGCTCTCATTCTCGTTCATTCCCGACCTCCACACAACCAGCTAGTAACACATCTAACGCATGTATTAACCCCTGCTCGTTGCTGCGTTTTTCACCCTTCCCAAATCCCTTCTGCATTCTCCCATAGACAACACACACCGCCATGCCTTAAAGCAGAAATTCACGGAACTCAATTCCAAACAGCCCCTCGTTCCAGCCAACTTCGCGTTTCGCCATCGACACGTATTTCGGACTGATCTCGATCCCGATACAGGACATGCCGAGCCTGCGTGCAACCTTCATGGTCGTGCCACTGCCTAAGAACGGATCGAGCACGATACCAGGGCGATATTCGGGGTTCGCACATGAGCAGGTCGTCCAGCCGATTGTCTGTTGTGGATGGGAATTTAACCAGTCCTGATGACGTTGCCCGCCCAGACCTTCGACATATTCAAATCCAGCCCCTCTTATCTTCCTATCTTGATCTAGTCTCCTTATGTGTTCATCAGGCGAATCTCGTTCAGTTATCCGTACCCGTGCCTTTCCGCACTGCGTACAGATTTCACGCGGGCAGCCACACTTGATGCAGCGTTCCGGCAGCTCTTCCGGGAAGACCGCGAAGTGCGCATCGGGGAACGGCTGTGTGTTCATTGTCCAGACATCGCTAGGATTCTTGCCTGATGGGTTAGGGAGTGGGTATTCGCCTTTGTGATTGTATGTCCCTCCAAGTACCACATCCTTTCCCCCCTTTACAGTTCGTGCACCGAAAGTCCCGTCGTTAGTTTCATCCCAAACTCGCTTGTGCGGTTCACGCACCGCATCCAGATCGAACCAATAGTCAAACGAGTTCCAGAACGAGTATTTGAACAACTCGCCCTCTTCGGTATCAAGGCGTAAAAGATGTGGGTTGTTATTCTTGTATGGCTCTTTATTGAAATCCCCAATGTTAGCACCGCTTTCAGAAACTGGCACTTTCTTCCTGCGCCATTCCCAATCTCTGCCTTCTATACGCTCTACAGGTGGTCTATCTGCCATCAAGCCCGTCTTTTCGTTCCAGTAGTAAGCGGTTTTGTTGCTCTTCGTGAGCATGAAGATCGGCTCGTACCCGTTCGTGAATCTGTCCTTCACCGAACTCGGCATGTGGTTGGTTTTGTTCCAGATTACCGCGTTCCGTAGTATCCAACCCTGCTCGTCCACCATTCGCAGCACCAAGCGGTAGTTCTGAAGGCACATGCCCTTGGCCGTTGCGCTCATCGTAACGGGATAAGATTTTACAGAATCACCGCGTTTGAAATATTCGGTATTCCCATAATTCTGCCAACTGCCACCGTAACTATCGCCATGATTCCAGAACAGCACACCCGTTGGTTTCAGCACGCGCTTCAGTTCTGCGGTTATCTGTAGCAGGTGTTTGATGTAGAGTTCCAGTGAAGGTCCTAAGCCAAGCTGACCGCGCCACGCGCCGCATTTGGAGCAGAAGTTAGATTTAACATCATAATGGATTCTTGCATCGGTATTTTGTGTCACGATTACTTTTGTTGTGCCACCAGATTGTTTTTTAAATATGTCATCACTCCATTCGTGCTCGCACTCAGGATCGCCATCCCATACGGTCACGGTTTCTTCGCCATAATCGCGTAAGCCCCAGTACGGTGGCGAAGTCACGATAAGATCAACCGTATCGTTCGGGATAGTAGCGAGCGCCGATAACACATGCCCGTTCAATATCGTTAATTCTTGTATCATTATTCTTTACCTTCCATCCACACATAAAGCGGAAATGATGTACAAAAACAAAGGTACACAAATTTGTACATTACTTCCTATTCGCCATCAACAAACAGCTCACACCACATACGAAGCAGTAACCTTTTCCATCCACTGAGCCCCTCTATCCTGCCCTCATACAGCACGTAATGATTGATGCCAACCTGCACATCATAGTTGCCTTCCAGCTCAGTACCAGTACCGTCATTAACGATCTTCACCCACAACATCTCAATCGCACCGTCTCTTCTCTATACGCACATGGAGCAGCCCAGATTTGAACTGGGATCTGTAGGTTCCAGACCTACGGGGATGCCTAGCTACCTCACTGCTCCTCATAGACTGCCACCCACAACACACTTAGTAACACCTATTTCACGTACCGGCTACTACATGTACTGCAATTCATTAACACGATTGATGGGTCGCGGGTATTGTACGAGCAAGTTCGTGTTACTCATACCGACTAAACGCTGCCTATTTGCTATCTTCACACGAAACTTAAATATAGTAGCACTCAGTAACACACTTCAGCAGCACGAACATAGTACATACAACAACTTTCTAGTAACACGATTTGCTCTATACCTGCACTCCACTGCCACACCCGCGGGTGGTGTTATCTGAACTCGCCGTGTCGCTCATTCCTGCCACGCCCTCGACCCACAAAAACGGGAACTGTGAATCTCGGCTCTCGCACTTGTATTAAAATCGCTTCTAAGGTACCATATATCGCGTACAATCTAATTTCTCAGTGCGCAGGTAGGTTTGTATGCCCAGACCAATAAAAATCGCTTAAATCGCATGTATGAAAGCTTATATAAATACTTTACGGATTTAACAGCACCACACGAGTATATAAAGGTATGTTTCACATTGAAGTTCGCTTTCTACTTCAAAGTTTAGAGGTGTTAACGGCGGCATTAGAGTGAATATCTCGCCGTAGAAGTGCGCTCGTACCCCCGCTTCTTGTAGTTTAGGGGTAAAACTACCGATTTTTGCACTTGTATATAAAGGTTACGCTTGTTCGAATAGCCCGCACGCGCCTTCTTCCGAATCGGGCTCGAAACCGCGTTCCGCTATCGGGCAATACATACCTTCAACTTCAAGAGCTATAAGTGCGTGCCAGTACTTGCACCGCTCGCACTGGTCGATCAGTTTAGTCATTACTCCTCGCTCATCTCGTACTTATATTGCTCTATCGATTCTAAGATATCCTCTAACCACGCTGCAGCTTCACCATACTTCTCATGCTCCAAACTCCATAATGCTTTGGTCGCTTTGCTCTCCAGCTCAAGTAGAAAGGTCATACCACACCCGCCGTTTGTGTACAAATGTATAATCTCACATTGCTGCATGTACAACCTTCGTGTGTACAATTGTACCCATTATATATAAACCTTACTGGTTCACAACCACAAGAAATGCACATCCCATCTAGTACTCTTCAGACCAGCGTCAAGGTACTGTAACTTGACAGGTACTATTTCGCCTCTGCCGAACGCGCACCGAAGTAGAATGCAACCACCATTATGATAAGTTCTACCACCCACTGCTCTATCGTTACTGCCATGAACGCACTCGCCAGTACCGTGCTCACGAGCATTAACGCAATCAAACCACGCACACTGCCTTTCGGCATCCATAACGGTCGCTCCTCGCTCTCCGCCATACTATACTACTCACACTCCATCATCAAGAACATAAATCAGCTGTTAAGGGTGCAACAGTAGACCGCATAATCGGAGCATCCTCAGAACCCCGTTATTCGTGTATATATACAGCATAGATGGGGGGTATCCTATCAGCACTCCACTTCTACTCTATTCTACCATACCACACCACAGCGAAAGAGAAAGCACATATAACATGGAAGCAGCGGAACCCGAACCCGCAACCTGCTAGTTGCAAGCCAGCCGCTCTGCCATTTGAGCTATGCTCCCGAACAGCAGAAGTAAATACAGCACACCATCCAGACGCAAGCGAGCAGAGCCACCATCGGTTTTCCCGCGTGCGGACAGGTTGAGTTTGAGCCGCGTATATTTAACGTTATTGCTCATTTACTCTTCGCTCCATTTCGGCAACCCATTCCGGTATCCATGTGCTCGCATCGTCACAGCGGAAATCGCGAGCGAAAAGATAGTAGAGCGTTTCGAGGCAATATGAGCAAATGAAGCGGTGTTTATATATTATAAATGCATGCTTTTCGAGTTCTTTAGAACATAACAAGCAGCAATTTTTAAGTGTGTGCATAACGAACCCTTTCATTAGTTCTTCTGCCCCAGCGGTTAGTTTCTGGTTTTCTAGCTGCTTTTCAAATTCCTGTGCGTCTTCGCCTTCGAGAACTATCATTTACGCCTCCAGCTGTTTCTTAACGACCTTGAAATGACTCGCCTGGTTCGCGGGTTCTTTCACCACGCTGATTTCGAGCAGGTTGGCTTTAGTAATGCGAGTATAGCACTGTTTCTGTTCGCAGACCTCTTCGCTATCCAGCACCTCGATATGCACACTGAACGATGCGAACTCGTTATTAGCGATCTTCTGCCGCATCAACTTGCCCGTTTCGGTATCGCCCCGGATCTCTGCGACAATGAACAGCCCGACACTGTCCACTTCGGTCTTGTAGCTGCCGTAGTATTCGATCACCCGTCCAACCGGATATGGCGTTTCGTGCTCGAATGCAACGACCTTGTAACCGCCTTCGCCCGCATGCATGAACCGGTTGATCATATCGCGTAACACGCCAAGTGGTATCTCCTCGTTTGTGCGATCGATAACATCAACACTCGCATAGCCTGCAATCACGAACTCGTCCTGGCTCTTCTTCGACACCACTCGCAGCCGCTGCGTCCGCCGCTGCTCGCATTCAATGCTCAAATCCAACAACCTGTTCAAGTCCATTTATCTTTTTATATCCTCAATCCTTACGGCAATATGGGGATGGGACCGGGGCTCCACCCGTGACATTGCCCCAAATTCCCATCTCCAATACAATACGATAGAGGCAGATGAGAGTCGATCACTGCACCAGCCGCGACTGCGTGACACTGTAAATACGTACCGCGACAAATCCGTTACTGATATCCGATATGATACCGATAACATTTGACAGACCCGCGTACCGCACCGGTCGCACCGTACCGTCTAATTTGAGTCTCGCGTACTGATATGCTCGCACCCCGTCACGACCCTTCCAATGCGGGTCGAGCATTACGTTCATGCGCATTGTGCCTGTACCGCAACGATCAGATCAGCCACCTCACGCAGCACACCGCCACCGCCCTTAGCGATAGTGACGTAGTCCGCATATGACCGTACCGTTATTGATGTGTCAGCGGGTGCAACCGCCAACCCAACCTCAGTGAACAACTCGGTATCCGGTTCGTCATCACCTATATAACATACTTCGTCTGCCGTCCATGTACCATCGGCCATGATCATATCGTACTCGCGTACCTTACTAGCAGTAGCGATGCGAACGAGTTCAATACCCAGTTCACATGCTCGCACCCTGACTGTCTCACTCTCACGACCCGTGATGATACCAACCACAATACCGAGCTTATCCAACTTGTACTTGCCGATACCATCTAACGCACTGAACCGTTTAATGTCCTGACCACCCGCAAGCCACAAATCGCGAGTGCAGAGCACACCATCAACATCAGTAAGCACCAACCGAACCTTACTCAGCTTCTGCTTCAATCGCGGCGAGAGTTTCATGTTGCACCTCCGCTTTAGTCGGTATGTGCTTGTGCGGGCAGTTGTCAGGCCGCACACCGTTCTCGGGACACACACCATTAGTAACGCCGCGGCATCCCACCTGTTCGAATATCTCAGGATATTCCGCATAGCAGTAATCGTACATCTTCTCTGCCAGTGTTCGCATCTCAGGCGCGGCTCGTACACATAACCGCAGCGAGAAGAAGTTTATCAGGCTCCTGCAGTTCATTGTCAGTACATACCGTGTATGTGCCGACATCGGCAGTACGTACCTCGCAAGCTCGCGACTGACGCCCCGTGTACGTAACGCCCTGTAATGGATCTTCGCATCGTTCATCGCATCAAGGAACTCCGTAATAATGAGACGGCGGTTAGGCACATCGCCCGGATCGGGCAGGTAGTAGTCGAACTCGTCCTCCTCGTTGTATTGCGTACTTCTCGCAGTATGGCTCGCCATCCGGTGTTCCAGCAGCCAGCGGCTCAGTGCGATGCTTATACCGCTAATATCGAACGTGAAACTAACATGCTCAAGCACGGACGAATAATCGTTCCTCACGACCAGCCCGACGATATCGGTTGCATCCTTGCCCGGCAATTCTCTCGTAACGCGTGCCGCATTAGCTATCAAATTGATACCATCTTCAGTAACACGCAGTAATTCCACTCTCATCTACCAACACCTCCACAATCGCTCAGGCATCTAAAATCGGGTTTGTAGGTATGTCACGCATCGACCAAATCGACAATTCACAGTTCCGAACTCAAATATGATTTAGTTATCATACTGTCTCAAATCCAGTACGCATCGTTAGATGTATCCACTTCAAGATCACAAACGTTAGTACAATCAACCCGCGTGAACCCGTCGCGATTACCAGCTAAGAAATCATCGATGAATTTCGTCTGACCGTCCCGGGTGTGCTTGCATTCAGTCAGCGCCTCCAGCACTTGCGGTGGTACTGTCATCGGTATATTCAGATCAACGAATTGCTCCACCATGTCTGCACTGCGGATAGATGCCAGCATCGCTCGTCTGCTCAGTGCGGCAACCCGGTTCATATCATATCCGTACTCTATCCCGCGTCCAACAAGTAGATAGTGCCACTTAGCGGGTGTTTCGTTCGCTAAGATCACCTGCCCAACCGTATAAATCATATGCAACCCGATATCATACATCCGCCCATATCGGCGAGCGACTCGCAGTCCCGTTTCGGTACATGGCAACTTGAACACTATCCGCTTCTCCGCTAGTTGCGGTATTCTGTCCGTAACGAATTTGAGGTAGTCCACAATCTCCTTAACCGTAGAAAACGGGGCTGAGATGTGCAAGGTCTTACCACTGCCCAAAACACCTAATATCTGCTTGAACAAATCGACACCGTAATCTTCGAGCCGCTCACGTTGTGCAAATGTCGGTGTTGAAGTAACCCCCCTAATGAATGGGGCGTACCGTTCAATCATTTCAACATCCAAAGAATCAAGATACAGATCCACTTTCCTATTCCACCCCCTTCATAATTGAGATTGCCTCATCCATCTCATCTGCAGTCAAAGCCAAATTTGGTCTGATCTTGATCAGCTCATCATCTGCTGTGCGGTTCGCCAAGAACTTATCACGTATTCGGTGCTTGCGTAACTGCTCATCAGCATCCTCAACAGGATAGGCGAGTAGATAGCCCACACCACGCATATCGTTCACTTCGCGTTTCATTATCTCGCTTTGCCTGTTCACCCGATCAAGCAGCTTCTCACTATCGATAACAGACCGAACGCATACTAGCCTGACCAAATCCAACAGATCACCGTTAAATGTCGCATTGAACAGTTCAGGTGAGTCATGCACCACCCAGCTGTACTTCTTATTCACCATCATACCAGCCACCTGCGCCTTCTTACCGAAGACCAGAACGTCAGGTACGACGCCAAGCTTCTGGTAGTACCACATACTACCCGTAGCACCAAAACCCGTCTGGATCTCATCGAATATTAGTGGTATGCCGACGCTATCACAATACTGCCGGTATCGTTTCAACACATTCACATCCAACTCGGTATGATCGCCATGCAATGATCTGAACGGTTCAATCAACACACCCGCTAACGCCGGATCCATCTCTTGTATCGGTACATTCATATCCACACGCTGCACACTTGGGCAATCAGAGAACAGCAACCGCTCATCGGGAGAACTGAAACAGTTTGACAGTCCGTGTATACCGTGGAACGCATAGCGGTCTGTAAGTACCCGCGCCTTACCAGTAGCGTAATACGCTACCCGGTAAGCGTTCTCAATAGCAAGTGAACCAGAAGCTGCGAACCAAACAGTATCGAACTCCGATGCCGTATCCAATAACCGCTTGCTTGCTTCCTCTTCTAAATCAGTTACCAAACCGTGCCCCATACCGAACTTCAAACCCACAACGTCCTTGACAATAACCTTGAACGCATCACACATTGGATGGTTGTAACCTAACGGCACTGAGCTATAGAACGACCAGAAATCCAAGTGGTCTACACCATTGATATTAAGATACGACCCGTGACTATTCGCCAACTCAACTGTGTTCTTCTTCATATCCTATAGTCTCCATAAGAGCGTCTGTTCTTTCGTCGAACACAGAACGATGCTTTTTCCAACCGGTTTTCCCGTATTGTGCTGTTTCTTTCTCATCATTCTCTAGCATAACGAGCTACCAGAAACCCCACCGATGTCTGAGACCCCGACCACATACGATCCACGCCCATAAGTGTGTTCCAAACAAGAACCAATACGATAACCGTTATAAAAACGGCTGTAAATACGTTTAAACGTCTCATAATCCAAACAGACATCACTTTGCGGTTCGATAAAGTACCTATTGCCATCAACAACGGCGACAGCAATGCAATGATCCCTTCCCGCTCTGCCATACAGATATACCGGATACATCCTTATCCCGTCAATCGATGCGTTACGTATCAAATCCTCAGTAAAATGACCGCACATGTATTCGCCTTTGACGTACGCATGATGATCAGTTGAATCGTTCGCAAGGAACAACCGCAAATCAGCCGATGCTGAAACAGTACTGAAAAGTAACAACAACACACAAAGAGCAGTTAGTATGTTACGAACGATAGACGTGAGCTTCCCGTTCCCGATTTACAGATAACCTCACACATCTATCCGTTACCACCTTAATACTATGCCAAACACCTTTCGGTATCCGATAAACATCAAATGGATTGGCGTGATAAACAGTATCGCCAATTGTGACCTCCGCTTCGCCAGAAATGATTATCCATGTCTCCTCTGCGTTCGGGTGCATGTGTTCGCGGTTGCTTTCGTCTTTCAACTGCGTTATTAACGCCATTGCGTATGATGGTGTATTCGCTAGGTCAACTGACCAACTGACATCACTAGTATAACCATCACATATATCGTTGATATTGTTCCTGAACCTGAACGGAATCTTATAGTTCTCCACACGAGCAACACCATCCTTAGTGAGTATATCTTCCCGGTTGAACTCGACCGGATCAGTATGATATAGCAGATCGGTCTCACCCTGCTGCTGTTTCTCCAAGATCGCTTCAGCTAGCCAGAAATCCTCTTCCCAATCGATGTCTATAGTGCTTATACCGTTCAGCTCATAATAACCGATAGTGCCGCAGAACAGAGCGTGTCCGCCGTTCGTCTCGTAGTTACGCATGAACGCGGCCCTGCTCCAGAACATTAACCCCGATGTGAATGTGAACACTGGCTGCAAATCCTGCGATTGCTGCATATGCCCGTTGAACTCGAAGTTCACCGGCTCGCCACCATAAATCGCCTCTATCTGCTCGCGTTTGACACTATACAATGCATCGACCCGACTTCCAGCCCAGTAATCTAAAAATCCAACTAAGTCCTCACTTGTAATGAACGGTGATGTGAGATTGAACTGCAACAAGTACTCGCACTGCGGATGTTTAACGAAGAAGTCGTATGTCAAATCGTCCTGAGTACCGTCACGCATACCCTCATCGCGACGATAGAATGCAACGTTATACTTCTTAGCAACACCCTCGAATATGGCATCGGGCGAATTAAGGAATATCTGTTCCGCTGGCATGAAATTCACTAACTGCATCAGCGGATATTCCACTAATAACTTATCGCCCAAATACCGTATCGCCTTATTCTTCACCCGTTTGGAACCCAAACGCGCAATCACCATTGCATAGAGAGAAGGACTAATCACTGTCCCGTATTCCCTCCGTCTCGTTTCCTCGGTATCAATTCCAAACCCAAACCATCAAGAACCCCCTTTATACTCAATCCAGTAAGCCCGCCAAGAATCGTCATTACCGCTACGAACCCTCTGCCGTCGATGCCTTGATAGAGAGCGATTGCTTCGAGGAATGTTATGCACAGAACAGTAGTGAGCGTCACACACACTTTTTTATCGTCCATAAACTACTCCAATAACACAAAACTACAACATTCCTCTCTCATAAGTAATAGTAAAACTATACATCACAGCACCGAAACCTTTTTATTGACAAGAAACCAAGATAATGGAAATGACAAGAACGAAATACTGCGGTAATTGCAACCAGTGGGTGACACCGACGAAGGGTGTGAGCATCGCCATCGCAGCGATCTCGCTATTCTTCTTCTTCGTGCCTGGTGTGATCTACATCCTGTGGGCACACGGCAAGGGTGGTAAATGTCCGATATGCAACAGCCGCGACTGGTCAAAACCGCCGCAATCACCCGCAACACAAGACGACTAACCGTTTAACTCCACGAGCAGATGGATGAGCATGAGGTGCATATCCTCAGCAGTACCATACTCAGTAGTAGGAAGGTCAATTAATAAATCACACCGTTCACGTAAGCTGAACACTTTACTTGGGTCTATCCGCTTCGGCATCACACGAGCAAATATACCAACTTTGTAACCAGCAGAAGATGTGAGTGCTTTAATATTTGACGACAACCCACTACCGCTGATCATAATCAACAGATCGTCCTCAGTTATTCGTTTACGTAGCTGACACCAAAATATACCCTCATAGTCATAATCATTTGCAATTGCTGTGAGCAGCCCGACATTATCAACCAAACACCGCACATCCTTACCCAGCTCAGATAGATGCAGTGCCCAGTGCTGCGCTGTTAATGCGCTGCCACCATTGCCACAAATGTAGATCGTACCCCTACACTTCTTAATAGTATCAAATAGCGTAAATATCTTATCTGCATATTGGTCTAATACTAGCATCCTAACAGCATCTATGCGTTTATAAAGTGCATACTCCAATTTCAACTGGTTAGCTATCTGTTCTTTATCCATTCACCACGCGCCTCCCCTTTGGCGTTATCGCATAAACCTCAAATATTTTGCCATTAACAAATCTATACTCTTTGTCAACACAATCACAACCCTCCAAGACCGCAATCTGCCACGATGCTGGATGCCGATCTACATTAGATTCAGAAACAATCACATTAATGGGTTTGTACTGTTCAGTGAGTACACTAAGCAACTTGAGTCTGAATGGGTTGCTCCTTATCTCTTCATCGTTCATCGCATTTATCGTAGATGTTCTGCACCAATCGCATCGTCTCTAGTGCGTCATCTAGCGAGCAGATTTCTACCTTCTCACCTCCGACTATACAGTCAACGAGATAATCAAATTCGCGTTTGTACGATGGATCCTTATCAAAATAGAATGTCTGCTCAGGCGGGTTACCCTTCGCATAGAACTGGTTTGGCTTTCCTCCCACAACTAACTTCTCAGCGAACCCAAAGCTCCGTGTGGATGTAATCAGCCCATCAAGTGTCAAGTAACCATGCTCACAACCCACTTCTAACCTGAACGTATTCTTCCACAATAAAGCAGACGAATGCAACGATATGCGTTCTCCATTCGACCCTCGCAACAGCGCCATCACATCGCGTTCTATCCCGTTCGCCTCATCCGCAATCGCACCAACAACCTGCAACTCGCCCTTAACGAACTGCCTGAACAAATCCACCATGTGTATACCCTGACTCAGTAGAATGCCCCGGCCTGCCCGCTCTCGGTCAGTTCTCCAGTTCTCCAACTCGTACTTACCATAAACGCCCCGCACCCACATTACAGACCCCAACCTCGGCAGTTCTGTGAGTGCATGCATCACCGAATCGTGCCACCTGTGGTTCATGAATACCATCGCCTGTTTATCGGCGGTTTGATACGCTAACAGGTTATGAGCAGTACCGTAGTCAGTCGCCATTGGCTTCTCCAATCCCAAGTGCTTACCCGCAGTCATAACCGCAGCAGCCATCCCGGCATTCTCTGAATGTGGTGTGCAGACAAGAACGAGATCTGAACCGCTGACAAGGTCTTGTAACGGCATACCGCCATCGGGAATCAGCTCAGGACGCTGGTACGGATCGAACACCCCAAACAGTTCGGTGTTCTTGTTATTGTCAACTAGCTGCTTGCGGAGTCTGCCAATTTTACCGTAGCCAATTATACCGACTTTAGTGGTCATATGGGTGCGCTATATCAGCCAAACAATCGTGAGCGGTTAGTCTGACATACTCCCACGACTGAAGCCGTGGGGTTCTGCGGCGGGGGAACTGTAATCGAGATTCCATTCAGCTTACATCGCTCGAATTTACAATATAGACACTCATGGCATAAACAACGGGTTACTATTGTGTTCATCTATCTTTTGCTACCTCTTTCTTAGGCCAAATATTGAAATAGTTCAGCTTGCCCGCACCGAATATCCGTTCCTGTTGCGCTAAGAGCCATGTTAGTGACAGCCGAGTCTCACGCTGCACGTCCTTTACAGGCATGCCTTCCGCCAGTAATCGCTTCGCTCGCTGTTCCACCAAATACAGATATTCCTCATCTTCGGCAAAAGTCATCTAGCATCACCACGCAAAACCCTCTGAGACTGCCATATATGCAATCTGGTGCATTTTTATTTCAACAGGGTAGGGTTGTATACTTTTACATGAGAAAATCGATTGTAGGGCATTATTTTACTCCTCTATATAAACCTTTTGGTTTTCTGACATTATACCAGTTCACTCAATGGTTTCTTGGTAAATACATCCAGTTTCGTACCGTCCGTAGCATTATAAACCTCAACGTCTATACTATCGAGTTCACATTTCAACAGCGAGTAGCTGAAGAAGATCTTCGTCCAGTCACCCTGTAACGGCGGTGCCGCCACATGCTCCACATAATCGTCAAAATGGTGTGAAGCGGCATAACTACAATCGCAGCCTAACAGCACTATGCGTGTACAGCCCATCCAAACAGCGAGTGGAATCATTATGTCTACCATGACAGTGCCACCATTGTACGTGCCCAGTAACAAGTCGAACGACACCTCACGATCGAACCACAGATAGCCTAATTCCGGTACGAACCTGTTCTTACCAACTGGGTTGTTGTTATAGTGTTTCACCGCACCGTGGCAGATGAACTTCTCAGTATCTTCCAGCGCCATGATCTCCGCACCCAGCTGCTCGTAAGTATACCCGTCAGAACAGCAGTAGTACGAACAGCGTATACCGAATTTCGAGTAGCCCCTGAGCAGGCTGTTACAGCCGATGAGCAACTTGTCTTTCAGCAGTCCGAAATCCACCTCGTTCAGCGACGGGCCGGTACCAAGCAAGTATGCAGTCTCGCCCTTGTGCTTGTCTTTAAGCTGCTCAAGTGCGACGGTGTTCTCAATTGTGCCTATGATGTTCATTCCGGCTCTAACCTTACCATAACCTTTATAGCGATTTTAGTATTATCGCAATAACTGCGATTAGCATTCATATCGTATACTTCTCCTTCTCCTCTTTCAGATACCGCTCGCGTTCTGCACCAAGGTTGTAAGGGTTATAGGCCCAGAATTTCCCGTTTTGTACTTCAACAATATCAACATCATAGATCCAATAAGCGAACAATATGGGGTTCTTATCATAGCTTTTATGAGTATGAACGTACCCCATAAGCTGCGTGTCTATTACCCCTTTCGCCTTGTATCCGAGCCGAGCAATCAAATGGAAATCTTCTGGCCCCCATCCGACGTCGAATATTTCAGACCATCCGTTGACCGCGAGCAGCGAGTCTATCGGTATTATCGCGAATGCTGCGGACACGAATAGCGGATAGCTTATTGAGTCGAATCGTTTAACCCCGCGCCGTTCCGCTAAGTAATCCCGCCACGCTTCCTCGCCATCCTTCTCCTGGCTCTTCTGCCCGATAACGATCTGCCCCGGATAGTCCTTTATATCATTGTCCGCAATACGCCAAAAACTCTCGCAGAGTTCCACATGGTCGTCGACGTTCACAACGTACTCGCCCTCAGCATACATCACCCCAGTATTCTTGGCCTGTGCGAAATCGCGTGCAAAGCCATAAACGCGATGCGTAGGTGCGTACACGACCTTGCCGAACGCCGCTTTGAACTGCTCCAAGTGCTTCTTAGTAGTTTCATTGTAGTCTTTGTCAATCACAATCAGCTCAGTTTCTTGGTTAGGTGTCTTCAGAAGGTAATCCAAAGAACCACTTGGCCTGTTCGTTGCAAGAACTATTGAATACTTAATCATAGCCATGCACCTACACTAACAACCTCAGTACCGCCCTTGCCTTCCAACAAGTCAATGGAATGCACCACACAACCTGTTGCCTTCTCATAAATCCGTACCATCTTGAGTATAGAATCTTCCAACCGCTCGGTGTACGCCATTAATTGCTCACTATCCACTTTTCCTTCTCCTTCAGTTTCTCTTCACGCAATACCTGTATCGAGTACGGGTTATAAGCCCACGTACACCCACAGCGGCATCGCTCGATATCGACATCATATAACCATTTGTTCGCACGGAACGGCGGCATGAACTCGGGATGTGCGAACTTATAGCCCATGCAGTGCGTGTCGTACACAACGCGAACGCCTTTTCGTATCAGGTGCGCGAGCAGTAACGTATCCTCGTACCACTGCTGGCCGGCATCGTAAATAATATCTATACCGTTAACCGCGAGTATATCCGCAAGCCGCACTGCACCAAAATTGAGTGTGTATTGCGGATCGTTAATGAAGTAGTACCGCTGCATCATTTTGTTCTGTCTAGTACTGAACACGTTTATCCATTTCCGTTCGCCCAGCACCTCATGCAGTTTCTGGAACAGAATGATATGGTTCGGGAAGCACTTCACCGCTTCGTCCAGCTTATCCCATAAATCCTTCTTCAGCTCGATGCTATCATCCATAAGAATCACTCGCTCGCCTTCCGCATACATAATGCCCGTGTTCCGACACTGCTGGATGTCTGTGGGATAGTGATAGACCAAGTGCGGCTCTGGATACACTATCTGAGCGAACCCACTTTGCTTTTTCAAGAACTCCAGTACCTGCTCGTCACGACTCTTCGGTACTATAATCAACTCGGCGTCCTCGCTCGGTGTGATAAAGAACGGCATTAACTTCTCTATACCACGAACAGTGGTTGTTACAATTGAGTATTTCATTAAAGCCACTCTCTAGGCGAAACCAATTCCAATGTAAGGCGAACTACTTCACTATTCACACGATCAAACTCTTCTTGCGTTGGCATTTACATATATCTCCACAAATTATCCTTAAACCAAAAAATTGTTTCACGTAATCCTTCCTCAAATGTATATTGAGGTGACCAACCCAGCCACAACCGCGTCACTTCAGATTCCTCTACAACATTCACGGGTACGCCACCAACTTGCTCGCCTGTTTCATAACCACCTGATATGAGCGACGCATCACTTCCCGTCAGAGCCTTGATCAAATTCGCTGCTCGTATCGTCTTAATCACCTCATCACCGTAATTGCCGCCATTATGCAAGACGTACGGTAACGGATCGTCCGCCTCTATCCGATCGAACAGCTTCTGGTAGAATGACTGCACATCACCACCGTATGTGTACAACCTCGCTGCGTCTGGCGACTTGACATAGAAGTCCTCACCCTTCAGCATATGCACGATACAGTTGGAAATGAACTGTGTGGTTCGCATCATCGGGTAATAACAGGAACCTGTTCGAATCACTAGTGTCTTGACACCATATACACGATCGTACAGCCGATAAAGCTCTTCAGCCATCCACTTGCTCAACCCGTAATGGTTGGTCGGCACTGGCGTACTCGTTTCGTTGATAGTACCAATGAACCCTGAGAACTCCACCGTTGAGGACGGATACATTACCAACTTCAGTTCCGGAACGTCCCTCGCCGCTTCCAACACCCGTAACGGCACTTCAAGATTATCCAGTACCGTACTCGTTGGCGATACGATCCCGAAATCTCGATCGGGCTGACACGCGCAATCAAACAGGTAATCGCCCGCAATGTCCGAAGGTAGTATGTCACGCACATCCTTCCACACATACTCGATATCCTGCTTTATATCAAGTACATCCAGCCGCCACGCTTCGTGTGGCCGCACTCGATCAACTACTCTGACCTCATACCCACGCCGTACCGAAAGCACCGCAACCATGCTACCTAACTCGCCTGCACCACCCAAGATTGTAATTCTCACTCAATAACCCCCCTCGCCGCCTTCAAAAAGAACACATTACGCTGACATACTCCCACGACTGAAGCCGTGGGGTTCTGAGGTTGGCAGCGTTCATACCATTGCCTCCTGTGGGGTATCAGTGCTCCCCTTCATAACATCCCTGTCTGCTATGAATTGATCTATGCACGGACGCATTGCAATATCGCTGGCATAATAGAATCAACGCAGAAATAGTACGTTACGGGAAAGCCCATCTGCTCCCGCAACAGGTAGATGCGGTTACAGCCAAATGTCACCTCATGCTCCAGTTTGGTCAGATCGTGCTTTATGAGGCTCGGCCCGTTACCCAAAACGAAGCATCTCATGCAACTATATCCACAACCTTCTTATAGACCACGAAATCCTCGTCTGGTGATTCGCTCTTTATCCGTTCGACCAATTCAAATGGATGGACGTACTCTGGTGGGATAGACTGCTCGTATGTTGGGCTGCCTTCTTTTCGTACACCAAAAATCAACACAACATCGTCACTAGTGAACTTGCCAACCTCGTGCTCCTCAATGAACTTCTGTATAGGGAAGTGGAACCCAACCGCGAAGAAGCTATACAGCAGATCGACGCCCTTAAACCGCTGATAGTATTTAGTATTCATACCGCGTACATTGCACCGAACGAATCCGTTATCAGTACAATACGCATTAATCGCCTTGAAACAGGTTATTGGTACTACTCGACTGCTATAACCTAGCGGTCGCCCGCCAACAACTTGATAGTCGCTCCATAACCGTTTCTCATCATAATCCACCAAGTAGAATATCGCGTCTTTCATATCGAATGCGTGATAGAATGCGACACTACTACGTCCGAGCCCGCAACCGATATCGACAACTTTCTTTCTACCTCGGATGTACTCACCCAAAGCGTCCACTTCGTACTTGTTCAGTATCTCTGGATCGTGCGGATCGGGTGTGTGATCGACCATAAACGGCTTCAACTCATCTCTTAACACAACCATTTCAACAACACCACCTAACCCAATCTCTTAATGCCAATCTCACGCCAAATATCATCTACCTTCTTACAAGTATCACAAACTGGATGCGTACCGTCATATACCTGCTGTAGCGACTCAGCATCGAACTTATACGGTGAGAAGAACGCGTTCGTACATGGGTATTGGTTGCCCTGCCAGTCGAATACCAGCTCCCTGTTCTTTCTGAATGAACACGTATCGAACTTGCTACAGCCAGTGTCAACTGCCACCTGCAGGTTCCGATAAGCAGAGAGCCACGAAGTGAGATTATTGTATTCACGCACCAACTTGGTATATCGTTTCTTCATGTTCTCTGTCATAGTGTAACATGGGCTTTCGAACGTCAACCGCAAAGGGATACCGCGATTGAGTATGAACGCCGTAATGAAATCGGGAATCTCAAACAGGTTTTCTTCCCTAATAACCATATTCACCATCAGCCCAGAATGACCAATTTGCTTGATGTGGTCAATCGTAGAAAGCACCTTCTCAACGTCCTGACCCTTCCACTTCTTGTCTACCAGTGAGTCCACCGATAGATGCAACCCATCAACAAACCTCAAGGTACTGAAATCACTGAGGTACTCCAGTTCCGCTACATTGGTCGGAAGCATAGTACCGATACCGCACTGTTTGATGAACTTGACAATCTTCTCGAATTGTGGGTTTAAAAAACTACAGCCATAACCCGCAATGTATGTGTGTTCACCCGGTTTAACGAATGGAATCAGAGCCGTCACTACCTCAAACGGCATGAACCCATTCTCGCGTTTCTTTTTTTCAGTCGTTTTTGGACAGAACGGACAAGAAAACCCCAAGCACGAACTCGACAACTCTAAAATCACTTTATTACCACCTCCGCCTTTTACCTTTTATGCTCCTAAATAGTTTCTTCTCAAGCCGAGGGTTCAGTTCCATGTTCTTGCTATTCTCGTCCTCGTCCTGATACAGAACATCCTTAACCCTGCGCTGCTTCATACCCAGACGATAACGCCATGATTAATCGTTTCCATATCGATATTACACACGCCAAACAACTCCTTGATATCTTCCATACTAAGCTTCTCAAACCCGAACTTTCTACTCAGTGGTTGCATCTCACACGGCAAGTGTATGCACATCTTGCCATCTGGTTTTAGCACTCGCTTGAATTCAAGCATGTACTTGATCAGACCAACCTTATCAGTGCGGACTAACGTATCGATCGAGAATATAACGTCCGCGTAATCAGTTGCTATACCGCTCAACTCGTACCCGCTAGTAGGATAGAACCGCACATTCTTCGCTACGAACCTGTACTTGGAATCAATAATATCAACCGCAACAACTTCCTTCGCATGTAATGCCAGATACTGAGTCCACTTGCCCGCTCCACAACCGATTTCAACCACTACCTTGCCAGCGATCAGCGGAACCAACCGATTCAGTAAGCTCAAATAGTTACCCAATACCTTACCGTTACTCTTTGCACACCCACTTAAAGGATCACCCCAGCGGTATGCATCTTCTATCGTCATATCCTTCCAGTAGTTACGTTGCTGCTCTATATCCATCTAACAACCCGCTAACCATACTGTAACTCAACCATGTCTCTTTAATGCCCGTATCCGTCAATAAGATACAGGTTAGTTCACCATTAGTATTCTTCTTATCCATTTCAAGCGCCTTGAGCATAGCAGCGGTATCAGCATCGTACGGTACTAGTATATGCGGTGCAATGAACCCGCGAACCTTCCGGTATGTTTCCTTAGAAAGAAGACCGAGTGTGAAGGATATGTAATTAGCAATATCCATACCAGCCAGAACTGCTTGTCCATGCGGTATCATATAACCAGAAACGGTCTCAAGCGCATGCCCAAACGTATGCCCGTAGTTTAAGCATCTTCGTAGCCCGCTATCAAATTCGTCCTGCTCGATATACGGCATCTTCACCCTTAGACAGTACTTGATCAACTCTTCATAATCCTCGCTGACCAGATTGTAATCGCCATTAAGAATATGGTACTTGACTATCTCGCCCATACCAGAGACAACCGCACTGTAAGGCAACGTCTCTAGGAATTTTGTATCTATTACAACTCGCTCAGGTGGATAGAACGTACCAACCAGATTCTTGAAGCCATCAACGTTAATGGATGTCTTTGACCCGATGCAACTATCCGCCTGCGCCAAGAGCGTTGTCGGGTAGTAATCCCACTTGACACCCCTGAATAATATCGATGCGATGAACCCCGCAACGTCCTGGATCACGCCACCACCAATGGCAACGAGTTTCCAATTCCTTCTAATTCCGGTCTGTAAGATGAACCCAATAGTAACTCCTATCGCGGAATACGTCTTGCTAATCTCCTTAGCATTTATGTATATAATGTTCTGACTATCAATTTCTAACTCTTTGAGTTCTGAATCTACCAGATAAACAGTCATCAACCCGTACTTCGCCAGCGCTTCATTTGCGTCGCCAAAGAAGACCTTATAAGCATTACCCTCACACGAGATTACGCGTGTCTTAACAGTTGCAAACAATTCACTCATCGCAATACGTAACCGCCATCGACCAGAATCGTCGTCCCCGTAATGTATGTGTTTGATTCAGAACAAAGGAACAACACCACATTTGAGATGTCTTTAGGCGTTGCCAACCTACCGAGTGGTATTTGCTGCCTCTTTTCTGTCATGCCCCGTTCACCCAACCGTGTTCTGGTCATGTCCGTGTCAGTGAACCCTGGAGCGACACAATTCACAAGAATGCTCCTATCCGCGAGTTCGAGTGCCAATGTTCTCGTAAGTGACGATATGCCAGCTTTGGATGCCGAGTACATCCCCCGACCAATCTCAGTAACAGAACCGTAGACCGAGCCGATATTGACGATACGAGCACCATCGGTCAAGTAAGGTTTTAAGAACGTCACTAGTATATCCGGTGCTCTCAAATTGACCTGTAAAACATCAACATCGCAACCAGTTGAAATACCAGCGTTGTTCACAAGAATATGTATGCTTTTATCTTCTAACCCATCCAACAGCCGCTCAAGAGATTCAAAGATGTCAAAATCATCCTGTAACAAATTAACATTGCTGGAATCGCACCGCAAAACGTTAACCCCACCAGCTTCCAGATCATCAGCGATTTGCTTGCCAATCCCGCGACTGGCACCTGTAACTATAGCGTTCTTTTTCTTCATCAGAATAACGACTCATAATCCACTTTCTCAAAAATCTGTAACCGGCTATCTACACCAGCATTGAATACACTGCACCCACAACCAGCCGCTATACCGTATGCCCGATCAAATCCTGCTAACATGAGACTTGCTTCATCCACACCAAATATGAACTCAATAGACGTCCCATCGGGTTTTCGTGAGTAATTAGGATCGAAATGCCACTGGTCATCACCGATGAGCGTATGAACATTCCTTCTTATAGGTCGTGAACCATCTACGATACCGTCATAGTTCGCATCCATACCAATCATATAGACTGGATTGAACCCCATATACGCTGCAATAATCACCATCAGTGTGCCTGTATTACTAAAAGACTGAACGACATTACTCCACTGGCTAACTATCACATCTGCACCATTATCATGAATGATATCGGTATAGGCACTATGCAGAAACAGCACCTTAATATCGCCATGTGACAAATATTCGTTCACTTCATGCTGTATTTGCGGCGCCAAGATCGTATCTACCAAGAAGTAGTAGTCAACGCCACGTTCCAACTCGTCGCGTTTCAGGTAAATACAGTTGCACCCGAACAACCACTCATCAGACAACTTTGATAGATCGAGTTTGTTTAACGACGGCCCATTACCTAAAACGAAACACCGTTCACCACAGTGTTTGTGGTAATATCGCCCTAGCAGATCCCGCATTCCGTGAACTCTATCTTCGGTCATTTATTATGTCCGCAATGCAACCTAAATGCACCTGATCAACCACCAGCTCCTTGCGTCTATCACCGTTCTCATCAACTAAATATTTGTAGACATTAACGAACGGAACATTAAATCGACCGCAATAGTACTCATATCGTGCATTCAACCGCTCGGTAATATGTTTCCGCTCCTCGTATGTACCTCTGAATACCTTGTCGTCATCACCATCACCAGTTGGAGGGACACTCAATATGCTAATATCGTAACATAACGATGAGATGTATTCAACGAACGAGAGCGCAGTATCATCTACCAATTCGTCTGTCGTTCGGTTCTGCTTTTTCGCTTGATCCACTATATGCTCACGCACATCTATCTCACCAAATACGACAATGATTTTATCGTGTTCATGCCCGTTCAGATGCCTCACAAACTCTTCGTGGTGGGTGTGCAATCTGAACGCAGCCCATGTACCAACCTTGTGATTATCGTACTCGTTATGACCCGCGAACAGTTCCCGTGCATGGCTGTCACCGACCACATATACCATTCTCCCGCAACCACCATTCCGCCTGTACCAGACCACGTTCATTATCAACATCCAATCCACCTTCCTGAACGAGTGGTATGCATCGTTTGCCCAACCACGTATATGGACGCCGTCCGTAACGTGGTATCACACAGCGAGTACGCATAACGGCCATCCCACCATCATAGAAATAGACATCACCCAAACTATCACGGTTGGATGTGCTGAACGTACTAGTAAGCAAGTTAAACGCAACCGCATGACCATCAACTATACGCATCGCACGAGCTGGGTTGTACTCGTTATAACGTGAAAATGTGGCACAGGAATCAGCGTCTTCATTCTCCCTCAATAGCTCAATACCCTTATCAATCAGTGCTGGAGTAACAGTCGGCGAGTTGCAAAGTAGAAGCACCAGAAATTCAATGCTCAGCCCCAAATCATTGTGAATCATCTTGTAACTATGCGATATAACATCCGCCATCAGCGCATCGTCAGTCGCCAAGTGAGCGGGCCGATAGATTATACTAGCACCATATCCCAACCCAACCTCAGCAATCCGTGCGGAGTCCGTTGAAACAAACACACGACCAACTGCAGATGCCGACAGCGCCTCAAGCGGATAGCACATTAGTGGCTTCCCGCACACCTCAACCAAGTTCTTGTTTGGTAGCTCACGGCTGCCAGATTTCCCCAGTAACAGACCAACAATCATTCGAATAGCGAATAGTAGTCCACTATGGGTATATACTCTAACTTACCATTTCCACTCGCGTTGTATATCTTGATACCACGACCGCTCAATCGGTTGAACGCATCCTTAAACATAGCATGAGCTACTACACCCTGTTTTTTTTGTAGTAAAACCCATTATCACAATATGAACGGTCGAAGTGCCACTGGTCATCGCCGTTAAGTTTCGTAACGCCCCGCTCAGCACCGAGCCGCTGCTTCAACCCGCTATAATCCATATCAATACCCAGCAGGTAAATCTGGTCGTAACCCATCTCTGCAGCATATGTGAGCATGCCCTCACCAACGGAAATGAACCCCTCGCCAACATGAACCTTATCGCTATGCATGTACCGATCACTGTGATGCTTCACAAAGAACTTCTTAACGCCACGATCGAGATACGGCTGCACTTCAAGCCGCAGCGATGAGCAGAAATAAGTGTCAATCAAGAAATAGTTAGTTACGGGATAACCCATGTCTGACCATTTGAGGTATATACGGTTACAGCCAAATGTCGCTTCGTCTTTCAGCAATGTGAGGTCTACATCGTTCAGTGACGGCCCGTTACCCAAAATGAAGCATCTCATGCAACTACGAACTTCCACCCGTTATCATACTGCCGGAGTGCAAAAGTACCCGTTATCTGCCCATCACCAAACAGATACCGAACACTATCACCAACAACTTCGCGTGTAACAGTGTTCGAACTGAGATAGCCCAGATAGCTATAATGTGCGTCCGACTCCACCCACCGCGAAAGCATATGTGTCACCTTCTTCTGGACGAGCTTGATCTCACCGCGTTCGCTAACAACTGGCTCCGACCCCTCATCGTAATATTCCAAGTTCTTAGTTATTATCGTACCGATATTTATCTCGCCACCACTATAGAGCCGTTCAACAATGTCCCGCACAGTCGTACCTGTGAGTACGAACTGCTCAATGCTACCGCCGAACTTCATCCGCAGATCGATGTGAGCAGGACAACCCATAATCATATCGCCGAACGATAGCGATCCGTACCGTCTACTTTTGTAATTCTCCTCAGCAATACCAGAAACATGCACCTGGAACAGTGCCTCGCCATCGTCGATAGTCACTTGAGATAACCGTTCCAACTCCCGCAACGGCACTACACTATCAACTGATTTAACATCAGTTTCAGTTATCTTGCAAGCCGTATAATAGGGATATTCCGGTTGTGTTGGGTTATCAACCTTCTTAACACCGTCCAAAGCAACAGTAACGGTATCACCAACAACAGCTGTGCTTCTGCCCTGCCCGATATACATTAAGTACTTCATTGCTCTTCACCGCCATATTCGATCGCAGACAGCAATGCATACGCACGTTTCCTAGCACCTGCCTCGCCATATTCAGAGATATTAAAGCACTTGATCGGTTCGCCAGTATCGTGCCTGACCACGCACCACGCATTGTCTCGTTTCACTACTTTCTTTTCCGCAGTAGTGATTTCCTCGACCGCTTCGAGCACAGAACCACCGACCCTAACCGTGCCGCTATCAGAGATCGCAGAGAACCTGTCCTTATCCATTTTGAGCGCATAGTCCTCACTGATCTCAACACCATAAAAGCAAATATCACCAACCTTCGCTATGACTACGCAGGGAACGACGTTGTTCATTCTACACTAAACACCTTAGCTGAGCTATCCGCACCAACTGTAACGACAGACAACCCGGTAATCGTGAAATCATCCAATGCGAGCATCCGGTCCTCACGCGAATAGATCTCTTTCGTACTCATTTTAACGGAAACATCAGTGATCAGCTTATGCTGTAACAACGCGATAGCGTCTCTGCCAGCCTGTGTCGTTCTCACCACATGTATGTCTGCCAGTACCCGATTACCGCCCTGCTTCCTGAAGTTGTCTGCGAACCCAATCCGGCTCAATACACCATCTGAATGGTCGAGATCAACGAATACCGTATCCGGCAGCTGCGCCTTCTGAATTGCGCTATCGGTAATCTTCAACCTGCCATATCCAGATGAGTCGATAACCACCTTGTTGCCCTCCAACACTACACAAGAGAACTTCTCAAAATTATCATCATCAAACGATAACCGTTTCCTTACTGTCCTGAACACTCTTCTCCTCTTCTTCTTTTACTTTTTTCAACATTTTATACAATCTCGTCCTTGCTACTCCAGTACCGATACCTTTCGGAACATTGCACTGTTCCTTCGCTTTCTTTATCAGGTACCGTGTCTTCCCGAACTTACGGATATAACGGCCTTTATCCATACACTATTCCCCCAAATCTTTACGCATTGGCATTTTAACGCACTCGCAGTTATGAACAACTACGCCTTCGGCAATATAAGACTCATCGTCTCCCACAGAAAGATTATATAGTGTACAAGGTTGTTTTACTTCCCACTTCTCGATAGCTAGTATAGGACAACCGACAAATACATATGGTTTCATTAACCGCCGTTGTTCTCCACCACTATCTACGAACTCATTTATCACCAACCGTTTCACAGAATCACCAAGAATGCAATCACCAGCCGCTTTCCACCGAGTAACACCTTCCCGATCGTTAACTAACACGGGATGCTCCGATGTTACTACTAATGTTTTATACTCTTTATCTTCGAATGTGAACTGAACCACGCTCGGTGTTTGATGCAGTATTCGTATTACATCGGTAACATTCCTGAATCGCTTCTTATGTGTAAGAACCAGATCCCCAATTATAACCTTACCAATGGGTTTCCACCCCTGAGAAGTGTAAACCGGAGTTTGACTATCAAGAAAGCAATTTGGATGCCGGGGGAGTGTCGGCAGGTCGTTCCAAGGCATCTCCACATGGTCATCACTAGCACACAGCGCACAAGCACCGGGAGCGCACTCTACATACCCCCAGTTAACGCCCAAGTCTCTCGCTCTCGCATCAGTACCCGCGTTAAATGCTCTGCTCATTTCGGTACGCCAAATCAACCCAGCCCTCGAAGGTGTGAACGCACGATTTCCCTCGATTTTAGCCCACAAATCGTAAGCAGTTCCGCCTTCCTCGATTGTCTCTTTGATCGCTCCGAACAGATATGTCTTCGTAGTGTCGGACAATTCCTTGAAGAATGGTGTTTTGTAGCTCTCAACGAACTCCTCGGCAAGTGGGTCTGGATCGAACAAGCTAACTACCAGCAGCTCCTTATCAGTATGCTTAATGCCCTCAACGAACTCCGCTTCCATCATGGGCGCAATGTACTCGTCCACAAGCGTCTTGAACTCCTTTTCAATCTCCCGCTCGATATCCGCTAATGTCATAACTTACAGCCTGCCAGCATCTATCGTCTGGAACACCTCTTTTTTGATGTTCAGTTTCGCCTTCTCAAACCCCCGCTGGAATTTCTCAAATGCCTCATCTTCATCTGTCTTGGTACTTTCACTCACCTGTTCAGTACCAGTCCCGGCTTCAGCTTCGGGTTGTGATGGTGCTGGCTCTTCCGTATCTTCTCTGTTCCCAAAGCCGAGCAGATCGCGTATCTCATCCGCTGAGAAGATCAATGTCGGATCGCTCTGTGGCATCAACTTTTCTAGCCAAGCAACCGTATCCGCAATGTCCTCATCAAACAATCCCTCGAAACTGATTTCAACCTCGTCGTTCCCAGGCGCGATAACGGGAATGAGCTGATGCGTTAATTCATCACTGATAATCGTGCGATAACCTCGGATGGTGTACCTGAAAACTTCCCGTAACCGCGCTGACGCAGTAGCATAGGTAACGCCTTTCATACCCATACCCAACGCTTCAAGCGGAATCAGCATGCCTGTCGAAATCTCGTTCATCAGGAACTCCTGGTAATCGCGTACAGACGGAACACCACCAGTATCCACCGTCTTCACTTCAAACTGATCAGTCGTTACCAACTCGGTACGCGAATTGATGTCCCTGAAATCGTTCGCAATCGCTAGCATCTGCTCGTCATCAGGGTATCGGTTGCTGTCGTCTGGCGACACCTTCACATGATATTTCGGCGTGCCGTGCCGTTTAATCGCCTTCACAATATCAGAATATATCTGTCTCCGATCGTCACTCGCCTGTTTGATGAACTGCACGAGCGACATGCCCTTACCGATACTCTCAGCATCCTCAAACAGCTGCAAATGTACAAAGTTCTTCTCATCAATCGCCACATGCTCGTTACCATCAAAGTATATGTATTCGTCGTCCTTACCAATCGTGAAGTTTTCTGGATTCCTCGGCGATATTTCATGGACACCGCCACCCGCCAACGACACAATTTCAGCCCAGCCATCACCAAAAACCAACGTGTCCCGTATCAATGTTAACTGATTCTTATAGGGGAATATGTCACGTAACAATTTCGACAGCGCGTCCGCAGTATCCTGATCCTCAGACTTCACAACCGCGCCTTCACCGATAATCCTGAATGTTATCATGTTAACACCGCCACCAACAATCGGATCCTTTTTGTATGTCTCCCAATACGCAGTTGAAGGTGACGTCTTCCGTCTGGCTGCCGTAAGCACCCGACCCAAACCAGTAGCTTTCGTGCTGCGTTTCAGATCACGTACAACACCCAACAACCTCTCTTTCCACTTCATCTCAGTACCCTGCTCCAACCTCCTCCACGCCACTGGTTACCACCAACGGCAAAACCGACATTCAACAATTCATCATCACTTACGGCTAACGCTAACGCATCAAGGATATCGTCATGAACCACACTAGTATACGAACCCAATTTCTCCATCGACTCATCAAGGAATACGAACGCTGCCAGCTCGTTCTCCAGCTCATCGTGATGCTTGAATTTTATCATTTGCGATTTGAACAGTACCTGCAGCCGATTGTACAGCTCCTGCTTCTTCTTCCTTGTAAACACCACGCCCGTGATTGTATGCTTAAGCACCCGTTCTGGTGATGTTTTCAGCTTCGCTGACAGATCACCTGCCAGTGTCTCAATGATGGGATCGCCCAACCCCGTAGCATCTGCATACACATGCTCAATATCGTACTCATTATAGATGCGCTCAATAAGTGCTATTCGATCTTTCCATGTGCCAGTCGGGTTAGCAATTTCAAACTGGATATTAACTATCTCATGTGTTGAATGGTCATAAACGACAACCGCAGTGTGATCCGCCTTCCGACCGAAATCAACACCCATCGTCAGGAGTTTGCGCTGGCTAGCAATGTTATCCACAATCGCCGCTCGGACGTCGCTTTCGGAAAATACGCGATTGATACCAGATACGAACTCGCCCAACGACTCCTGCTGGTAGATTGCACGTGATGGCGCAATCTCATACTCATACTCCAACCGCTCCTTTGTGATCCACCAACACTCACTAAGTTCTATCGAATAGATCCGCATACCGTCCGGCGGGTCGTGATAGAACGTACCAAAAAACGAAGAACCACCATAAGGCGTCGATAAGATGATTTCACGTGACCCTTTCGCAGCACCCATGGGCGCCAGATTAGCGAAATAAAAGGAGTCTTTCATCCTGGACGCTTCATCAATAATCTTGAGATCGGGATGGTAACCAACCTTTGTCTTTTCCGATTGCGCTATACCAAGCGCACGAGCGCCGTTAGTCAGTTTGATTTCGTGCTTATTGTCAGCAGTACCGGACAACTCATTGATTATTTTAGATTTATGCACCAGCTGCCGAAGCATCGAAATATGCTCACAACTGTTCTCATCAGAAACGGAAGAGAACAATACGAAATCGCCACGATACACCATGCACAATAACGCATACAAATCAGCGAAGACCGATTTACAAGCCGACCGTCTCGCTTTAATGAGTACCTGATCTGGCTCGTTTTTGATTATATCAGCAAGCACACGATACTGCCAGCCGATTGGTTTGAAGTGAAACGGTTCGAACAGATTATAAATACCCCGGTTGTTCTCGTTGTAACATTCAGAACAGAACCGATTGTCAGTTGCCGTACCGCATACCAAGCATTTGCCGCTTATATCGATGTCGGACATTACGACTCTTTCAACGCCTTCAAAATGTCACTGCCCTGCTTGAGCCACCGCTCCAGATCGTCCTCGTCATCTCCTCTGTGAGTGACGCCCATATCACGGTATTTCAGTAGCGTATCCACAGACCGCCTGACCGATTCAAGTGATGCCAGCACCGCCTGCAAATCATCCTTTGAGAGTACACCATCATCACCAAGTACTTTGTAGTGGTGATACAACTGCCAGAACATGTCTTCAACCGCACGCACTTCAGCATCAAACGATTCGTACCGCTCAACGAGATTCAATGCACCCTTCTTCGCATATTCGCGTTTTATGTCTTCAATGTTCTGTACCAACGCCTCATCAACCCGTTCGTGTGCCCGAAGTATAATCTGCCCCTCAGTCGTGTGATCACGCATATGAGTCAATACCACCTCTTCATCCATTGATAGTTCTTTCGCTATCAGGTAGTGCGACTTCTTACCACTGAAGAAATCAGACTCGTATTTCTCCCTACCGTGATCCTTACACAACCGGCACTTACTCGCCACTTTCGATGTCATCCTCAATCTTATAAACGAGCGGAGTCAACGCCTCGTCCGCGATCCGTGGCGGTCGCATTGTCAACTCTAGCAACAGCCGTGTATACTCCTTATACTTCGACTTGCACTCAACGGCGTTCTCCACATGTGTTTCGATCTTCCGCACACGCTTACCACAGATAGGACATTTAGGTCGTTCCCGTTCCTCATCAATAACCGCAACGACACCATCCAAATCACCCATCACAAACACCCTGTATTCACCGTCAATAGTGCCAGCATCAGAATCGTATAGCGAAACCGCAATGAAGTGCTCTGGTATAACAATCCGATACTTCTTTTTCGAGCTGCTGACCGTGTAGTCCTTTAAGTAGCGAATGTCGCGCTGTTTCAAACACTCAAGAAAATCAAGAAGATCCACCGTTTAACAATATGTCCAATATTTATCTGAAGAAATCTTTGAATAATCAATTTCTTGCTGCTCTAACAAATCAATTATACCTGCAACTACATAAAGTGGGATTTTCGTTCCGTGTTTTGCAGCATGTTCCTCCCACCGAAGCGTGAGGAAATCACGATCAACTGATACACTATAATCCCTGATTTTGAACTCTAAATTCTCCGTTAATTTTTCTAACTCAGACCCCAACTCCAAGATCCTCCTCAATTTGTTCATGCTCCGAAGCACCTCAGATATTCTTTCGCAGAAAACTCGTTTGTGAATTGCTTCTCAATCTTCCTAATATTCTTACTGTTCCACGACAAACCAACGAATTTCACGAACCCTTCCCTGTACAACTCATAATCTTCCTGAATACTACCACCCCTGCCCTCAACGAGATATCCATTCCGCTTATGTTTGATTATCTCAGGTGACGCACCGCGAGCGAATGCGAGCACCGGCTTACCGAACACGAAAGATTCAAGCAAAATCAATCCGTAGGGTTCCTGCCAGAGCGATGTATGAAGAAGCCCCTTCGCATTCCTCAAGTATCCGCATTTCTCTTCGAAATTACAATTGAAATGCACTTCGAGGTTCTGCAATTCATCCGCTTGGCGTAATAGGTTCTGCGCGAGCATCGCTTCGTTTGAGAAGAGCGTATCGCCTGTAATCACGAACTGCTCATCGGGGAAGTCACGTGCGAGTTGCGGCACCATCGCAACACCCTTCACCGTTGATATGCGCCCCAAGAACAGCCAATGTTTGCCCTTGCCCTCACCTTCGGTGTTTTTGTACACATCCTGCCGTATTGGGTTATACACTTGATGGAACGGAACCGCAAACTTATCCTCCAACGCTCTCTGCTGCCATTTCGAGATTGCTATGAAATGATCCGCATCAACAGGTGGCAGAGTCTGCAAGTTATCGGGGCTGTGATGCCAAGTCGCCCAGACTGGTACCCCCCACTTCTTCAGGTGCTTCTCGACGAAGCTCGGCATGAAGTGCGTATTGTCCCAGATCACATCGGATTTCAGAATTTCCGTTTCGTATCGATTGAACAGGTCCCGCTCGAATATGGCAGTATGCACATTCGGCGTTAGTGGTCGCGGAGCGGTCAGTACCTTAACACCATCCCAGTCCTTCGAGCCGTGAGCACATATGCATTGCACTTCATGACCCATACGAACCCATTCAGACATAATGCCCTCAATCAAGGGCTCAACCCCGCCATAATACCTATAACAAAGGCCGTCTTGCGGCCAGAACACAGGAGACAACACAGTTATAAGAGTCATATTTTTGCCTCCGTCACACCCTCGGGTTCAAATTCACTTGACCAGTACCGACAACAATCGCCTTCGTCATATGCCCCACGATAGCTTTCGTATCGAGCAGCGGTTTGATGCCCAGTTTCTTGTACAACTTAGAGTAGCAGAAGTAGAAGTCCTCGCTTATGCGATCTTCATCCTTCATGTTCTCATCTGCCATCGAGTAATAGAACCACGGCTGCTCCAGCCGTTCGAACACGGATCTTTCAACCAATACGCAGCCCATGCCCAGCAACTCCGCTTCCACCAGTCCCTTTACCGGTTCGTTCGTTTTGGTATGCACGAACTTCCTCGGTTCAACTTGCTTGATCACTGGTGCGTCTCGTTTCCACGGTACCTTAGAGTGGAACCACGCAGCTGGTTCCATCGCACCGCCTTTTGTGAAGTACAGCGCAGACACTAACGGTTTAGCATGTGACATCAACCTGAGAATGGTATCGCGTTCAAGTACGATATCAGAATCAAGGAATAGCAGATGACTGAACCCGCTATTCAGAAACTCACGAACGATTGAGTTCCGTGCAGTGCCGATCTCGAACTCGGTATTGATTGAAAGTTGGAACTTAACTGGCTTTACTGCATTCATTAGCGACATCCAGAAACTGAGCGGGAGTTGGCTAATGCTAGGATGCACTGGTATCCCTATAAACAGAGACTTTGTCTCAAGTGTATACTGATCCCACGAAGCCATCAGTGGTAATTACCGCGAATCAACCCATGAAATCTCTACTTCTGTAACCTTATAGATTGAGCCATCCTCGCCTTCACGCGAGATGGTATCCGTCTTCAACCTGAATTCCAAATCAACTTTCATCGTCCGCTTATACATTTCGAGAACGTTCAGCGCCACCAATGCGTTACTACCGCGAGCCTTCAGGACTATCTCCTCGCCCTTTGTCCCGTCAAGATTATAGAGATAGTTCAAGTACACATGTGGCTTTTTGTTCCCAATCATAACCTCTCGTATCATTTTTATCCACCCAACCGTTTTTAGAAGAAATGAACAGCAGCTCGTGAAACTGTAAGATTCATGGAGAGGCGGTAGCAGGTGAACGATACACCATCACTCGGGTCGTACCGTTCGTTATCACCCTCTCTCATAAATAATAGTAAAACCATCAATCCACGTCGAAAGGGGAGAGAAGGAAGGGGGGATATAGGGGGGATAGAAGGAAGAGGATAGAGCAGTACAGGTAGTAATGAATAAGTATGCTAACTAGCTAGTATCATAGATAGCTTAATATCACAGATACTAGTAATAGTAATATCGTTGGATATACTACTAACTGCTAAACTGCTACTACACTAACAGTACTATCTAACTCCAATGACAAACCACAACCTGAGTAGTACATACTCCTTATGTCTCAGTAGTACATGTTCCTTATGTCTCAGTAGTACATGTTCCTTATGTCTCAGTAGTACATGTTCCTTATGTCTTAGTAGTACATGTTCCTTATGTCTTAGTAGTACATGTTCCTTATGTCTTAGTAGTACATACTCC
>Ga0265594_1000338_pt1 | contig 38618 bp, 40 predicted proteins | sample saktaG_11_FD_190147 | JGI IMG/M metagenome (GOLD analysis project Ga0265594, IMG submission 190147) | Saline water microbial communities from Sakinaw Lake, British Columbia, Canada - sak_2011_5_24_80m | ecosystem: Environmental > Aquatic > Non-marine Saline and Alkaline > Saline ... | reverse complement strand
GGAGCATATTATACTATTGCTCATCCTTTTTTGTAAAATGGAAATAAACTCATTTGGATGATGGATATTGAAATTAGTATCTATTCTTTTTGAAGCCACTTCTAAAATTACTTGGCAATTTCCTTTCTCTTGAGCACTTAACAATGTCTTGATGCTGTTAAGAGATTCTGAAAGGTTAGTATTGCTTTTTACTTTGATAACTATTTTGTCTGGAGTTTGAATATTATTTCGTTGATGAAAAAGATTAACATCTTCCTGAGTGATAACTTTGGCTTTATCGCATAAAATTTTCCTGTCCCCATCTTTATTACTATATTTTCCCTTCGCCATTATGATCGCATCAACCTCAAAAATTTCTCCTATCTCTTCGGCGACATTTGGGAATACTATCAATTCAAATGATCCCTCCGCATCTTCCATGGGAACAAAAAACATTGGTTTGCCAGTTCGTGTAATAATTTTTTGAACTTTTTGGATAATTCCACCCACCACAATAGTTGTTCCATTACTGACAGAATCAATTTTAGATGATGGAATGGTTTGCTTTTGTAAAAACTCGCGATATTCGTCCAAAGGATGTTCAGATAAATAAAATCCTAATAATTCTTTTTCCCAGACTAATCTATTTCTTTTTGGAGCCGGATCAACTTTTTTAAGATTAACACGCGCAGGTGGCAAAACTTCCGATAAATTATCAAACAATCCTTTTTGCCCGCCAACTTTTTCTGCCCTCGTTTCTTTGATAAATTGTAAGATGGTTTCAATGTTTTCAATGATCAAATTCCGTTCCCCTATATTATCCAATGCCCCAGCCTTTGCTAAACTTTCTAATGATTTTTTGTTCAAGTCTTTCGTCTCAACTCTTCCTAGAAAGTCAGTTAAAGATTTGTATTGTCCATCCGCTATTCTCTTTTTAACAATCTCTTCAACGACATGTCCCCCTACATTTTTAATCGCTTCCAACCCAAATCGGATTGCCTCTTTTCCATCTCTTTTCACTACACGGAAATTTGCAAAACTTTCATTGATGTCTGGAGGAAGAATCTCAATTCCCATATCTTTACATTCTCGTGCCTCAATCGTAATTCTATCTAAATTGTCCTTATCACTTGCAAGTAGAGCTGCCATAAATTCAGTAGGGTAGTGAGTTTTTAGATAAGCAGTCTGGTATCCAATAAGGGCATAACAGGCGGCATGAGCCCTTACGAAACCATACTCTGAAAATTTGAACATATCATCAAAAGTCTGTTCTGCTATTTTTTTAGGAATGTTATTTTTGACACATCCATCCACAAATTTAGATCCCATTTCTTTCATCATAGACTCAATCTTTTTTCCCATCGCTTTTCTCAAAACGTCAGCCTGTCCACCTGTAAAACCTGCCATATCTTTAGAAAGTTGCATCACCTGCTCCTGATATATGATCACTCCATAAGTATTTTCAAGCGCACTTTTCATAGATTGATGACGATAGGTAATTTCTTTTTTACCATTTTTCCTTGCGATAAATTCGTCCACCATCCCAGAATTAAGTGGACCGGGACGATACATTGCAGCCATGGAAATTAAATCTTCAAATACAGTTGGCTTAAGCATTCTCAAATACTGTTTCATCCCAGATGATTCAAATTGGAATATACCGGTGGTCAAACCTTTCTGAAAAATTTTCTGATAAGTGGTAGTGTCATCTAATGGGATATTTTTCAGTTCAATGTCTGGATCCTTTTCCTGATGAATAATTTCTAACGCTTTCTTCAATATCGTTAAGTTAGCCAATCCCAAGAAGTCCATCTTAACAAGTCCCATACTTTCAACATATTTCATTGAATACTGCGAAATGATGGTTTTATCATTCTGACTGGCATACTGTCGTGGCACATAATTATCCATATGATCTGGAGTAATAATCACACCACAGGCGTGGGTGGAAGAATGTCGTGCAACTCCCTCCAAACGTTTTGCACTGTCCAATAATTTTTTTGCTGCTGGGTCATCTAAATAAAACTTTTTCAAATCTGGAGATTTTTCTAATGCCTCTTTCAACTTCATCATCGGTGGAACTGCTTTGGCTATCTTGTCACAGAAAGCATAAGGGTATCCCAAAACTCTTCCTGCATCACGAATTGATCCGCGTGCCGCCATGGTTCCAAAAGTAATAATTTGAGCAAACTGATCTTCGCCATATTTATTTTTCACATACTCAATAACTTTATCTCGTCCATCATCAGCAAAGTCAATATCAATATCAGGCATGGATATTCTATCTGGATTCAAAAATCTTTCAAACAAGAGATTAAATTTTAATGGGTCCATATCTGTAATTCCAAGAAGAAACGAGACGATGCTTCCTGCTGCAGATCCTCTTCCGGGTCCGACAACAACACCATTTTCTCTTGCCCAATTTACATAATCGGCTACGATTAAGAAGTAAGAAGCAAACCCCATTTTTTCAATAATACCTAATTCATAATTGAGCCGTTTTGAAATTTCATCAATATTTTTAGCATTCGGATAATGTTTATCAATAGTTGATTGACACTGTTCCTCAAGAAAACTGTCTGCCGTTTTTCCCTCGGGTATATCAATTTTAGGGATAAAATATTCGTTCGTTTCCAACTCTACATTACATCTTTCTGCTATTTTTTGGGTGTTTTTGATTGCTTCTGGAACATCCTTAAAATGCTCAATCATTTCTTTCGGGCTTTTCATTGAATAATTTTCTCCCATCATAGACATTCTGTTTTTATCAGAAACCTGCTTTCCCATCTGGATACATAGCAAAATATCTTGCACCGTGTCATCTTCTTTGTAGATATAGTGGATGTCATTCGCAGCGACCAATGGGATGCCAAGTTTTTTGGACATTTTTATAAGCTGATCATTAATCTCATCCTGATTTTCTAAATTTGAGTGTGCTTCTAACTCTAAAAAGAAATTTTCTGGGCCAAACATTTTTTGATATTTTAATGCAGCTCGTTCAGCCCCTTTCATATTTTTTGCTACAATTTTTCTAGAAATTTCTCCTGCCATACAAGCAGATGTTCCGATAAGTCCATCGCAATGTTTTTGTAAAAGTTCATCATCAATTCGTGGCTTGTAATAAAAACCTTCAAGATGAGCTTGAGAAGTTAATTTGATAAGATTCTTGTATCCAACTTTATTTTTTGCCAGAAGGATAAAATGATATCTCTTATCATCAACTCTGGGAATTCTCCCTCGCATTCCATTGGGAGCGATGTAAACCTCAACACCGATAATCGGCTTAATTCCTTTTTTCTTTGCTTTTTGGTAAAACTCAACAACACCGTACATAGTACCGTGGTCAGTAAGTGCCAAACTTTCCATTCCCAGCTCCGCACATCGATCAATCAGGTCGTCGATTTTCGCGAGACCGTCTAATAGAGAATAGTGACTGTGGGTGTGTAGATGGACGAAGTCTGTTGAGTTCATAAAGTTAAAAAGTCAAAAGTTTATAAAATCCGACGATACGACGAAAATTTTTGTAGGGGTTGCCCCTTGTGGGTACCCGTACGGCAGGACAAGACCATATGGAATTGCAATTCGGGCAACCACAAGGGTGTGCCCCTACGCAACGTTCAATGTCGTCTAAAATATTTAATTCCCGCTACCAAAACATAAAAGGCTAGTAATACTAAAATAACAGGGACGACGATTTTGAATGTGATGAATTCAACAAATAATACTGTTTTAGATGTTAGTGTTTGTCCGATAGGTACTTTAGATAAAAACAAAACTATAAAGCAGAAACTAGCAAATATGATCAGCCATTTTTTAATTTTCCCATCATAAAAACTATTGATTTTTCTGTTGATCTTTTTGAATGTTCCAAAAATTCCTTTTGCATTTCCGTTTAATTTTTCCAAATCTGAAATTCCATCGTGGAAACTTTTAATAATTTCTTTCGTATCTTCCATGGAGATGTTAAATCCCGGATAGGTGAGTATTTTATCATACATCGCAAATGCGTGTTCTATATTTCTATCGTTCTTGAAAAGACGTTTTGTTCGTTTGAATGCAGTCGCCCCCGAGCAAGAGGAATTTTTAAATCCTTTTTCTTCCAAAATTTTTGAAAAGATTTTTTCTGTTTCAATGATAGCGATTTTGTATCCTGAAACAGTCCCTTCGTTTAACGCGGATTCTACATGAACCCAATTTGTGTTTTTGCCCATGGTATTTATAAACGAATTAACACTAATATAGAACAGATGTTCACTAATCACGAATTCGTCCGCCTTGGCTCGGTGAGACAGGTGAGTCGTTCTATATTCGTGTCAATTTGTTTTGCCATTTTTTCTGTTTTTATTATACATCAGATAGCGGACGATTAGAACCATTGACATTTTTGGTGGAGTGGTGTATAGTTAGATTTTGGTAGAGGTAAATCCGTTTGTTTACCCGTGTTGTTTGAAAAATTAGGTATAATTGTGTTTAGAGAAGAAAATTAGAATAGAAGGAGGTTAGAAATGTATGAACAGGAAATTCAGGAAATAAAGGATAGTTCCTATGCTCTTACCATAGAAAGATGGAAAAGGTTGAAAAAGATCGCATTTTTTGGATTTGCGTATTGTTATTTGTTGGATATACACAATATGTAAATCTAAAATGGACAATATCTTACATATTATTGGTTATTGTCTTTTGTTGGTTTGTTTCATCCTTGGCTAGTACATTTGAGAGGGAGAGTAGATTCAATTTCTTGTCTTGGTTTTATTTTGAGTATAGACAAATTGAATAATAAGAAAAACAAAAAAAGCAGAAAAAGTAGGGACAAACAGTGCGTTCCTGCTTTTTTTAATTGGGGGTTTCTGCCGTGTAGAGACGTTGCAATGCAAAATGTATAATACTAATATACATTTACTACCTCTTTTTGTATAATAGTAATAAACAGATTTATCTGTGGTTTGGTGGGAAATACAATATGGAACTGTGGTCAGGGCGGGCGCAAGACCGCGCCCCTACACGACGATTTTCGGGGCTGTATTTTTACCACAAATTATGGTATAATAAAAATAATATGAAGAAAGAAAAAGTCAAACTACCGGTATTTTTTAAGCCCATTTTATGGTCTTATGACTTTGCGAAAATGGATGCTGAAAAGCATAAGAAAACTATTATCACTAATACGATAAACTACGGGAATTTGAAACAATGGAAATGGATAGCTAACTATTATGGGAAACAGATTCTGCAAAAAGAATTTGATAAAATTCCACAAAGTGCAATTAGACCACAGGCATTAAAATTAGCATCAATACTTTTTTCAATAAAACCATCAAAGTATGTATCAAGAAGTACTAAATGATAAAGGAAAAATAATTTTTCCATATCTTGAGAAATTTAAGGATTTCTATCTTGCCGGTGGAACAGCTTTAGCATTGCAAATGGGGCATAGAATCTCTATTGATTTTGATTTCTTTTGTGATAAAAAGATCTCCAAAACACTTTTAAACAAAGTCAGAAAAGTATTTGAGAACAAAACAGTTATTCCGTTGGTAAATAATACGGACGAATTGACCGTATTAGTTGAAGATGTAAAAATTACTTTTCTAAAATATCCGTTTCCTGTATTACATCAATTGATTGACTGTGATGGGTTAAATCTGTTGAGCATAAACGAAATCGCATCTACCAAAGCATATTCTATAGGGAGGCGAGGAGTACTAAAAGATTATGTAGATTTGTATTTTATTATCTCTAAAAAGGAAGCAACACTAGAAGAAATAATTAAAATATCTGAAAAGAAATATGGAGATATTTTTAACGCTCGTCTTTTTTTAGAACAATTGATAGATGTCAAAAATGTTGAAGACACTGACATTGTATTTTTGAAAGAAAAAGTAAACAAAAAAACTTTAGAATTGTTTTTTGAGAAGGAAATTGGGAAATTAAAACTATCATAAAAATGTGCATTTAAATGTACATTTTATTGATCTACAGAGATATCTCTGTAGATTTATTTTGTGCTACAATAAAGATATGATTTTACCTACTACAAATAAAGAAGAACAGCTTTTGAGGGTTGGGCATAAATTCATTGCAGGAGTGGATGAAGTTGGGAGAGGACCGTTGGCGGGACCAGTCGTTGCGGGTTCTGTAATATTCAATTTTCCACTGAAGGCTGAAATTTTGAATCTGAAATCTGGGATAAGTCAAAAGTTAGAAAGTCAAAAGTTTATAAAGTCCGACGAATTTTCTAGGACATTGATACGGGATTCTAAACTGTTATCGGAAAAGCAACGATGGGAGGCGTATAAATGGGTTCTTGATAATGCGATGGCGTGGGGGATTGGGATTGTCTCACATAGAGAAATTGATGAATTGGGAATTAGGATTGCAAGTTTGCTGGCGATGGAAAAAGCTGTTCAAGAGATGTCGCAGATTCCAGATGTTGTTTTAATTGATGGAAGAGATGTCATAGGCAGGAATGTCGATGTTTACCAAGAAGCGATTGTGAAAGGAGACAGAGACATATTTTCAATAGCTGCAGCATCAATTATTGCCAAGGTGACTCGTGATGAGATCATGAAAAAAATTGATAAAAAATTCCCCCAATACGATTTCGCTAAACATAAAGGGTATGGGACGGCAGAGCATAGGAGGTGTATTGAGAAGTATGGGTTATGTGAAATACATCGGAGAAGCTTCCATCTTAGAGTGAGCGAATTGACACGAAATAGAACAAATAAACACTAATCACGAATTATTCGTCGGACTTTTAACTTTATGAACTTTTGACTTTCTGACTTAATAGGCTTGTCACAATGAACATTATTTGATATAGTAACTTTGTAAATAAATTAAATTATAAATTAAAGTCATGCCACATCCAAAGAAAAGAACTAGTAGCACAAAAAAGAATATGAGGAGATCTCATCATGCGTTGAAAACTACGCAGACTGTTGTATGTCCAAAATGTAAAGCTGATATTTTACCACATAGAGTTTGCCCAAAGTGTGGATACTATAAAACAAAAGAAGTAGTAAAGAAGAAGAAAAAATCCGCCTCCGCACGTCAAAGCTAAAGCTTCAACGAGCTATGGCGGACGAAGTAATAATTTTTTAATAATCAAATATGGCAAGTCGCCATCTATCCAGATCAATTGCTCTTCAAACTCTGTATGAATGGGATTTCAGGAAGAGAAGCAGAGATGACCTTGAAAAGGTTATGAGCTACAATATCCAAGAATTCGGACCAGGCATGAGTGACAAAGATTTTGTCGCGGTATTGATTGATGGGGTAATTAACAATCAGGATAAAATTGATAAATTAATAGAAAAGTGCGCTCCGGAATGGCCGATTGAGCAAATTACAGTTGTGGATAGAAATGTTTTACGATTGGGGATTTGCGAATTATTATTTGGAAATTATGACGAGGTGCCTCCAAAGGTTGCAATTAATGAGGCGATTGAATTAGCAAAAACGTTCGGCGGTGAATCCAGCGGGCGTTTTATTAATGGAGTTTTAGGAACGATATATAGGGAGATGGGGGAACCGGGGAAAAATCAATAGTCAGTTTCCAGTTAACAGTTATCAGTTACGACGTCGGACTTTCCGCCTCGGCTTGATCGCCGATTCGAGACGGGTTAACTTTATGAACTTTCTAACTTTTAACTTTGGTGCATGAATAACATTAAAGATCTACAAGAAAAAATAAAAATAACATTTAATGATGAGCAATTGCTTCAGCAGGCTTTTACGCATCGTTCTTATTTGAATGAAAATTCTGATCCTAATTTGGATAATAATGAACGGTTGGAATTTCTAGGAGATGCAGTTTTGGAATTGGTAGTGACGGAATATCTGTATACTCATTATAGTAATCCTGAAGGTGAATTGACGAATTGGAGAGCGGCTCTTGTTTGTGGGGTTAAACTTTCTGAGATTGCACAGAAATTAGAATTTGGATCACTATTGAGATTAAGCAAAGGAGAACAACAGGGTTCAAAGCGAGCAAGACAGAATATCTTGGCAGATTGTTTTGAAGCGGTGACAGGAGCAATATACTTGGATCAGGGATTTGAAATAGCAGGGAAATTTATTCTTGAAAATGTCATTCCAGAATTAGATAATATTTTAGAAGAAAAAACTTTCAGAGATTCCAAAAGTAAATTTCAGGAAGCTGTTCAAGAAAAGATGGGGGTAACTCCTGAATACAGAGTTTTAGAAGAATCTGGTCCTGATCATGCAAAGCATTTTGTCGTTGGGGCGTATGTAGAAAATAAAATTTACGGACAAGGCGAAGGAGCGTCTAAACAAGAAGCACAACAATCTGCCGCAACAGAAGGATTGGATAAGTTGAAAAGTCTATAAAGTCAAAAGTCCATAAAGTCTAAAACAAAAAATAGTGAAAATAGATAAATTTGAAGATATTATTGCGTGGCAAAAAGCAGGAGTTCTAACAATGGAAATATTCAATATGTTCAGAAACAATAGAGACTATTCTTTTAAAGATCAAATACAGAGAGCGGTAATATCTATAATGAATAATATAGCAGAGGGGTTCGAGAGAAGAACAGATAAAGAATTTAGAAACTTTTTGTATATAGCAAAGTGATCATGCGGTGAAGTGAGATCAATGTTATATGTGGCAATAAAACTGAATTACGTTTCGGCAGAACAGTTTCAAAGATTCTATAAATTATCAACAGAAATATCCAAAATGATTTCAGGTCTAATAAAAACTTTATAAACTTTTGACTTTAAGGACTTTTGACTGCGTCATGTTTTTAAAAAAAATAGAAATACAAGGGTTTAAGTCTTTTGCCAATAAGACGACGGTTGTTTTTGATCGGGGGATGACAGCAGTTGTGGGGCCAAATGGGTCAGGGAAATCCAACATAGCGGATGCGATAAAGTGGGTGTTGGGAGAACAAAGCGTTAAATCTCTTAGGGGCAAAAAAGGTGAAGATGTAATCTTTGCTGGAAGCGAAAAAAAGGCGCGAGTTTCAGCGGCGTCTGTTTTTTTGTATTTTGATAATAGCGATGGAGATGGAGCTGTAAAATTAAATGAAATAGTAATTGGGAGGAAAGTGTTTCGTGATGGGACCAGTCAGTATTCTCTAAACGAAAGTCGCGTGCGACTCTCTGATGTGGTAAACCTTTTGACAGAATCTGGAATTGGAAAAGGAGAATATACTGTCATCAATCAGGGGATGGCGGATGCTATTCTTAACGCTTCATCTGCACAACGGAAAATGATATTTGAAGATGCAATTGGGATTAGGCATTTTAGGATCAAACGTGATCAGGCGGATAAAAAATTAGAAAGCACAAGACAAAATATGATTAGGATTTCTGATGTTGTTGCAGAGATAGAACCACGGCTGAAAACATTGAAAAGGCAAGCTCAGAGAGCAGAGAAAAAAGAAGAACTTGATAAAGAGCTGAGAGATATTCAGGAACAATACTATTTTTGTAAGATGGCAAAATTATTAAAGAGTAAAGAAAAGTTTAATGAGCAGGAGAAAATACTGAATAAAAAAATTAAAGAGGCGCAGGATGACCTTGAAAATGCTGAAAAAAAGTTGCAAAGAGAATCAAAAGAAGAATTAGAGGGTGGCGACAAGGCAATCATGTTAAGAAAAAATCTTCAGGAATTTTCAGATAAACGAAGACGTGTTGAAAGAAGTGTTGTTGATTTGGAAGGAAGGATAAAATTTGCGAAGCGAACAATTGAAGAAAAAACAAAAGAATTACAATTTGTTCATTCTACTAACCAGCAAAATAAGGATGTTAAAAAAGAGAATGAAAAAATTATTTTAATCAAGGAAGATTTACAAAATTTACTTTCGCCACTGAAGAAGTTAGAAAAAATTGATTCAGTTAACGAGTTGAGAAGTATGTTAAAAAATGTTTATAACTTTTTTGAAAAGTTCTTATCTGGGAATAAAATAAAAAATGGCGAAATAGACAATCCTCCTTCGTTCTCTTGCGAGAGAACTTCGGAGGACAGGGGGCGACAGTATTGTGAAAAAGCTATTCAAAGTGCGGAGGCGGAAAAGTTGGAAGCAGAGGGATGGCTCAAAAAAGAAAAGCAATCTTTAGATATGATAGAAAAAGAAGTTGCCAATTGCGAAAAGGATTTATTCAAAATTGATAATGAGGATAGAAAAAGGCGGAGTAATTTTTTTGAGCTGGAAAAAGCAATTCGTCAAAAAAGAAATATCGTGGATGAGATAGAAGGGCGGATGAATCAGCTGAAGGTAGAAAATAGTGGGGTGCTGATACATGTAGAAGATCTAACGCAAGAAATTCTTGCTCAGTTATCAATTAGCAGTTATCAGTTATCAGTTATGACGAAAAATGTTACTGTTGATGATATGAAACAGCCAGACGTAGAGAATCTGGATAAGAAAATACGTAAGATTAAGGGACAGCTTGAACAGATTGGTGGGACTGATGATTTGACGATTCAGGAATATGCGGAGACACAAGAACGATTTGATAATTTTTCTTGTGAGTTAGAAGATTTAGAAAGTGCAAAGAATAATTTAATTTCTCTGATTCAGAAAACCGACAAGGAGATGGAAAATAAATTCAAGGCATCTTTCAAAAACATTGCCAAGAAATTTGATCAATATTTTAAGATGATTTTTGGAGGAGGGGAAGCGAAAATTTTCTATGATTCAGAAGAATCTGGGATTGAGATCGGCGCTGTCCCACCCGGGAAGAAAACTAAAAATCTCACCATGCTTTCGGGGGGAGAGCGAGCTCTTACATCCATCGCAATTCTTGCTGCCATCATTGCTAACAACCCTCCACCATTCTGTGTCCTTGATGAAGTGGACGCGGCGTTAGACGAAGCGAATTCATTGAGAATCGGGAGAGTGTTTGCAGATTTAGTGGGGAAGACTCAATTCATTGTGATCACTCACAATCGCGCGATAATGAATCAGTCCAATATCTTGTATGGCGTGACCATGCAGAAAGATGGGGTGTCGCAGTTGCTGTCGGTTAGATTGGACGGGAATTAAGAATTAAGTATTAGGAATTAAGAATGACGGTGTCGTGTAGGGGCGTGCCTTCATGGCCGCCCGCGTCGGTTGCGACGAACGACGACACGGGTGAAAACATGGTTTCACCCCTACAAAAAATACAAAAAAGAAAAAAGACGCTATCAAAATGCTCTTGGCAAATTGAGGAAGCGTCTTAAAAACTTTCATTATTAGACATATCCATCTCTTGAGGAAAAACCTCAAATACGACAATATTTTGATCTTTATGTTTTCTTGTCGTTTTCAATTGAATATTTCTAAGTCTGTTCTTGGGTTTAGGCAGAGCCTGATCTGCTATTTGGATTTCTTGACATAAATCATCGCCGAATACCTGTAATAAATTAAGTATGTGAAAATAGAACATGGTGGATTTTCCATTTGGGAAAAAAGAAACAAGATGCTGTTTTAAGTGTCGTGGGAGTCGTTTAGTAAGTAGAATCAAATCTTCCCTGACTTTTAACGTTTTAAATGTCCTTTTTCCTTTGTAACGGGATGGTGAATACCAATTAACTCGTTTGTCTATTAATCTCCCCAATCCATAAATTTCTTTATGCACTTGTTTATTAATGTGTAATTCTGCATAGCAAATATCATTTGCTACAAATGAGTCAGACAAGTTAACTGAAAAACAAGAACCTTGTGGAAACTGTTTTCTCTTTTCGTAAGATGTAAAACCTTTTTTACGATATGTATATTTTCTTTTGGTAAAACTAAAAGAAAAAAATGCATTTTTCCTTTTAGCGACTTGCTCTTTGGCTATAACTGCAACTAACTCAAATAAAGCGGGAGCGATTAGATTGTACTGTTTTTCTGTTAGCCAAAACCACTTTCTTCTTTTGCTATAAACTTTTTCTGATGGGTGATATGGTCGGCTTGGACCAATTCCAACCTCTAGCAAGACAACTTTCTCAAATTTTTCTGTTTGTCCTATTACGGCTATAATCCCCAATTTATAGTTAGGATTTTCATCTACCCTAAATTTTTCATCTGGTAATATAGTAATAACATATCGTGCAAACCGAATTACATTTCTTACATCGTAATCTACCATCTTTAGACGATAGGGCGATAGTTTCATGATCTCTCCTTTTCGTCTCAAAGTTGTTAATTTTCAAAGTACATCATAAAAACAGTATACAGACGAAATAGAGATAAAGTCAAAGTTATAGGTTATGAGTTTTGGGTTATAAGTTTACGTTTTTGACATTTTTTCACGAGTGTGATAACATAATGTTGATATGTTAAAGATAAGACTAACTAGGACTGGAAAGAAGAATAGAGCGCAATTCAGAGTAGTGGTTGCGCAAAATACAGCCCCCGTAAAAGGGAGGTTTATTGAGGTGCTTGGATCCATAGACCCACACAGTGATATTGTCACTTTGAAAGCGGAAAGAATTAAATACTGGTTAGGACAAGGAGCGCAAAGCACTCCAAGAGTTCACAACCTTTTGATTGACAACAAAATTGTAGAAGGCGAAAAGATGACAACATGGAAACCGAAACGGAAAGAGAAAACTGAAGAAGACGTGAAAGCTGTAAAAAGTGAAAATGCAGAAGAGCCAGTGAAGGCAGATAAATAGTCAAAAAGTCGAAAGTCCATAAAGTCAAAAGGACCCAGCCTTCGCTTTTGCGAGAGCTACAGCGGGCAAAGCGACTAAAACGATGACTTTATAAACTTTCGACTTTAAGGACTTTATAGACTATTTGAATTTGTGGTAGGCGGGTCGGACTACTGCGTGATAATTAAGATTAAAGAAGGACTCTTGAAAAATATGGCAGAAAGAGATTTAGAATTCGTTGAATTTATTATAAAAGCTATTGTTGATAGCCCAGACAAAGTTCAACTTGATAGAAAAGTTGATGAAATGGGTGTTCTTATTACCCTTAAGGTTGATAAAGAAGACATGGGTAAAGTTATTGGCAAAGATGGTTCAACAGCTAAAAGTATTAGAACATTATTGAGAGTAATTGGAGCGAAAAATAACGCTCGAGTTAATTTCAAGATTGAGGAACCAGAAGGTAGCGAAGGGCAGGCTCCTGCTCCAAGCAAACCTGATGTTGAATCAGTTGTTGATGATTTGAAACTGTAGTAGTTACTTTTAGTGATTACTACTTAATCAAAAGCCGTGCTATAATATTATTAGTACGGTTTTTGTATGGGACGCTCATAACTCATAACTCATAACCTGTAACGGACGACAACTGTGTCGTGAATTATGAGTTTTAAGTTACAAGTTTTATGATTTTCAATATTCTTACAATTTTTCCAGAAGTTTTTGATTCATATTTGAAAACATCTATAATAGGTCGTGCTCAAGAGCGCGGATTGGTTAATTTTGATATTTTAAATCTGCGTGATTTTTCAAAAGATAAACATCATAAAGTTGATGATGAACCATTTGGTGGAGGAGCGGGGATGGTATTTCAGCTGGAACCGATTTATAGGGCTGTGAGTGATGTTATTGTGAAACGTAATGGACAAGAGCTGGGAGAAAAATTTCGAATTTCAAATTTCATCCCAAGTCATGCGACGGGACAAGAATTTCAAAAAAATATCAAAACTCAAATATCAAAATCTGAGAAAAGTTCTAAGTTTCAAGTTCCAGGTTCTAAAATAATTCTGTTGTCTGCGAAGGGGAAGAAGTTTAATCAACAGAAGGCGGAGGAGTTGGCGAAGTTAGAAAATGTGACTTTGATTTGTGGGAGATATGAAGGGGTGGATGAACGAGTGGCGGAACACATTGCTGATGAAGAAATTTCAATTGGTGATTATATTTTAACTGGTGGGGAATTACCAGCGATGGTTGTTGCGGATGCTGTGACGAGATTATTGCCGGGAGTTATATCGGAAGAGTCGTTAAAAGAAGAATCTTTTATGAATCATGAATCAAGAATCATGAATCAAGAATTAACGACGAAAAGATTAGAATATGCGCAGTATACTAGGCCGGCGGTTTTTGTTAGTGACGAGGGGGAAGAGTGGAAAGTGCCGGATGTATTGTTGTCGGGGAATCATGCGGAGATTAGGAAGTGGCGGTTAGAGAGAACGGATTAACACGGATGTAGAACGGATGCTCACTGATCACGGATACGACGCTGTCTGAACCCTGTCTCGACGAGCCAAGGCGGACTGGATTCAGTAGGATTTCTCAGATTAGTCTCGATTCAGGATTGCAGGATTACAAAATTATAATGAACATACCATGGTATGTTCATCGTCGTGTAGGGGTGTGCCTTTATGGCCACCCGCGTAGGAATGTAGCAAACGAGGTAATGATGGTTTGCGTAAGAAATCGCATTGACGTTAATTTTTGCGGGAGTATAATACAATCATGAGTGAGGAAGAAAAAATTGATAAAATTGTAGAGAGTATTAAACCATATGATCCTGAAAAGATTATTCTTTTTGGATCCCACGCGTGGGGCAAGCCAAATCGCGATAGCGATTTTGATTTGATGGTGGTTAAAGATACAGAAGATAAATTTTCAGACAGGTACTGTAAGGTGCGGAAATTGTTGAGGAATATCGATGCACCATTTGACATTTTAGTGATGACTCCTGCTGAGATAGAAAAGCGACAGAAACTAAATGACTTTTTTATAAATGATATTTTAGAAAGGGGAAAATCATTATATGAAAAAAAATAAAGAATTGTTGAAAGAATGGTTTGATATTGGCAACAATGAACTTTGACTAATCCTGCTATTGAAGGATGCTATAGTCAGGGAGATAATGTTGAGGAAGCTTTGGAAAATATCAAAGAAGCTACGGAACTTTGCATCCCTTGACATTGTCTGAAAATACGATAGAATGAAGAACAGCATCTTAACAACTTGTTTTAGAGACATTCATTCTCATTTATGTTTCTAAAAAGACGTCTTGATATGTCACCCTAACGGGTGATCACCTCGCTGGGTGAAATATTTATTCGTATCGAGATAAAACCATACATATTTTTTTATCTAGCATATTAAAGGTTTTCTAAATCTTTGATCTATTTTTTGAGAGTCAAATCACCCTACGCCTTTTAGGCTACGGGTGACCACCTACAAGGTGGAATTCTTAATAAAAACTATTAAGAGTTTGATCCTGGCTCAGGACGAACGCTGGCGGCGTGGATAAGGCATGCAAGTCTAACGGTTTGTGGCAACACAAGCAGTGGCAAACGGGTTAGTAACACGTGGGAATTTCCCCTGAAGTCGTGAATAACTTGGAGAAATCTAGGCTAATACACGATAGTCCCTTTGAGTAATCAAAGGGTAAAGTTTTTCGCTTCAGGAAAAGCCCGCGTCCTATCAGCTTGTTGGTAAGGTAAAAGCTTACCAAGGCAATGACGGGTAGGGGGTTCGAGAGGATGGCCCCCAACACTGGGACTGAGACACGGCCCAGACTCCTACGGGAGGCAGCAGCCGAGAATCTTCGACAATGGGCGAAAGCCTGATCGAGCGACGCCGCGTGTAGGAAGAAGTTCCTAGGAATGTAAACTACTTTTCTGAAGGAGAAATTTTTGATATTACTTCAGGAATAAGGGGTTGCTAAGCTCGTGCCAGCAGCAGCGGTAATACGAGTACCCCAAGCGTTGTCCGGATTTATTGGGCGTAAAGCGTCTGTAGTTGGTTTGAATAGTCAGATGATAAAAACCGATGCTCAACATCGGATCCTCATCTGAAACGTTTAAACTAGAGCGCGTAAGAGGCAGATGGAACTTACAGTGTAGGAGTGAAATCCGTTGATATTGTAAGGAACACCAAAGGCGAAGGCATTCTGCTGGGACGTTGCTGACAATGAGAGACGAAAGCGTGGGTAGCGAATGGGATTAGATACCCCAGTAGTCCACGCCCTAAACGATGGATACTAGTTGCTTGGGGATTCGACCCTCTGAGTGGCGAAGCTAACGCGTTAAGTATCCCGCCTGGGAAGTACGGCCGCAAGGCTAAAACTCAAAGGAATAGACGGGGACCCGCACAAGCGGTGGATCATGCGGTTTAATTCGAAGCAACGCGAGGAACCTTACCGAGGCTAGAAACTGAGATGAAATCCTTCTGAAAAGTTGGACCCCGCAAGGCATCTTAGCAGGTGTTGCATGGTTGTCGTCAGCTCGTGCTGTGAAGTGTTCGGTTAAGTCCGGTAACGAGCGCAACCCTTATCATGTGTTGTATTTTTCACATGAGACTGCCTTGGTTAACGAGGAGGAAGGTGGGGATGACGTCAAATCAGCATGGCCCTTGACGCCTCGGGCGACACGCATGATACAATGGTCGATACAAAGGGTTTGCCAAACTGTAAAGTGGAGCTAATCCCATCAAAATCGGCCTCAGTTCGGATTGAGGGCTGCAACTCGCCCTCATGAAGTTGGAATCGCTAGTAATCGTGAATCAGCCACGTCACGATGAATACGTTCTCGGGTCTTGTACTCACCGCCCGTCATACCAAGAGAGTCGGTAATATCCGAAGTCTCCCGCCTTTGGCGAGGGCCCACGGTAGGACCGATAATAAGGGTAAAGTCGTAACAAGGCATCCGTAGCGGAAGCTGTGGATGGATCACCTCCTTTCTAGGGAGTAAACATGTGTAAACATGTTATCGGTCGGATACGGAACATTTATGTTTTGTAACTATGTAGTTTCAAGTTTCTACTAGAGAATTTGAACAAAGGTTTTGTCTCGAGTCGAATATATATTCAGTTATCAATTAACAGTTTTCAGTTATCGGTTACGACATGTTGTGATAAAATGCTCAATAGGGCATTTTTATTGTGTTTTTATGGATTTATGGTAAAATAACATTGTCGGAACTGATAACTGTTAACTGATAACTCAAAACTGAATATCCGGGCGTGTAGCTCAGTTGGTTAGAGCACTACACTGATAATGTAGGGGTCGGAGGTTCGAGTCCCCCCACGCCCACCATTCTTCGCTCTTTGAGCTACGAATGGCACAGCCATATTCTCCATTCTTTGAGCTACGAATGGCACAGCCATATTCTCATTACACTATGTAATCACTATATATAGAAGAAGCTGAAAGAAGAATGCCCTGCGAAGCTCGAAAAGCGAAGCATGGGAAACGTCATAATAGACAATATGTTTTATGTTTATATAATTCAAAGTAAAAATTATTCAAATCAATTTTATACTGGTTTTTCAGAAAATATTAAGAACAGATTGAAGGGACATAACCAAGGAAAATCTGTATATACAAATAAGTTTAGACCATGGAAACTTATTTATTTTTGTTATTTTGCAAATAAGAAAAAAGCGTTAAATTTTGAAAAATATTTAAAAACTGCTTCAGGAATAGCATTTAGGAATAAAAGATTGAGGTAATATGTTTAGTTTTATAAAACCGGAATTTTTTGATTTATTTGGAATAGTTGTTTTTCTTTTTATCTTTTGCATATCTATGTGGGGATTGAAGACAAACAAAAAAATACCCAAGTGGGTATTAACTGTTTTATTGATTATAGGAATTTTAGGATTGATTGTTGATGGAACGATTGTTTTTATTACATACGTTATTTAGTTAGAAAATTTAAGCCACGGTTTATTTCCGTGGCTTTTCGTGTTCTGCCAGCGTGGTTTATTCACAACCTTTAATTGCTGAAGAGATTTTTTTACGAAGATCTATATCCTGACTTTTTTTCGCTATCAATATCATGTTTCTTTTTAACCCTCCATTTCCTACAGCTTTTTGGATAGCTACAGGATCGGAATTTTTGATTAAATTTTCCCATTCTCCATCTGTAAGACTTCTTTTTGAGAAGTAGAACTTTTCAATTAAATTCATTGCCATTTTTACGATTTCCTCCTATCTTTTTAACGATACTTTCAAAATTTTTCCCTTAAAAATATCATCGTTACTTTTTTCTGCGATTGCCTCAAGTTCAGTGGCAACAGCAATATTTCTCATTGCTTCCTCTAATTCTTTTTTACCCATATTTTTAATAAAATCTCTTCCTTCTTTCGTGGATAATTTATCTTTGTGCTGTTGCACAAATTGTACTACTTTATTCATTTACTTATCCCCCTACAAAAATGTTATTAATTTCAAATAACTCTCCGTGAATTTAATGTGTTAAGGATATTACGATTTGTTTGATTTGTCAACGATTAGTCAGAAAGTCCATAAAGTCGAAAGTCAAAAGTACAACGCAACGACGACGGACTTTTAACTTTATAAACTTTTAACTTTCTAACTGATTGTGGATAACTTTCTGCGGGGATTTTGTATCTATGATATAATTCAGGAAAGTAAGGGATAGGAAAAACTTGTCCCGTTGGATAACTGGGATAAACATAAAAATAGAAAGGGGGTGGAAAAATATGGGATTAGCAGTAGAAACTTGGAGCAGTGCTGTCACAGAATCTTTGTTCGGACTTTGGGCAAGATTCATGACGTTTCTTCCCGCATTACTTGGAGCGATAATTATATTCTTAATAGGATGGGTTGTTGCAATAGCGGTTGGTAAAATCGTTACGAGAATGTTAGAAGTACTCCATGTTAACCAAGGAATGGAAAGAATCGGGCTTAAAAAAGGACTTACAAAATCAGGAGTTAATATAGACCTTTCTTTATTTATTGGAGAATTGTCAAAATGGTTTTTGATTATCGTCTTTTTGATGGCATCAACAGATGTTCTAGGATTGAACCAGATAACAAAATTCTTGAATGATGTTTTACTATATCTACCGAGAATTGTAGTTGCAGCGATCATTCTTGTGATAGCGGTTTTGTTAGCAAATTTTGTTTATCGTCTTGTTCAGGATAGTATGCGAGCAACTGGAGTAATTTCTGCAAATGCGATTGCCGCTTTTGCAAAGTGGGCGATTCTAATTTTTGCAGTATTGGCTGCGTTAGTTCAGCTTAAAGTCGCGGAAGATATGATCATGATTGTCTTCCAAGGAGTTGTAGCAATGCTTGCCATCGCCGGAGGTCTTTCATTCGGACTTGGAGGCCGCGACGCGGCGGAAGATGTAATAGAAAAAGTTCAAAAGGAACTTAAAGGAAAATAATTTTTACACGGCGCGCCATGTAAAAGTTTTGTACAATATGTACACTTAAAGCACGGATATATCCGTGCTTTAAGTTATTAGTTGCAATGTTGTTGATAATTTTGGTATAATAATTATATGAAGGAAACAACCAAAAACTGGATTAAAATTTCTGACAAAGATTTGGAAGTTTCAAAATCTTTGTTCAAGAATAAATATTACAGCTATGCTGTTTTTATGGCACATCAAGTAACAGAAAAGATTCTAAAAGCTGTGATTCAAGAAATTACCAACGAGACTCCATTATACACTCATAATCTTGCATTACTCATGAAGCAGTCAAGTATTGATTTTACGAAAGATGTTAAAGAAAATATTTTACGATTATCTCCTCATTATTTTGCAACAAGATATCCAGAAGATATAATAAAACTTACAAAGCAGTATAATCTGCAATTTACTAAAAAATTTATTAACGATGTAGAGGAAATAATAAAATGGGTGAAAAAGAATTATCTTCAATAATTAATAAATATAGGGAAGATTTAGAGAAAAAGATTAACATAAAGAAAATAATTCTTTATGGTTCTTATGCCTATGGGAAACCCAATAAAACAAGTGACATTGATCTAATAATTGTTTCTCCAGATTTCAAAAAAATATCGCCGTTAAAGCGACTGGAACTTTTATCTTTAATACGATCAGAATCTTTAGATCCAATTGAAGCAATTGGCTATACTCCAGAAGAATTTAAAAATTACAAAAAAAGCATATTTTTAGGTCCTGCAGTTGAAAAAGGAAAAGTGGTTTTTGAAGAATAATTTGTAAATATTATTGTAAATATTATTCTAACCATAATAAACCCTCCTTCTTTGCTTCGCTGTAGCTTCAGCGAAAGCAGGTTATGGAATGCTAATTGAAAATATCAAAAAACTTTCTGTGAATTTAATGGATTTAGTATACTATGCTTTATCAGATTTGTCAACCGATTAGTCAGAAAGTCCATAAAGTCGAAAGTCAAAAGTACAACGCAACGACGACGGACTTTTGACTTTATGGACTTTTAACTTTCTGACTGATTATGGAAAGTTGACATTATCCTAATTTTTGGTAGAATGAATAAGTGACTTTTTGAAGCAACTTAACAATTGAATAAACAGGTAAAACGGTTAATAAATGTTAGTTAGTATAAGTAGTATTAAGAGCATATGGAGAATGCCTTGGGATATTGAGCCGATGAAGGACGTAGTAGCCTGCGATAAGCTTCGGAGAGGTGGCAAGCAACCTTTGACCCGGAGATTTCCGAATGGGGAAACCCGGCATGGTAAAGCCATGTTGTTCACCGTTTCGCAGTGAATTTTAAATAATAATTTTTGAAATTTGAAATTTGGATTTTGAAATTTACCGCGAAGCGGTGTTCGGTAAGCCAGGGAACTGAAACATCTAAGTACCTGGAGGAAAATAGAACAAATGTAATTCCCTTAGTAGCGGCGAGCGAAACGGGAACAGCCTAAACCTTAATTGTTTCTTATCTTTATGGTAAGAAGGATTGCAGTCTGATAACAATTAGGGGGTTGCGAGATATATTGTCTTCTGTCTGTAAGCAGAAGGAAGAGTATAATAAGATATTTAGCTGAATCTCTTTGGGAAAGGAAGCTAAAAAAGGTGAAAGCCCTGTAAGCGAAAAATATCTTATCTCTTTAATATATTCTCAAGTACCTCAGAAAAAGCCCAATCTGAGGGAAGCCAGCAGAACTACAAAAATCCTCCTTCGCCACCTTCGGGTGGCTTAGGAAGGACTGCTAAGGCTAAATACTCAATATCACCGATAGTGAACTAGTACCGTGAGGGAAAGGCGAAAAGAACCCCGAGAGGGGAGTGAAATAGACCCTGAATCCATATGCTTACAAAGAGTTGGAGCCTGCCTTTTGGCGGGTGACAGCGTGCTTTTTGTAGAACGAACCAACGAGTTAGTGTATATCGCAGCCTAAGCTTTTCGGAGCGGAGGCATAGGGAAACCGAGTCTTAACCGGCGCAATAAAGTGGTATGCATTAGACCCGAAGCCAGGTGAGCTAACCATGACCAGGAGGAAGTCTGTCGAAAGACAGATGGACGTCCGAACCCACCAGCCGTACAAAACTGGGGGATGAGTTGTGGTTAGAGGAGAAATTCCAATCGAACCTGGAAATAGCTGGTTCTTCCCGAAATAGCTCTAGGGCTAGCGTTATGTATAAACTTTGGAGGTAGAGCACTGAAAAGGTGCGGGTGGCTTTGGCCTACCGTATCTTATCAAACTCCGAATGCCGAAGTGGTAAGCATAGCAGTCAGAACGCGGGGGATAAGCTTCGTGTTCAAAAGGGAAACAGCCCAGATCGCCATCTAAGGTCCCAAAAACAAGTTAAGTGGGAAAGGAAGTAGGACTTCACAAACAACTAGGATGTTGGCTTAGAAGCAGCCATTCATTTAAAGAGTGCGTAACAGCTCACTAGTCGAGTCGTCTTGCACCGAAAATTTAACGGGGCTAAACTTGTTACCGAAGATGCGAATGCCACTGCTTTGCAGTGGCGTGGTAGGGAAGCGTTCCATACGCGACGAAGTTCAAATGTAAGTTTGGGTGGAGTGTATGGAAGTGAGAATGTTGGTATGAGTAACCGCAATACTGATGAGATATCAGTACACCGAAAACCCAAGGTTTCCTGGGCAATGGACATCATCCCAGGGTTAGTCGGTCCTAAGGCGAGGTCGAAAGGCGTAGTCGATGGACAGCAGGTTAATATTCCTGCACTACATTTAGTAAGTGATGAGGTGACGCAGGCTAGTAGGCTAGGCGTATTATTGGATTTATGTTTTCAACTTGAGAATGTTTCGTAGGAAAATCCGCGAAACACATAATTCAAGAGTTGAGAAAAATTCTGCGTTAGCAGAGTGATCTAGCTGAGCAGGCTGCCAGGAAAACCCTCTAAGCGTTATAAAGCTAAGTGTATCCGTACCACAAACCGACTCAGGTGGGTAGGGCGAGAAGCCTAAGGTGAACGGGTGATTCCTCGTTAAGGAATTCGGCAAAACAACGACCGTAATTTCGAGATAAGGTCTGCCACCCTACGGGTGGCCGCAGTTAAAGATCCCGAGCGACTGTTTATTAAAAACACAGGTCTCTGCTAACTCGAAAGAGGATGTATAGGGGCTGACGCCTGTCCGGTGCCAGAACGTTAAGGGAAGAGGTGAGAGCCTTGAACTGAAGCGCTGGTGAACGACGGCTGTAACTATAACGGTCCTAAGGTAGCGAAATTCCTTGTCATCTAATTAGTGACGTGCATGAATGGCGTAACGACTTGGGAACTGTCTCAACGAGAAGCCCGGTGAAATTGCATTAACGGTAAAGATGCCGTTTACCTGCAGCAGGACGAAAAGACCCCGTGAAGCTTTACTATAGCTTGGTATTGATTTAGGGTTCTATATGCTTAGCATAGGTGGGAGACTTTGATGTCTATCTTCTGGGATAGATGGAGTCGCCAGTGAAATACCACCCTTATAAAATTTTAAATCTAACCCTGGACTGATAGCTGGAAACAAGTCGGTGATTTTTGGTTAATATTAATGTCGTCATTGATAATTGATCATTGTTCATTGTACATTGTTTATAGCTACCAGTCCGGGAACAGTGCCTGGTGGGTAGTTTGAGTGGGGCGCTCGCCTCCTAAAAGGTAACGGAGGCGTTTAAAGGTTAGCTAGCTCCGGATGGAAATCGGAGTGATAGTGCAAAAGCATAAGCTAGCTTTACTGCGAGGCCGATAAGCCGAGCAGTTACGAAAGTAGAATTTAGCGAACCGACCGCAAACAGTAGGTGTTGCGGAAGACTTCAGATAAAAGCTACTCCGGGGATAACAGGCTGGTCTGGTCCAAGAGTTCACATCGACGACCAGGTTCGGCACCTCGATGTCGGCTCGTCGCATCCTGGGGGTGAAGAAGCTCCCAAGGGTTTGGCTGTTCGCCAATTAAAGCGGCACGCGAGCTGGGTTTAAACCGTCGTGAGACAGGTTGGTCTCCTATCCGCTGCAGGCGTAGAAACTTGAAGGAAGTTGTCTCTAGTACGAGAGGACCGAGATGAACAAACCTCTGGTGTACCAGTTGTTCCGCCAGGAGCATCGCTGGGTAGCTAAGTTTGGACGGGATAAGCGCTGAAAGCATCTAAGCGCGAAGCCTCTCCTAAGATTAAGTTTCATAAATCTCCTTGAAGATTACAAGGTTAATAGGTCTCAGGTGTAAGCTCAGCAATGAGTTCAGCCAAGAGATACTAATAGATTTAACTACTTTTTAATACTAACTAATATTTACTAGTTGTTTTTACATAATTTGAAATATTGAGATATATCTATAATAAATTATTTTTAGATAATTCTCGGAGACTAATAGTCTATAAAGTCGAAAGTCTAACAAACGTGTAATCGTTTGGACTTTTAACTTTATGGACTTTATGGACTTTTGACTTAAAGTCGGTGATAATAGCGGCGGGGCCACACCTCTTCCCATTTCGAACAGAGAAGTTAAGCCCGCCTGCGCCGATGGTACTTGGTCGTAAGACCTGGGAGAGTAGGACGTCGCCGGCTTTTTTATTTTGTCTTTTTTGTTGTTTTTTGGGGAGATAAAGAGTAAAATTGAGGTAGTAAGGAAAAGGGGAATTTTAAAGTACAAAACAACAATACAAAAAAATAGCATCCCTATTTACTATTATGTCACTATTATGATAAAAAATATGGAAAAACAGGTATATAAAGGTAACTGGATATGTTGTGTTTGCGGTAAAGCAATTACAGAGTTACCCTTTTATCCAAATGATGATCGAAGTATTAACTGTTCTGATTGCCATACCAAAGCCATTAGAGATAGAAAATCTTTTTTTGAAATATTAGTTACAGATATTAAAGGTACTACTGTTATAGAAAGTACTCAGAATTTTTGTTATAGTTTATTGTCAAATGCTAAATTGTGGGATGAAGCAAAAATAGTAGGGGATACAATAACTGATGAAAAAAAACGGATCAAGGTAATTGTCAAAAAATTAAATATCCAAAAAGATAGTGATGGAACGGAATTAAAACAAGCCTTTACATTAACAGTAGAAGGAATTTTTGATTCTTTAGAGAGTTTTCGTGTTCCGTTACTACAATATCTAAAAATGTTAAAATTCGATTTACTCTATGTATTAGAAGATGATGTATCTTTAATTATAGCTCATCAACTTTATTCAAGTATATATAAGGTAGAATCGTTTTTAAGAAAGTACATTATTAAATTTTTTGCAATTAAATTAGGCCCTGAATGGTGGGAGCTAACTGCTGGTTCGGATATGAAAAAAAAGATAAGTTTAAGGAAAAACAACGAAACAGTATTCTCGGAATATATAGATAATGAAGTATATCTTATTGATTTTGGTGAATTAGGTAAATTAATCTATTCACAATCTTCTGGTAATTTAAATAAAGAAGACATAATTGATAAAATTATTAAGGCAGAAGAAACACCAGTAGCAATAAGAAAATTAAAAAACGAGATCCAAACAAATTATAATAAATTTTTCAAAGCTACATTTAAAGAGGAAAATTTTCAAAATAAATGGGAAGAATTAGAAAAAATAAGGCATAAAGTTGCACATAATAATTTGTTTACTTTAGAAGATCGTAAAAAAGGAGGAGAATTAGTAAAGAGCTTAATAGAGATTATAAGAGTCGCCAATGAAAAAATAAACAAATTATCTTTTAGCGACAGAGACAAACAACACGTGATGAATAGTTTCTTAAATTTTAAAAAAATAACAGAAGAAACTTTGATTGATGAATTAAAGTGTAGTATGGAGTGGACTACAAAAAGTGCTGACGGATTTGTTGGATTACAAAATTTTATTATTAATATTTTGGGTAATAAGGGATATGAATTTCAATGGACGAGAGATCTAATTAAAAAATTGGAAAATGAAAAAAGATTAGAAATATACACATATAATAGCGATAAAGCAGAACATGGAGTAGCGGCAATAAAATTAATTTAGGATATAGAGTCTATCTTAAAAGAAATCGAAAAACAAACTGTGAATTAAATCACAAATTAAATTGTGACAAAAACAACTTCATGCCATACAACTCACAAACACATCATCGCCAATCAATCCGTCTAAAAAATTACGATTACAGTCAAGATGGTATGTATTTTATAACAATATGTACACAGGATAAAAAATGTATATTCGGAAATATTTCAGACAGTGAAAAGGGTGAAATGACATATAGATTATTCAGATTTGGAGAAATTGCAAAGAATGAATGGTTTAAAACAGCAGAAATAAGAGACAATATTAAATTAGACGCATTTATTTTAATGCCTAATCATTTACATGGAATTATTGTAATAGATAATGATTACCAGTATGGTAAAAATACGAGGGATGATAACGGTAGGGGCACGGTGCTCCGTGCCCCTACGGCGGTGGCAGTGGAACAATTCGGAAAACCAACACCAAATACAATTCCAACCATTATCCGATCATATAAAGCTACTGTTACGAAACAAATAAATATTTTACGTAATACACCATCTGAATCTGTTTGGCAAAGAAATTATTACGAACATATCATTCGTGATGAAAAAGCATATAATAATATTCGTGAATACATAGAATGTAATCCGTATAATTGGGAAGGGGATGAGTTGTTTGTGTGATAAAAATTGAATAAAACAGTAAAAATAGCAAGTATTACTCAGGCTTTTTTATTTTATCTTAAAGTGCTATAATATCTATATGAACAGAATAACAAAACAAATTATTTATGGTTTAATATTTATTGCAGTTTTAGGTGGGCTTATCATAGCCTGTGTCTCTTCTAAAACAGAGAATGAAATCCCTGTAATTTCCGTAGAATCTCAAAGACAAAATTTGCAGATATTATCTTTCAATGAAGTTGTTTCATCAACAGGATTAAAGTCAGATTATGTAATTAGAGTATCTAACCCCAATAATTCTTTTGGAGCAAGTATGATCAAATATTCATTAGAAACACAGAAAGGTAAAACATACATTCTTCCTTTGGAGAAAAAATACATTGTTATTGTCAATGAGAAAAAAAGATTGCAAGAAAAAGATTTTTCTATTGATGAATTGGTATGGGTTGAAACTAATCAGAAAGCATCAGATGATTTATTGGTGCAGAATAAAAAATATCAGGATGATGAAAATTTAGTGTCAGCAACAATTGCCAATAATGGAGATTACGATTTCTTAAAAGTTGACATCAATATCATTCTCTACAATTCTAACGAGGAGCCAGTTGCTGTTTCATACTCGGAATTAGATAATGTTCTTTCTCGTGAAAAAAGATCTTTTGAAACCATGTGGCCACAGAGTATAGATGGCGATGTTGCAAATATATACATTCAAGCTAGTTCTAATGTTATGGAGGAGAGCAATATAAAGATTCCTTCTATTTAACGACCTCTAACAATGTGGAATAGTTTACTTAAAAAGCTGAAAAAATTTGACTGGATCTTTTTTGGAGCAATGTCGCTACTTTTAGGTCTCGGTTTGCTGGCAGTTTTTAGTGCTACAGCAAACTCATCATTAACTTTGTTTCATAAACAAAGTTTCGCTGTTTTATTGGGGCTTATCTTGTTCTTTTTCTTTCTCTCTGTTGATTACAGAATATTCAAAAAAATATCTTCTGCCATTTTTATTTTTCTCCTTGTAGTTTTAATTGGTGTTTTAATTTTTGGAAGCAGGATTAAAGGAGCGTTGAGTTGGTTTCGCTTTGGATTTTTTGGATTTCAGCCAGTAGAGTTTGTTAAAATTGCAATGATAATAGTTCTGGCAAAATTCTTTACTAAAAATTTCAGGAGATTAAAAAACTTTCGGTTCATCATAGTCTCGTTTATCATCGTAGCTATTCCGGCTTTTTTAGTTATTATTCAACCAGACATCGGATCTGCTTTCGTTATTCTTTGCATTTGGGCAGGAATGATATTGGTTGCTGGAATTAAAAAAAGCCATGTAGCGATTTTGTTGATCGTGGCGATGTCTATTGGATTATGTGGATGGAAATTTGGTTTGAAAGATTATCAGAGATCAAGAATTACTTCTTTTATGAATCCATACGAGGATCCTCAAGGGGAAGGATATAATGCAATTCAGTCGGTAATTGCTGTGGGATCAGGAGGGTTTTGGGGGAAGGGGATTGGGAATGGTTCACAAGGTCAATTAAATTTTTTACCCGAAAGACATACCGATTTTATTTTTGCGAACATTGCCGAAGAGATGGGATTAGTGGGGATCTCATTTCTCATGGTGCTATATACTATTCTGTTGTTGCGAATTATTAAAATTGCTTTTGAGGCTAATGATAATTTTGCAAAATTTTTAGTGATTGGAGTTGCGTTGATGATCTTTGTACATATTTTAGAAAATGTAGGGATGAACATCGGAATTATGCCAATCACAGGAATCCCACTTCCGCTCATCAGTTTCGGAGGGAGTAATATGATAGTGACATTGAGTTCGTTGGGGATAGTGGAAAGTGTTCTGACACATAAGACAATTATCCTAAAAGAAGACGATCAGGTTGACTTTTTGTAGGTATATGTTAATCTAATATAGATGATAATACCAAAAGATAAAAATGATTTAGAGGAGAATTTTCTAAATAAATGCCCTTTATGTGGGAAAAGGGTTGATGTTGAAATAGCCAAAGTGATCAAGAAAAGGGAGAATTCGTCTGTTCTATTTCTTGCTTGTCCGCATTGCAAGGGATCGGTTTTCCTTGCGATAGTTGACGATGTTTTTGGAACAGTTTCTCTTGGAGTTGCCACCGATTTCACAGTTGATGATTTAGCAAAATTTCAAGGGAGAAAACCAATTTCATCAGATGAATTATTGGATTTACACTTGATATTAAAAAATAAGAAAAAGGTAATAGAAAGAAGCAGGTAAAACTATATGGAATTTTCATTAAATGTACAAAAAAGAGAAGCCCTTGGCAGAAAAGTGAAGGCATTGAGAAAAGCTGGACTTTTCCCGATGGTTATTTATGGACACAAAATTGACGCTTTGCCGATCCAAACTTCTCAAAAAGAATTTACGAAGATAATGAAAGATGCAGGAGAAACATCTGTGATCAGTGTTAAGGTGGAAGGGAATGAAACCCCGATGGATGTTGTGATACATGACATCGCCTTTGACCATTCACATAATCCTATCCATGCTGATCTTTATAAAGTTCAAAGAGATAAAGAGATAGTGACTGAAATTCCTCTGGAATTTATTGGAGAATCAAAAGCGGTTAAGGAAGCGAAATGTATATTAGTAAAAAATATTGAGAGCGTTGAAGTAAAATGTTTACCAAGACATTTGCCACATACCTTGACTGTTAATTTGGATGAATTAGAAAATGCAGGAGATACTATTAGAGTGAGCGCTATAAAGACTCCTGAAAAAGTTCACATCACTAATGATTCCAACGATGTAGTTGCTGTCGCAGAAGAACCAAAGATGCAAGAAGAAGAAAAACCTGTTGTTGCAGAAGTGAAAGAAGACGAGAAAGATGTTACGAAAGTTCCAGCAACAGAAAACAATGAAGAAAAACAAAAAAAATAATTTTATAAAGAATCAATGGCGCATATGCCTTTTGGCTGTATGCGTCGTTTTGCTTTGCGGGTATGTGAAAACAGGATCTGTTCTTGCTCAAGATAATTGGGAGATAATTCAACAAAAACAGCAGGAATTAAATATTGTGCAGAAACAAATCAATAATTTAGACAAAGAAATTCAAAAAAAGACATCAGAAATGAGTGCAACAGAAAAAGAAATTGCAGTGATGGAGAACGAGATTCAAATGATGGAATTACAAGGGCAGGAAACGCAGCTTTTTATTGAGCAACTTGAAGCGCAAATTCAGGAAGTTTCAGATAGTATTTCAAACAAAGAAGCGAATATAGAATACAAGAAAAATATCATTAAGGAATATCTGAGACAAATTTATGAGGATGATAATACTACTTTTTTAGAGATGCTATTATCGGAAGAACAATTATCTCAATCATGGATCAATTTACAATTTGCTCAAGAACTGCAAGATAAAATACAGGAAGCTCTGATCAAAATGAAACAAGAAAAAGCAGATTTGGAAAGTAATAAGAAAACTCTTGATGATCAACAAGAAGAACAAAATCAGTTGTATTTAATTCAGGAAGCGCAAAAGGCTGCTGTTCAAACAGATAAAAATCGTAAGGACTCATTTGTTAAAGTTTTGCAAAGCAAGAAAAATAATTTGAAATCAGATAAGGAAAGTGTTGAGAAGGTAAAAAAGGTTTTGAAAGATGAAATATATTCCTTAAAGAGCGCGGGGGTTTCAATGTCAATGCAAAGTGCTCTTGATTTTGCACAATTTGCTTCTAATAAAACAGGAGTGCGTCCAGCATTTTTATTAGGTTTGTTGAAGGTAGAATCGGATTTGGGGAACAATGTTGGGTCGGGTAATTTCAAAACAGATATGAGCCCTTATCAACATGAAGCGTTTTTATTAATTACAAATAAATTAGGTTTAGACCCGAATACTACCCCCGTTTCCAAAAAGCCACAATCATATAAAGGATGGGGAGGAGCGATGGGGCCAGCTCAAATGATGCCGAAAACATGGTTAGGGTATGAAGCAGAAGTAGGAGCGTTAACTGGGAACAATCCACCATCACCGTGGGATACGAAAGATGCATTTACAGCAGCAGCATTGAGATTATCTAGGACAGGAGCTAATGATGGGACAAGAGATGGGGAATGGAAAGCGGCGATGAAATATCTAGCTGGAAGTAATTGGGACAATCCGAAGTTGGCATGGTATGGAGACAGGGTGATCAAACTATCTATGATGTATGAGAATTAAGATAATTGTGAGTAGAAAATAAAGTTAATAAATTTCAAAATCAAAATTTCATCCCAAGTCATGCGACGGGACAAGAATTTCAAAAAAATTTCTAATAACAAATTTCAAAAAATTAAAAACGAGTAAATATTACGTCGTGTTTAGAAATTAAAAATTAGAAATTAAAGTTTATCTTGAAATTTGAAATTTGTGAATTAGAAATTAAAAAAAGTTATACACAGTTTATAACTTTTTTTTGTTGCGTTAATTATTTTTTTTATATAAAATTAAATTAAGATTTTAGAAAAAATAATTTTTTTAAAACATAAACATAAACATAAACATTGAAAGGGGGTGAGTATAATGCCAGTAAAAAAGAAAGCTACAAAAAAGAAAGTTGTAAAGAAAGCTGTTAAGAAACCTGCGAAGAAAAAAGTAGTGAAAAAGAAAGTTGCAAAGAAACCTGCGAAGAAAAAAGTTGCAAAGAAAAAAAAGAAGTAAATCAGATAAAGAAATAAGCAATATCTAAAAACACCCACATGGGTGTTTTTAGATATCATAACTTGGAACTCATAACTCATAACTCAAGACGTACGATGTGCGACGTCGGTTACAAGTTATGAGTTCCAAGTTTCAAGTTATGAAAATTGCGTATCTACTAACGCCAAACAGATCTTTCTTAATCTCAAATCCGTTATTCTGTAAAAAGGCTACTTGTGATGGTGATATCTCCATGACTATTTTTGTCTTATTTAAGCCATTTTTCGCTATTTGTTCCAAAAGTTCTTTAATATATTTTAATCCATCAACTCCACCATAAAGAGCAGATTTTGGTTCAAAATTTTTAACATCAGGAGATGTATTTTCATATTCCTCATCATTAAGATAGGGGAGATTAGCAATTATAACTACTGTGTTGTCCGTGTTTTTTATCTTTAAGTAAGGTTTTAATAAATTTCCTTGCAATGTTTGAATAAAATTAACTCCATGCGTCTTAAAATTTTTCTTTGCAACTTCTAAAGATTCTGCAGAGCTATCAATTGCAAAAAAATTATATTTCGTCGTTCTTTTAACTTTTAACTTTTGACTTTTAACTTGCTCTATAGATGGCAGGATATTCTCACTACAATACAAATTATTACTAACAAGATATTTAGCAATAGAGGATATGATACACCCTGATCCAGTTCCGACATCAATTACGTCTATACTGTGATCACAATTTAATTCACAATTTAAATTGTGAATTATTTCTTCAACTAACATCTCCGTTTCCGGTCGGGGTATTAAAACATTTTTGTTTATAAAAAAATCTAATCCAAAAAATTCTTTTTTATTTATTATGTATGCAACGGGTTCATTTTTCTTTCTCCGTTCAATCATCCCCCAAAATTTTTTTTCCTGTTCATTGGAAACTTCAAAATTTGGATTCGCAAAAATAAATTCCTTTGTTTGATCTAACACTGCACATAAAAAAACCACCGTATCAAGTGAAGGAGTGGTGGAAGTGGCGTTTAACATTTTATTTGATTTTTGAGTTAGGTTTTGAATAGTCATGTTTTATTAAAACGAATTGACACGAATGTAGAACGAATCCGTACGAATCACTAATTTACCGAATCACGGATTCGTGATTAGTGTTTATTCGTTCTATATTTGTGTCCATTCGTTTTTACTTTAATTATTTCTCCAGTTCGTGAAGCTCACTAATAATTTGACCAATATCTCCTCCTAGAATCTTCTGCATCCCGTGCCAACTTTTCTTAATTCTATGATCCGTAATTCTATCTTGTGGGAAATTGTATGTTCTGATTTTTTCGCTTCTTTCTCCTGTCCCTACCATTTCTTTTCGCATAGAAGATTCTTTTGCTTGTTGTTCTTTTGTTTGCTTGTCTAATAATCTGGAAGATAGAATTTTTAGTGCCTTATCTTTATTTTTCTGCTGTGATTTTTCATCTTGGCAGGACACGACCAACCCTGATGGGATGTGCGTCATTCGGACTGCCGAGTCTGTCGTATTGACGCTCTGTCCTCCTGGGCCAGATGATCTAAAAACATCTATTTTAAGATCCTTGGCTTCAATATGAACTTCCTCTTCTTGTGCTACTGGCAGAATAGCGACAGTTGCTGTTGATGTATGAATTCTCCCCATCTTTTCCGTTTGGGGGATACGTTGAACTCTGTGAACTCCTCCTTCAAATTTCAAATCATGCCAACATCCTTGACCTGTCACTTCAAAAATAATTTCTTTAAATCCTCCCACTTCGTTTTGACTTGAACTCAAAATTTCCATTTTCCATCCACGCTGTCCGATGAATTTATTATACATTCCGAATAAATCGCCAACAAAAAGACTGGCTTCATCTCCGCCAGTTCCTGCTCTAATCTCTACTATTAAATTTGTGATATCGTCGTCGCTTCCACCGTTAAGTAGTTTATCCAACTCTTTGCTAAGCTGTTCTTTTTCCGTAGTAAGAATTCTTGTTTCCTCTTCTGCAAGCGAAAACAATTCTGGATCATCTCCAGCAAAATTGCTTTGATTTTCTTGGATGTTCTTTTCTATATCTTCAAGCTTTTCTATCTTGTCTATAACATCCTGAAGGAAATGATGGCGTTGGCTGAGTTTTTGGAAATTTTTTAAGTCTGTAATCGCTTTTGGGTCGGATAGCTCTTTGATAATCTGCTCAAGCTCATCCTTAAGATTTTGTTTCTTCTGATCCATCATTTTTTTTGACCCTTGCTGTTTTGGTTTTAGTTGTTTTTTTAGCTGCTACGCGTCTGTTAAATAGGTCAACACGTCCAGTGGAATCAATGACTTTCTTCTTTCCTGTATAGAATGGGTGACATGCTGAACACACTTCAACTTGAATTTCTTTCATAGTTGATTTTGTTGTGAATTTATTCCCGCAAGAACAAGCCACTTTCGTCTCAAAATACTTTGGATGTATGTCTTTCTTCATGCCTGTATATTAGCATCTTATTGGAAAATAGTCAATTTTCCAGATGACTTATCTATAAATACTATGTGTTCCAATATCTAAAAATAAAACCTCTTTTTCTGAGAGGAAGATAAGTTTTATTCTGTATGAATAATTAACTGAGAATGACCAACATTCTTTATTGTTCCCAATTAGTTTATGTGTTTTTAGACTTTGATTAAACGGATTTTCTTTGAAAGCTTTTTCTCTTTCTTTTGCTTTTTCTTTTATTCTTTCAGGTAATTTTTGCCAACTTTTTTCAAATTTTGGCGATACATTAACAATCATAAAATTAGTCCAAATCAGCTAATGATTTTATCTTTTTACATTTTCCGGATTTATAATCTTTTAGCCCCTGATTAACTTCTTTATCTAAATATTGAGCTTGCTTATCTTTTAAGTAATAAACTGGCACTGCTCTTTCTTTGAGCTTATTATATTCTTCCACAGGTAAAACAACCATTCCGCCTTTTTTCTGAATAGATCTTTTGGAAATTGTTATTAAATTATTCGCAGTCTGATTACTCATATAACTTTATTGTACTCCAATTATAATCAATTTACAATCTACAATTATCAATAACAACGATATTTGCGTTATGCATTGTACATTGATAATTGACTTTCTATGGGGATTTATGGTAGAATGTCTTTATGGTTAAAGAAGAAAAAATTGAAGAAAAAGTTGTTGATGTAGCAACTGAAGCTCCTGCTGAAACTGTAAAAGAAGTTCCAGTTAAAGGGGCTGCAAAAGATGGTCTAGAAGAAAGTGATTCAAAAGAGGGGATTGACGAAATGATTCTAGACATGTTCAAAGCAGGTGTTCATTTTGGACATCAGAAGTCAAAGTGGTTCCCTAAAATGAGACCATATGTTTTTGGCATCAAGAAAAACGTTCATATTATTGATCTTGTTAAAACCAAAGAGAAATTAGAAGAAGCGCTGGAATTTATGCAGGCGATTGTAAAAGATGGGAAACAAATTCTCTTTATTGGGACAAAAAGACAGACAAAAGGCATTGTTGAAGAATTGGCGAAAGAATGCGGGATGCCATATGTGAGCGCGAGATGGATTGGTGGAGTATTTACGAACCATAAAGTTATTGGGAAAAGACTTCAACGGTTGGATGAAATTGAAGCTATCACAGAGAATAAGGAAGAGACTACGAAGTATACAAAACAAGAAATAGGGATGTTAAAAAAAGAGGCGGGGAGAATTAATGAAAAGTTCGGTGGGATTAGAGATATGAAAGGATTCCCTGGAGCTATTTTCGCTTTCAGTATAAGCGAAGACAAGACAGCTATTCAGGAAGCTATTTCAAAGAAAGTTCCTGTTATAGGGTTGGCAGATACAAATGCAAATCCTGAATTGATAGATTATCCGATTCCATGCAATGATGATTCTATCTCAGCTTTGAATTTTATCGCGAAAACAATTAAAAACAAGATTAAAAAACAAGGATAAAGGTAATATGAATATTGAAGAAGTAAAAAAACTGCGTCAGGAAACTGGGGCGGGTGTTACTGATTGTAAACAAGCGTATGAGAACGCGGGGGAGGATTATAAAAAAGCTCTTGAAGTTTTGAAGAGCCAAGCTATTGCGACAGCGGAAAAGAAATCCACGCGAGAGATTAAAGCGGGAGTGATTGATGCGTATATTCATGGGAATGGAAAAGCGGGAGTGCTGATGCACATAGGATGTGAGACTGACTTTGTTGCGAAAAATGATGATTTCAAGACAGCGATCCACGACATAGCAATGCACATAGTGGCGATGAATCCTTCAGATGAAGACGAGTTATTTTCACAGCAATTTGTGAAAAATCCAGAGATAACAGTGAAAGATTATTTAAATGACTTGATAGCAAAGATGGGAGAGAATATCAAGGTTGAGCAATTTGTTCGGTTTGAAGTTTAAAGTTTGAATTAATTTAATGTTTGAATTAATTCCCCAAATTATTATCATCGTTTCAGTCGCAGGCATTATTGTTTTAGTGGCAAGAAAAATGCCACAAATTTCTGCTCTGTCTGAAGAGAAAAAGATATTAGACATGAGTGGGACTAATCAGAGATTCAAAGTTCCGGGCATTTTGAAAAGGATTAAAGCGAAAATAAAATCTTTCAAGCGAAGTAAATTTTTACATGATCTGTTGGATTCGTTTGAAAAATTATTAAGAAAAGCGAAAGTTGTTTTTTTGAAAATTGAAAACAAGATCACTGATTGGGCGGAAAAGATTAAAAAGAGATCCCAACAAGTTAAAGAACAGAGGAAGGGGATAGAAATAATGGTGAATCATAGAATGCAGGATAGTGATGATAATGAAGTGAAATTTACAAATGTTCATAAGCAGGATCGCCTCCGCTCTTCGAGCTATGGCGTATCGAAGGAAGAAATTGAACAGAGGTATATAGATGCAATTTCTAGTAATCCTAGAGATATAGCTGTATACAAAAAATTAGGGAAATTATATCAAGAACACGGAAACATGGAAGATGCCAAAGAAGTATACAAAGCGATTTTGAAGATAGATGTTAATGATGAAGAAGCAAAAAATCAGTTATCCCTCCTACGCTGATGCTTCGGAGGGCAGGCAGTTAACGGTTGTGTCCATCGGATTTTAAAAACTTTTGACTTTATGAACTTTTAGACTAATTTGCCTACTTAGCTCAGCTGGCAGAGCAACAGTTTTGTAAACTGTAGGTCGTCGGTTCGAACCCGACAGTAGGCTCAGAATCAGTTATCAATTATCAGTTAACAGTTATCAGTTACGAATATCAGTTACAATAATAACGACGAATAATAAATGGCAATCAAATATGTCGCAGAGTATCATTAAGGATAAAAGTTATAAGTTTGCGATTAGGATTGTTAATTTATACAAGTATTTGACTGAAGTAAAAAGAGAGTTTATCCTTTCAAAACAGGTTTTAAGAAGCGGAACATCTATTGGAGCAAACGTGGAAGAATCTTTAGGCGGTCAGAGTGATAGAGATTTTATTGCAAAGTTGAGTATTGCTTACAAAGAGGCGAGAGAAACAAAATATTGGATAAGGCTTCTTCAAGATACAGGGTATCTAAAACAAGAATTTGCGAAATCAATTTTATGTGATTGTGAAGAAATATGTAAAATCATTGGTAAAATTAGATCTACAATGAAGACTAATTGCTCGTAACTGTTAACTGAAAACTGTTAACTGAAAACTGAATACACTTCCCGGGTGGCGCAGCGGTAGCGCAGAAGACTGTTAATCTTTTGGTCGTCGGTTCGAATCCGACCCCGGGAGCAAATCAATTGTCAATGTGCAATTAACAATTATCAATTGACGACGAATCAACACTTGACGACAAAAACCTCCGAGGTACCTCGGAGGTTTTCAAAAATATAATAATAGTATGAAATTACAGAAACAAAAAGTTATTATAAATGATCATGAATTAAATATTGAAGTTGCCATTATGAGCAAGGCAGATGCGAAAGCTTTCAAGAAATTATTTGATTTGTGGAAAAAGTTAAATGCTGGATTGTCCAAATATGGTAGAAAAGTAAATATACCAGAGGTGCTTTCCGAAGGAATGTTTTGTGTGTTTACTGATAAAGAAGACCAAGAATGAGCATCAAAGAAATTATACAAGAAAAGAAAATAAAACCATTGGCAATAAACGTGAAAGTGTGGGAATAAAATTATTATTCAACCACTTCCATAATTTTTTTTGCTACTGCTTCTACTACTGAAACTGTGACGGAATTACCAGCTTGTTTGTAAAGAGCAGAATCGGCTAAATTATTTGGTAAGGAAAATTCCTTTGGGAATCCTTGAATTCTAAAACATTCGAGTGGAGTCAGTTTTCTGATTCCTTTTTTGTCTTTAATAATGGGAACATTATGCCCACCAGTTCCCATGTTTGCAGTCAATGTTGGACAAACCCCACTTTTATTTTCCCTCACATATTTTCTTCGCCATTGATAGATTTTTCCATACTCAGTTATGCTGTCTTTAATCTTTTTATACAATGGCTTATTATTGTAATAGTATTTTTGGGGAACGTTTTTATCTAAAATGTCAGTGACTTTCGTCGTAAGCTCTTTCTTTTTAGGCCATACGAATTTATCCATATGTTCTTTGTTCTTAAAACCAACAATAAAAATACGCTCACGATTTTGTGGGATGTTTCCGTATTCCATGCTGTTTAAAATCTTTGCCTTTATATGATAACCAAGATCTGCAAGTGTTTTTTCTATAATTTTGAATGTTTTACCGTCGTCATGTCCTTTTAAGTTTTTCACATTCTCTAACAAGAATCCTTCAGGTCGTCGTTCTTCTATAATTCTTGCAATATAAAAAAATAAGTTTCCACGACCTTTTTGATCCTTAAACCCTTGTCTATATCCAGCAACTGAAAAAGGTTGGCATGGGAAACCTGCAAGTAAAAAATCAAATTCAGGTAGATCATCTGGCTTAATTTTTGTAATATCTTCAACAGTAAGTTTGGCAGTATCAAAATTTGCATCATAAGTAGTCTTACATTGTTTCTCAAAATCATTTGCAAAAACTGTTTCAAACCCAGCCTTTTCAAAACCAAGACGAAGTCCACCAATACCTGCGAATAAATCCAATGTTCTGAATTTTTGTTGTGGCTCTAAATTCCGAATGATGTTTACAACAACTCCTCGTATTTCAACATCTTTTCTGTAAAAAGGCAACATCCGTTGATTTGCAGGGACTAACTTAAATTGATTTTCTAATCTATAAATTTTCTTTAAGGTAGCTTGATTATCATCTATGATTGCAACGACTGTTTGTCCGTTTTCTGCACTGGATTGTTTTTTGATTACTACAATATCGTTATTAAAAATGCCTTCGTCAATCATGCTGTCGCCAGCAACTCGTAGCGCGTAGTAGTTGTCGTGTGGATTGTTATGTCTATCTTTTTCTACTAATAGTGTATCGTTAGAATCCTCTATTGCTTCAATCGGTTGTCCGGCTGCAATCGTTCCAATGATTGGCACTTTGATTGTTTCTCGTTTTTTTGTTGTTGATAGTGATCGTGGTCGATTTTTGTCTTTTTGTAATAGTCCCAAGTTTTCTAATTTTTTTACATGATGATGGGCGGTTGATACAGATGCGAGTTTGAATTTTTTACATATTTCTTCTAGAGAGGGTGAGTATCCTTTCTTTTTTGTATATGATGAGATGAAGTCTAATACTAATTTTTGTTTTTTCGTTATCATATCGTTTGACTTTTCTTTTTATTGATTCTATAATTTTATTATAATAGAAAGAGAATAGAAAGTCGAGTGGTGTTATCCACAGATTTTGTTGTGATTGATTTTCTAATATTTTTAAAAGTGGCGAATTATTGGAAAATTCAGTTCATTCCATTTTGGAAAGAACTGCCAGTGATAGTAAAAAGTACCAAACGAAATTTTTGGATTTTTCGGTTGTGAATTTGTGGTTTTTGCTGTATAATACCGTTGTAAATAGGCTGTAGATGTAGTGTAAAACTATGATGATAAAATGTTTTTTTGCGTGGTTTTAACTTATTTTTAAATACTATGAAATTATTAAAAAAATTATTTAGTTGGTTGATAGAAGAAATAAAACAGGCTTTTCATATTGTAAAGGATAATTTGTTTTTGATTGTTGGTGCGGGGATATTTGTATATAATTATAGCTTGTTTAGATTTCGTAGTGGTGAATTGTGTGAGATAACAAAAGGATTAAAATTAAAGTTTCCTTCT
>Ga0265594_1000337_pt1 | contig 38693 bp, 39 predicted proteins | sample saktaG_11_FD_190147 | JGI IMG/M metagenome (GOLD analysis project Ga0265594, IMG submission 190147) | Saline water microbial communities from Sakinaw Lake, British Columbia, Canada - sak_2011_5_24_80m | ecosystem: Environmental > Aquatic > Non-marine Saline and Alkaline > Saline ... | reverse complement strand
GAACTAAAATGGAAGAAAGGTTAGAGACTGGTGAAATGTATAACTTTCAAATCCTGCAGATCAACTCCAAAGAACACCGCATGACTTTAAAACTACTTGAAACGAAATAATCAATAAAAAACAGGAAAAACAGCAGAGTTCTGCTGTTTTTTGTTACCCTTGACAAATCCAAAATAAAATGCTATAAACAGGACAGCACAGGAATAATTAAATTCCTGAATAAAATTTTATAAGGAGGAAACGTGAAAACAGACACGAAACAGACAACAAACCTGATAGACCTGATTGTAAAAATGGCCCTGGATGCGGCATCTCCAGAAGTTAAAAAACTAGTAACTCATAAGTGGCCGGATGACGACGCGTGGCTCTGCATTTTTATAGGGAAAAAATTCGTCCCTAAAATGGCAGACGCCACTCTTGTTTTCGTCAATGCCGGAGAAACTTTACCCGGCTCGGAAAACGACCCATCGGTCGTCCACTTCGATACTGGTAAAGGACTGAATGACCAACACGGTAAAGGATTTAGAAGAACTTGTAGTGCTGTCCTTATGGCAGAAAAACTTGACGTTCTAGATGATCCTGGCTTGAAACCGCTTCTGGAAATGGCTACAGCTGTTGACAACATCGAGGTATTAGCACCAGATAGTCTACATTTCCTAATTGAGGGATGGCCCCGGAAATTCAATAAAAATGGAGGTATTGATTGGGAAAAAGTCCAAGAGAGAGTTTTTGAGGCTTTCGAGATTATTTACGGCCAGGCGAAACAAAATGCCTTAAATAAATTAAATCTTGAAAAATTCGCCGAGTATACCACCCTTAGAAACGGCCTCAAAATAACATCTGTTCTCTGGCATCCAGAACTTCGTGACCCAGCTTTCGATGAAAGAGCAGACGTAGTCATTTGGACCAAACGCAAAGGAAGCAGAGGATTCTACACAGGAATTCCAGTAAACAGAGATATCCCCCTCTATCTTGATAAGGTATTGCTAGCTCTCAACGAGACAGAAGCCAGAGTGCGAGGAGTCAGCACCTTAAACAAGGACGTCTGGTATCTCCACGATTTCAAAAAACTGATCCTGAATGGCAGCCGAACGCACGAACTAGCGGAGGATGAATTTACCCGGCTGTTTCCCAGACAGATTGTCGGAATCGTTCACGGAACCCTATCGCGAATTCCAAGTGGGCTAGTTTCACAATGGAAGAAAAGATAGGACTTTAAATCGATGGCCTTGTTGTACTAACATACGACTAGGCCATCTTTTCTTAATCCTTGATTTTTGGGAAAATTTTGCTATAGTAAAAGCGTATCAAATGAAATACTTAATTAAGAACTTTGTTTTTGTTTTGCTAATCTTTCTGATTATCTCAGGTATTTTTGCTATGTTCGCCAATCCTTTTGAAGAAGAACAAGAGATTTCTCTAAGTCAGTTGGTTGAAGATATTAACCAGGGCAAAGTAAAAAAGATAGTTATTTCCGGGAACAATGTAGATATTACCTATCAAGATGACGCAAAAGCAAAAACAAAAAAGGAAATAGAATCAGCCCTTTCCCAATCTTTGATCAATTACGGAATAGACCAAGAATTTCTTAAAAGCGTTGAGGTTGAATCAAAAGAAGAAAGAGGAATAATGTTCTGGCTAGGCCCTATTTCTTTATTACTATTTCCCTTATTAATCTTTGGACTTTTCTTCTGGTTTATTTTCCGACAAGCTAAATCAGGTGCCATGCAAGCTTTTAACTTTTCTAAAGCCAGGGCCAGGCTTTTTGGTGCCGAAGGCCATCCTAAAGAAAGAATAACTTTCAAGGATGTAGCTGGTTTACTAGAAGCTAAGGAAGAATTAGAGGAAGTGGTAGATTTCCTTAAAAACCCGAAGAAATTCCTAAATATGGGAGCGAGAATCCCCAGAGGGGTTCTATTAATGGGACCGCCGGGAACAGGAAAAACGTTATTAGCCAGAGCAGTAGCTGGTGAAGCCCATGTTCCTTTCTTCCATATTTCAGGTTCAGAATTTGTCGAGATGTTCGTAGGAGTAGGAGCTTCCAGGGTAAGAGATTTGTTTGCTACTGCCAAGAAAACAGCTCCAGCTATTATCTTTATTGATGAATTAGATGCTGTTGGCAGACAGAGAGGGGCTGGCTTGGGTGGTGGACACGACGAAAGAGAACAAACCTTAAATCAAATCTTAACTGAAATGGATGGTTTTGAAAGAGACACCAATGTTATTGTTGTTGCTGCTACCAACCGTCCCGACGTTTTAGACCCAGCTCTTTTAAGGCCAGGCAGATTTGACAGAAGGGTTATTTTAGATCTACCGGATATTAACGACAGAGAAGAAATTCTAAAAATCCATGTTAAGGGAAAACCTTTGGCTCTAAATGTTAACTTGAGAGAAATTGCCGAACGTACTCCTGGTTTTTCTGGAGCAGATATAGCCAACTTGGTCAATGAATCGGCTATCCTTGCTGCCAAAAGAAACAAACCACAGATCTATCAGGAAGAATTATTAGAATCAATTGATAAGGTTCTTTTAGGTCCGGAAAGGAGAAGCCATATCTTGTCTAAAAAAGAGAAGAAGGTAGCAGCCTATCATGAAGCCGGTCATGCCTTGGTAGCCATTTCCCTGCCAGGAGCTGAACCAATCAGAAAGATATCAATTATCGCCAGAGGCAGAGCGGCTGGCTATACCTTGAAATTGCCGACCAGAGAAAGACACCTTAAAACAAAGACAGAATTTCTAGCAGAATTGGCCACACTCCTTGGCGGCTATAGCGCTGAAAAGCTGGTTTTTGGAGAGATAACGACCGGGGCTTCCAATGATTTAGAAAAATCCTCAGAATTAGCTAGAAAATTAGTCAAAGAATACGGCATGTCAGAAAAGCTGGGGCCGATTTCCTTCGGTGAAAAAGAAGAAATGGTATTTTTAGGAAAAGAGATCGGTGAACAGAGAAATTATTCTGAAAGCGTGGCAACCAAGATTGATGAAGAAGTGGCCAAATTTATTAAAAATGCTCAAAATACTGCTAAAAAAATCTTAAGAAAGAGGAAAAGATTACTAGATAAAATTGCCAAAACTTTAGTTGAGAAAGAAACAATTGAGAAAGAAGAATTTGAAAGACTGATCAAAGCTAGAAAAACAGAAAAGCCTAAAAAAGTTAAAATAAAGAACTTTAAAGTTAAACGCGTGCCCGCCTAAAGCCCGCTTGGCGGGCATTATGGCGGGTCCGCCAAAATGCAAAGCTTTTGGCGGATAGCTCTTGTCAGTAAATATAAATTATGTATTATGTCTACGTATTATATAGTAAAAAGCAAAATAAGTTTTACATTGGTTTAACAAATAATCTCAAAAAGAGAATTCTTGAACATCAAAGAAATAAAGTACATACTACCTATAGAATGCGAAGTCCAAAACTTGTTTACTTTGAAGCATGTCTTTCTAAACAAGACGCCCAAATACGTGAAAAGCAACTCAAAACAGGATTTGGCAGAGGATATTTAAGACGAAGATTAAAAAAATTTCTCATGCGCACGTAGCTCAGCGGCAGTAGCAGGGTCCTTATAAGGCCAAGGTCGCAGGTTCGAGTCCTGCCGTGCGCACATTATGCAAACAAAATTTAAAAAAATTACCTTACCAATTTTTACGGGAGTTATCTCTCTTTACGTTTCAGTATTGTTCTGTTTTGGAATAATAGTAGGGTATGTTTTTGCGAAATATTTGTCTGTCAGAGTGAAATCAGTCGAATTTTCTTTCAGTAATTATAAAATACACTTACATCATTGGCTTCTTTCTTCGTTGGCGCTTGCTGCAATACTTATCACTGGCATTCATAATTTCTTTCCTGTTTTTGCTTTAGGATTCGGAGGTGGGTTTGTTTTCCAAGGTATTTATTGCTATGGTGATTGGTACAAAATTTTAAAGAAGAAATAGTCTTGGGCGGCTAGCTCAATTTGGTTAGAGCGTTTCGGTGACATCGAAAAGGTTACAGGTTCAAGTCCTGTGCCGCCCACATGGAAATAATTTATGAGGATGAGAATATTCAAGTTGTCAAGAAACCAGCAGGAATCAGTATTGATAAGTTTGAAAAGCCAGCTCACCGTTTAGATAAAGATACTTCAGGCGTACTTTTACTGGCTAAAGACGATAAAACTTTAGAATTTTTACAAAAACAGTTCAAAGAAAGAAAAGCAAAAAAGAAATACCTTGCTTTAGCAGTTGGCAATCTTAAAAACAAACAGGCCAAGATTGAAACATTGTTGGGCCGTTCTCCAAAAGATAGAAGAAAACAAAAAGTTTACTTATCTCACGACCCCAAGGCTAAGGGGAAAAGAACTGCCATAACTGAATATAAAGTATTGCAAAGATTTAAAAATTATGATTTGATTGAGGTTGAGCCTCAAACAGGCAGAAAACATCAGATAAGAGTACATCTGGCTTATCTTGGCCATCCGATTGCTGGTGATAAAATGTATGGCTTCAAAAACCAACCTTGCCCTAAAGGGCTCTCACGACAGTTTCTCCACTCAAGTTTCTTGAGGATAGAACTGCCCAGCGGAGAAATTAAAGAATTCGAATCAGCATTACCAAAAAATTTAAAACAATGCCTACCAAATTAGAATCATTTATTAAAACGCAGTTAAAAACTAATTTGCCTGATATCCGACCAGGTGATACTGTTAGAATTCATCAAAAAATTAAGGAAGCTCTAAAAAAGGGTAAATCCTCAAAGGAACAGGAAGCTAAAGAAAGAATTCAGGTGTTCGAAGGCTTGGTTATCGCCAGAAAGCACGGCAAAGGTATGACAGCAACCATTACTGTCAGAAAAATAACTTCAGGCATTGGCGTAGAAAAGATCTTCCCCTTGCACTCCCCTATTATAGAGAAGATGGAGATTGTCAAAAGAGGCAAGGCAAGAAGAGCCAAACTCTATTACTTAAGAGAAGCTAAGGGGAAAAGGGCGAGGTTAAAGAAAAAAGAATTTGCTGAAGCAGTAGTGGAAGAAGCGCCTGTTGCAACTGCAGAAACTGAAACGACTGAAAAACCTGAAGAGCAAACTGAAGAACCTAAAAAACAAGATTAAATGCGGACGTGGCGGAATTGGTATACGCACATGCTTGAGGAGCATGGGGGATTTTCCTCATGTGGGTTCAAGTCCCACCGTCCGCACCAAGGGGCACTTGGCGCAGCGGCTAGCGCGACTGCTTTACACGCAGTAGGTCGGGGGTTCAAATCCCTCAGTGCCCACAATTGAAAAAATAAAGTTTTGAGGTAAAATAAAAATACGCTGGAGTAGCTCATGTAGTAGAGCGCGGCTCTGAAAAAGCCGAGGTAGCCGGTGCAACTCCGGCCTCCAGCACATCAATATATATTGACAATAATATCGAACGCACAGTATAATTAAATAATGGGTGCACCATCTGTTCGATTAATTCCGACTTATTTAAAGAAGAAAAAGAAAGCAATTAAACTGCGTAAAAAAGGTTGGAGCTATAGAGAATTAGCTCAGACTTTTCAAGTTTCTAAAGCAACAGTTTATGCTTGGACCAGGAAAACTAAATTATCAAAATCCGCACAGAATAGAATTCAAAGAAAAATAAAAGAAGCACTAAAGAAGGGACTTATTGCTTATAATAAAACTCACAGTAAAATTCGTTCCCAAGAAGCAGAAAAAATAAGAGAAGAATATAAACGCAAGGCGTTAAAAGAAATAAAAACTTTATCGCCTAAAGATTTGAAATTAATTGGTGCTACGTTTTATTGGGCAGAAGGTTTTAAGAAAAGCCGAAATACATTTAGATTTAGTAACTCAGACCCTCTTGCCATTAAAATCATGATGAGATTTCTTATAGAAATTTGCAAAATACCTAAAGAAAAGGTGGTAGTCAAAATGCACCTCTATCCGCAAATTGACCCAAAGAAAGCTACTCTTTATTGGTCTAAAGTCACAGGTTTATCAAAAACTCAATTCGCAAAACCCCAATTTCAAATAAGTAAAGCAAGTAAGCGAAAGAGAAATCCGAATACTCTTCCATACGGAACTTTACATTTAGATGTTTATAGTACAAAACTTACTTGGAGAGTAAAAGGCTGGATTCAAGGAATAACAGAAAAAATTTAAGTGCGGGTGTGGTATACCGGCTATTATGCAACCTTGCCAAGGTTGAGAAGAGGGTTCAACTCCCTTCACCCGCTCCATCTTGTGAATAATTAGGCTTGACATTCCTTTATAAATAGACTAAAATGATACAACCCCTGAAAAGGGGTTTTAAGATACTTATGAAAATAAAACTTATCATATTCTTAATTACTCCGGCACTAATTGTTAGTGGTTTTTTGCTTTTTAACTCCCAAACCCAAAACCTCATCTCTCCGGAAGAAGCCATCTCCGGACTTTTAACTATTCAAGAGAATAGCTTGCTCGGTTGGTCTCCTCTTCCTTCTCCAAGAGTAGTCAAAAAAGTAAAGATGGTAGCTACGGCCTATTCTTCAACAGTCCAACAAACTGATAGTACTCCATATATTACCGCCGCTGGAACTTGGGTTAGAGACGGAATTGTAGCTAATAATCTTTTGCCTTTTGGAACAAAAATTAAAATACCTGAACTTTACGGTGACAAGATATTCGTAGTTGAAGACAGAATGAATTCAAAGAAAGGCTGCTATCACATTGATATCTGGTTCCCTTCTTATTGGGAAGCTAAAAACTTTGGCGCTAAAAAAACCTACGTTGAAATATTAGAAAGCTAAGTTTAATAACTCGGAAACAAAAACAGACCTGCATTTAATGCAGGTTGTTTTTTGTGCCGCGGGTGGGACTCGAACCCACACAGGGATAATTCCCCAAAGGGTTTTAAGCCCTTCGCGTATGCCATTCCGCCACCGCGGCAAACCTTGAGGCCAGGACGGGAATTGCACCCATGTATATTGGTTTTGCAGACCAATGCCTTACTACTTGGCTACCTGGCCACCTGTTCATCTTATCAAATTGAGCACTTTTTTCAAGACCTCTTCAATCGTCCCTTCCTGCTGAAAACCAGCCGAATACGGATGACCGCCACCACCTAAAGGTCTGACGATATCAGCAACATTCCTACCTCCCTTGGGTTCGGACCTTAAACTGCCTTTTACTTTACCTTTTTCATACTCAACTAAGAATAGGCCTAGGTTTAAAGAAGAACCAGATGAGATAATATTGGTAATGCCGTCAAAGTCAGCCGATGCCACATTAAATCTCTGCAAATCATCAATTGAAATCCAGGAATAAGCCAATTCAGTCTCTTCATCTTTTTGAGTACGAGACAAAATCTGGCCCCAGGCCTGAGAGAGATTAAGGGGTTTTTTGAAATCCAAGGTTTGGCGAGAAATTTTACTCAAAGAAACTCCTTTCAAAAGAAGTTCAGCTACGATGTTAAGAGTTTCAGAGGTTGTGGAAACATGACGAAAGCCACCGCTGTCAGAAAATATGCCGGTTAAAAGATAAGTAGCAATATCTTTATCAATTTCAATATTTTCATATTTCGACCAATGATAAAGAATCTCTGTAGTAGAAGAAAGCTCTGGCTCTAAAATCTTAACTTCTCCCCTCTGGTCGCTTTGCAAATGGTGGTCAATAGTGATAATTGAAGGGTTTCTATCTAGAACATGCTCGGGCAGTCTTAATCTTTTAAAATCACCATAATCCAAACAAAGTAAAACATCTGGTTCAAAAGAATCAACTTCATTCTTAATGTCAAAAAAACCAGGCAAAAAATTAAGATTCTTTGGCGGCAAATCCGGCAAAAAGGGCAAGCTTGCCATATTTCTCTTTTGAAAAATGTGGTGGAAAAAGAGCACTGAAGCTACTGCGTCAGGATCGGGATTCTGATGAGAGGCAATCAAAACCCTGCGAGCATTATTCAGCAACTGGCTAATTTGTTGAAATTGTGCAGTAAGAGAATCAGACATTTTTCTTGTTTATATTTGCTAAAAGCTCCTCAATTCTAGCTGCCTCAATTGTTTTTTTCTCCTGAACAAATTTTATCTTGGGAATCGGCCTCATATTCAAGCGTTTATTCAATAACTGTTGAATATCATAAATGTTCTCGTCTAAAATCTTTAAAACTTGGCTGTTTTGGTCTTCGGGCATAACTGAAATATAGATTTTGCTCTGAATCAAATTAGGAGAAGTGTCAACCCTGGTAACTGTGACTAAAATACCTTTAGCAAAGCTTACTTCCCGCAAAATAATCTGAGACAGTTCTTTTTTAATCAATTGATTGACGCGTAGATTTCGTTTCATAAATTTGTAAGACATCTCCTTCTTCAATTTTGACATTGCCTTCATAAAGAATGCCGCATTCCTCTCCCTTGCCAGCTTTCTCTATGTCTTTTTTATTCTTCTGGAGGTTAATCAGCCTTCCTTTGCCTACCAATTCCTCTCTCCGGAAAACCTCAATTTGAGTGCCTTTTTTAATCTCTCCTTCAATGATTTTGCCACCAACAATCTGACGCTTCCTCTCTGTTAAAAAGATAATCAATGTTTTCATCTTGCCCAAATCGGTCCTGATTTTCTCAGGAATTACAGATTTTTCCATCAATGTTCTTACTCCCTGAGCCAACTCATAAATCACATCGAAGCTCATTATCTTGACGTTCTCTCTTTGAGCAAGCTTTAACATGGCTGGACTGACTTTTGCCCGAAAAGCTAAAATCTTAGCCAGGCTTGGCTTGGCTAACTTAATATCGTTTTCTTGCACGTCGCCAACCTCTGACTCCAAAATTCTTAAGATAACTTTTTCCTGAGGCAGATTCTTTAAAACATCTTCGATTACTTCCAGAGAACCCTGGACATCAGCCTTTAAAATAAGATTTAAAACTCTTTTACCCTCCTCAATTACAAAAACTTCTCTTTTTTCATCTTTCCTTTCTTTTTTCTCAATGTACTTCTGAGCAGCCTCGGTGTCTGAATAAACCTCGAACTTTTCCCCCGCTCCGGGTACTTTGCTCAGCCCGATAATAATACAAGGCATGGAAGGCAGAGCTCGGTCTATCTGCTCTCCTTGAAAATTCTCTAAGATTTTAACCTTGCCGAAAGTAGACCTTGTACCAACAATATCTCCTTTCTTTAAAAAACCGTCTTTTAAAAGCAAGGTGGCAGTTGGTCCTCTCTTACTATCTAAGTAAGCTTCAATAACCAAGCCTTCGCCAGGTTTTTTGACGTCTCCCTTTAGATCCTCCATTTCAGCAACTAGTAAAATAATCTCTAAAAGTTCTGGTATGCCTTGTTTGGTTTTAGCTGAAACTTCAACTGAAGGCACTTTGCCGCCCATTGATTCAACTGGGATATCCTCTTGAGACAGTTCTCTTTTAACCTTTTCTGGATTAGCTTCAGGCTTATCTATTTTGTTAATGGCAACAATCATAGGCAATCCTGATTTCTTAATATGGGAAATAGCTTCTTTGGTCTGCGGTTTTATACCTTCTTCAGCTGCTACAACTAAAATAGCAATATCTGCTACTTTAGCGCCTCTCATCCTCATGCCTGAAAAAGCCTCATGGCCTGGCGTATCAATAAAAGTGATCTTTTTCCCCTGGTGTTCAATTTCATAAGCACCAATGTGCTGGGTAATGCCGCCTGATTCTTTCTCGGTAATCTTCAGGTCTTTAATGGCTTCCAAGATTGAAGACTTACCGTGATCAACATGGCCTAAAACGACCACTACTGGTGGTCGTGATTGCAACTTTTCTTTTTGTTTCTTAATTGCTTCTTTCATAATTATTTCCCATAGCCTTGGTAACTGCTTCTTCTTCTTCTTTTGATAATGAGTAGGAAGACCCACCATTGGCAATTGGCTTAGCATAAACACGGCTTGATTCCTGTCCATAAAGAGAACTAATGACAAAACCATTGTTGTCAGCATCAAGCAGAGCAACGACGAAGCTTTGTTCTCCTCCCATTTCTTTAAAGGGATTAAACCTAACCATGCCTACTTTCTGCAAAGTCTTTTTACTGTGCTTCTTAAAATTCTCTAAATCACGAGCAACTTTCTTATTGCTTTCTTCCAGTCTCCTCAGGTGCTCTAAAATCTCTTTTAAATTCTCTGGTGTTTTTTTAGTTTTCTTGAAAAATTTAATCATGGCGGAGGAGGCAGGACTCGAACCTACATGCCTCTTGCGAGGCGCCAGTTTTCGAAACTGGTGCAATAGCCGTTATGCGACTCCTCCAAATGACCTATATTTGTATCATTTTACACCCCAAATGTCAAAAAGACAAACAAAATTGTTCGAGGCTAAACCTCGAACAATGTGTGGACCCGCGGGGAATCGAACCCCGGACTTATCCATGCCATGGATACGTGTTACCCCTATACCACGGGCCCGTGGTGCCCCTACCAGGAGTCGGACCTGGATCCCCACGTTAGGAGTGTGGTGCTCTATCCATTGAGCTATAGGGGCAAAACTATATATAAATATTAACAAAGTTTTTACTTCTTGACAATGCTATGATAGAATATATTTGTATGGAGAAATATATGAAAAATTCTTCAATCCCTAAAGTAGTACAGAAAGTTTTACCAGCAGTAGTTAGTATTACTGTTTCTAAGCTTTTGCCGGTGTTTGAGGCTCCTTTTGGAGTACCGCCAGCCAAAGGTATGCCATTTGGTCCGCGCTCTCCTTTTGGGCTTAAGCAATTCTTTATGATACCTAAGGGCAAGAAAAAAATAAAAACAGGGGGCGGTTCAGGCTTTATTGTTGACTCTTCAGGTACTATTTTGACCAACCGCCATGTAGTCGTCGACCCTCAGGCTGAATACGTGGTTATACTCGGTGATGAGAAAAAATACCCAGCCCAAGTTATAGCCAAAGACCCGATTAATGACGTAGCTATATTAAAGATAAAAGAAAAAGGATTGCCAATCATTGAGCTTGGTGACTCTTCAAGGCTTAAACTTGGTCAAACAGCTATTGCCATTGGCAATGCCTTGGGAACATTCAGAAATACTGTTTCGGTTGGCGTAGTTTCGGGACTGTCGCGAGAAATTATGGCTGGCGATGCTATGACAAAAAAAACAACAAAACTAAGAGGCCTTATCCAGACAGATGCTGCTATTAATCCTGGTAACTCTGGCGGCCCCTTACTTAACACTGAAGGCAAGGTAATTGGCATTAACACAGCCATGGTCTTTTTGGCTGAGAATATTGGTTTTGCCCTACCAATCAACAATGCTAGCAAAGCTTTAAAAGATCTTAAAAAGTACGGCAGAATAAGGCAGCCGTTCTTAGGAGTAAGATATATTCTCTTGAACAAAGAATTAAAAGAGAGATTTAATCTGCCAACTGACCGCGGAGCCTTAATTGTTTCTGAGCCAGCACCTGAAGGACAAGGCGTAGTGCCAGGAGGAGCAGCTGCCAGAGCTGGTATAAGAGAAGGCGATGTTATTTTGGAAATTCAAAATATTAAAGTCTCAGCAAAAACACCCTTAGAAGATATCTTACAAAAATGTAAAATCGGTCAAACTATCAGTTTAAAAGCTTTGAGAAGTGGTAAGGAAATAATTTGTCAATCAATCTTGGGTGAAAGAAAATAGAAAAGATTACAAAAAACAGCCTTTGAGAAGCTGTTTTTTTATTTCGACCATCTAAATATTGACTCGATGGATCATGAAACTGATATTTTTATTAGCGTTTTTTTGAACTATTTTGACAGTAGGATGACGGCGTTGCCATACTCGAAATATCTCATCGGCAAAAGCCTGTCCCACAGTTTCAATATTTTTGAAATCAAGAATAACTATCTTAAATTTATCCAAACCACTAATAACCCTTCTTGCTTGAGAGCGAGAAATATAGTCTTGACCCATCTTATAGAGCCTAATGTTAACTTTAGTTTTACTAAACCCATATGAATCGCTGCTATACTCTCTGAAAATTTCGTAAAGTCTTTTTTTCGAGTTTAATGCAAGGATAAAGGTTACTTTAGTTCCTTTAAGATGTTTGATGTCTTTTATAAAAATATCATCTAAAACATTGTGGAATATCAATTTCTTTTTTGAGCTTTGTATGGTCAGCATATCTGCTACCTTAGAGGTGAAAAAAATGCCCTCACCTGTATGCTTTTTAGGCAGAGTAGTCTGTTTTCCCTTCAAAAGAGTTTGGATTGCCTCTAATTCGTTTTTGAAATTCTTTTTTTTCATGATATGACGGAAAATACCCACTCCCCTATCAATCACATTAAAACGAATGTTGCTGGAATCTCTTTCCATAAAAATTTCTATTTTTTTTGACTGTGAATGTTCAATGGCATTGTTAAGCATCTCAGTAAAAGCATAATCAAGAATAGAAGATATATTCTTTGGTAGGTTGGAAAAAATACCCGTGTCTCTTTTTATTTCATCTAAAACTATATCTTCTGAAAGGTTCTTATTCTCTAAAATGCGGTGAATACTAAGCAACTCTCTTTTTGCTTTAGCTAGCACATTTTCCTCTGCTAAAACATAGCAGGCATTATTTGCTTTACCAATTAATACAATCTTTCCTTCGTCTCTTAATGTTTGAAAAAATCGATTAATGTACGTACGAGAAAAACCAGTTGCCTTAACAATGTCGGCAACTTTTATTGTTTTCTTTTTAGCAATTTCTTTTAAGATTAGCGCCTTAATGTCCATAGGTTAAATAAAATAGTTGACAACTTTATCGTAATCTAAAAATTCAAAGTTGTCAACAAGTCATAAACAAAAACAGCCCAAACTAGAGCTGTTTTTGTTTGACTGGGTCAGCGACAAGGGATTATTATAACTGATATTCTTAAGGTTTTTGAGGATTATGAATATATTGAGGAATTAAGTCAGAAGTTTAGCTTAATTAAAAATATACTTAGAAGTCCCTCTCCAGCTCAAAGCTTATTATAGCCATAGAAATTAAGAGGTTTTACAGGATGCCGATTTTGAGTTTGAGGAAATAAAAAGGACGGTACTGGCTTTTACCTTACCGTCCTTTAAGTTGATTGCATTTAAGCGCTAAGAAATCTCTTCGCAATTTTCTGCAGGGAAGAGAAAATCATGAGTTCTTATTGGTGCGCAAATAAACCATCTCCAGGCTGTCTCGTTCTGTTTTTTCAGAGCTTCAAGAGCTGTAACAACAGGAACTACATACACCTTGCGTACTCCATGGTTTTCACTTGGGTCTGTTACCGCGCCTGTCTGAGTCTCTATCGGTCCATTAGCATTAAATTCTACTCCGACCCATCCTTGTCTAACTTTTTCAGGAATAAGTGGTCCCTCGGACATACTGATTATCTTTATTTTCGGCACTTCCTTCCTCCTTTTAATCAAAGATTATGAAACTCGTATATCTAATCTTTTTCTGGCAATTACAAACCAATTACCAAGCTCAAAATCTTCTTCTGGTTTCGTTTTAATCCACTGTTTATCTTTTCCAACCCAGCGTGTTTTTGTTGTTTTTCCATCTTCATACCCAAAGCTTTTTCCAGTAAGAATTCCTTCGCAATTGGGACACCTCCATTCAGCGTCCATGGCTTCTACTGGCATATCTTCAATAGTTATTAATATGTTGCAATGTTCACAAAGACCCAGACCTGCAAGTGAAACCGTTTTTGTTGTCAACTTACTACCTCCTAATTTATTAACTATACCTTAATACTCTTAGTAAATAAAATCAAGCCTAATCAAAAAACCGCCCAAAAGGCGATTCTTTGAATTCTCTAATGTCATTATAGAATTTGGGTGGCTAAGCGGACTCGAACCGCCTCTGAGAGTTCCACAAACTCTAGTGCTGCCATTACACCATAGCCACCATGTGCCCTCGCGAGGAGTCGAACCTCGATCTAGACTTTAGAAGAGTCTTATTCTATCCATTGAACTACAAGGGCAAACACTTTATTATACTCAAAAACTAGAATAAAATCAAGACCGGGATTCAATCTTTATAATATTTCCTCTATTTTACTCGCCAAGTGCTTTTTTAATCTTTTGAACTACTTCCTCCAAACTATAACTGGCTTTAACCAAGTAAGTGGTAGCTCCCAGTTCCAAAGCTTTTTCTACATCGCCCATTGCCTCCAAGTTAGTTAAAACAATAATAGGAATATCTTTTGTTATTTCGTCTTCTTTAAGTGATTTCAAAACCTCAAATCCGTGCATTTTGGGCAAAACAAGGTCAAGGAGAATTAAGTCGGGCTTCTCGCCTTTTGCTAACTCCAAGCCCTTCTGACCGTCTAAAGCGCTAAGCATCTCATAGCCCTCCTGCTTTAAGACGTCGCCAAATGTCTTTTGTAAAGCTGGCTCGTCTTCGACAAATAAGATTTTTTTTGGCATAAATTGTTAATTTATTTAATTGGTATGGTGAAATAGAATGTCGACCCTTTGTTTTCTTGGGACTTAAAACCTATTTTTCCTTTTGATCTCTCAATAATGGACTTGGCAATATAAAGACCTAGGCCTGAACCTTGAGTTTGATATTTTAAAACATTCTTTGAACGGAAAAACTTTTGGAAGATATGTTTCTGGTCTTCTTTGGGAATACCCACGCCACTATCTTTGACTGAAAAAACTAAACTATTGTTTTTCTTGACAATCTTAACAACAACCTCTCCTTTTTCTTTGATATAACGGATGGCATTGTCTAAAAAGTTCTCAGCGACCCATTTGATTCGTGAACGATCAGCCAGAATTTTGGGGAAATTTTCAGAAGCTTCGAGTTTTACTGCAACGTTAGCAGTTGAAGCCTGCAGTTCAAACTCTGAGATTATTTCTTTAGCTAAATCTTGAAGAGAAAATTCAGCCTTTTTAAGGGGCAATCTGCCTTGTTCGATTCGAGAAACAGTTAGTAAGTCTGAAACCAGCTCTCCCATTCTGGCTGTATTGTCTTTTAAGATTTTGAGGTATTCGGCCTGTTTGCCAACAATCTTACTCAATCTGCCCGACATTAAAAACTCAAGAGCCCATTTTAAATTAGAAAGGGGCGAACGCAATTGATGACTAACTATACTAATAAATTCTGACTTCAATCGGTTAGCTTCAGCTAATCCTTCCAAACTGCGGGTAATACTGAAAGTGATAACGAATAAAACAACGGTTAGAGCCAGAACAATTAATAGGACGGTTTGTGGATCAGCTGCTACGCGAGTACCTAAAGCATAAGTAACTACAGCTGAAATCATAATAACTATGCCCATTATCAAAAAAAGGAGCTGAGGACATTGCCGAAAAGGAAGCCCTTGTTTCTTACAATGACCAATAACATTCAACTGACTTAAGATTTTTTTAAAGCCCATTAGTCTATTATATCAGATTTGAAAAATAAGCGAAATTATGTTAGATTAAGACATATAAACGGGGTATAGTGTAATGGCTAGCACGAGTCCTTTGGGAGGATTTAGTCTCGGTTCGAGTCCGAGTACCCCGATGCGGGTGTAGTTTAGTGGTAAAACTCAAACCTTCCAAGTTTGTAATGTGGGTTCAATTCCCATCGCCCGCTCCAAAACAAAAACGGCACTATTTAGTGTCGTTTTTGTATTTCTAAAGTTATTTAACAGCGTCTTTGAGGGTACGGCCAGCTCTAAAAACTGGCGCCTTCCTGGCTGAAATCTTTATCTTTTCTTTTGTCTTGGGATTGATGCCCATTCTTTCTTTTCTTTGAGAAACCATAAATTTGCCAAAGCCAGTCAAAACAATGCTTTCACCTTTTGATAAGGATTTGCTGATCTCATCTAAAATAACAAATAAAGATTCGGCAGCCTGTCTTCTTGACAAACCAACCTTTTTAATAATGGCTTGAATTAAATCGTCTTTTTGCATAATTACTTAGCGTATTCGATTACCCTACTCTCTCGAATGACATTAACTTTAATTTCTCCGGGATAATTTAAGTCATCTTCTATCCTCTTGGCTATTTCTCTGGCTAGCTTGTGAGCAGTTAAATCATCTATCTGGTCAGGTTTGACAAAAACTCTAACCTCTCTGCCAGCTTGAATAGCGTAAGCTTTTTCTACGCCAGCGAAAGAAGTAGCAATTGCTTCTAACTCCCCAAGTCTTTTAAGATAATTCTCTAAGGTGTCTTTTCTTGCTCCGGGTCTGGCACCAGAAATCTGGTCAGCTGCCTGGACAATGATAGCTTCCAAGGTTTCAGCTGGATATTCCTCATGATGAGCTTTCATGGCTTGAATAACCTCTTTCTCTGCTTTAAACCTTTCTAAAATCCTAATGCCGATGTCAACATGAGAACCTTCAATCTGATGGTCAACTGCCTTGCCAATGTCGTGTAAAAGACCTGCTTTCTTAGCTATGGCTACATTAGCCCCGAGTTCCGAAGCTAAAGCCGAAGACAAGTGAGCTACCTCAATTGAGTGGAGTAAGACATTCTGACCGTAACTGGTTCTAAATTTTAACCTGCCCAACAACTGTATAAGTTTTGGATCAAGACCAATAATGCCAGTATCATAAACAGCTGTCTCGCCAGCTTCTTTTATCTGAGAAGAAATTTCGCTCTCAGTTTTTTGAACAACCTCCTCTATGCGAGTCGGCTGGATTCTGCCATCCTGAACTAGTTTTTCCAAAGCAACCTTGGCGATTTGCCGACGAATTGGATCAAATCCAGAGATAACCACAGCTTCTGGCGTTTCATCTACGACAATCTCAACACCAGTTAGCCTCTCTAAAGTTCTAATATTCCTGCCTTCTTTGCCGATAATTCTTCCCTTGATTTCATCTGACGGCAAGCTGACAGTGGTTGTGGTAATTTCTTGAGCTTGAGGCAAAGCATATCTCTGAATGGCCAAAGCAATCATTCCTTTGGCTTTTGACTGCAACTTTTCTTGTCCTTCTCTCTCTAATTTTCTCATCCTCTCTAAAATGTCTTTTTCTGACTCTTTCTCGCAATTGGCCAAGAGTTCCTTTTTTGCTTCGTCTTTTGACAGCTTAGAACTTCTTTCCAGGTTCTGTAAAGCCTCTTGCTCTAAGTTTTCTAAAGTTTGTTTGACTTCTTTAAGTTTTTCTACTTTTTGCTGGAAATCTTTTTCTTTTTCTTCATAACCTGACAGTTTCTGGTCTAAAGTGTTTTCTCGCTTAAGCAGAATCTGTTCTGCTTTGAGTAGCCTTGATCTTGTTTCGTCTTGTTCCTTTTTAACTGCATTAAGAATACTTAGAGATTTGTCTTTGGCTTGAGATAAAATTGTTTCAGATTCTCTTTTGGCTTGAGAGGTCTTTTCCTGTAGTTTTTGTTCGGCAGTACCAATTCGCTTTTTGGCAAAAGATTGCCGGGCGTAGTAACCTAAAACCGAACCCGCGCCTGTAGCAACTGTTGCCACAATTAGTGGAATTAATAAATTCATGTTCTCTGTTGAAATTTTGATAAATCATAATCAAAAATCCAAAGTTAAAATTAAGTATATTATATTATATCAAAAGCCATCAAAAAAGTCAACAACAGCAGCGAAAATTTGCTTCAACCAAATAATTGGCGGTATTTCTTTATACTCTGGTAAAGGTAATTGGGCAGTAAGTTCTTGTTCATCTGACTCACAAGAATAAACATCTGCATCTGTCACTTGAAGTTTAACCTTGTTAGTTGAGCTTAAGAATTTAATATATGGTTCTTCGCTAGTAGGGCCTGTTTCGTCAGTATATTCTCCTTCACCTTCTGTTATTGTCCAGAAATAACTAACGTTTTCTTCTTCGGGGTCAAAGATAACTACTTCTCCTTGCGTAGGGCTCTCTGGCAACCAGCTAAAGCCAGACCAAGGATATGCATGCAAGGGAGTGATAAAAGGATTAGCTTCTGACCATTCTGACCAGCTACCATAATCATCTTTTACTCTAACTTTCCAATAATACGTAGTATCCCAATTAAGTTCAGTTATCCAATCTGAGTCATCGTCACGAGAAAGGTCTAAAACATAGGATGTAGCAGCTAAGTTAACTAAATTATTGAACTTTGGGTCAGGAAAAAGACTATTATCATCTAACCAGATTTCATAAGCTGCCATTGAATCTCCATTTGGATCAGAATAGGTCCAATAAAAAGTAGGGATGCTTTTCCCTTTAAAGGCGCAGTGATTCCACTCTTCACCCGCTGTATCTCCGCCTCCAGATCCTGAGCCTGGTCCTGACAAAGGATTTCCAGGCTTGTTAGGAGGTTGATTACAATCTGCGTCTGTTGAACACTGGTTTGAAGGACAAGAAGCAGAGGCAGAGCAAGAACCCCAGGTACAATTGCTCTGACAGGTTTGGGAACCAGTATCAGTATTGGTATCAGTTAGACATTGACTACCGCTACAATAAGTATATGAACAGCTATCCGAACAAGATAGAGTTGAGCCCGGGGAGCAGACTCCTTCACCAGTACAAGAGCCCCAGGAACCCCAGGTACAATCTGATTGACAAGTGCTGGATTGAGTTCCGCAATCACCACAGTCTTGAGATTGAGTAGAGCCCGGAGAGCAGACTCCTTCATCAGTACAAGATTCCCAGGATACAGGCCAGGTACAACCTGATTGACAGGTTCTGGATTGGTTTCCGCAATTACCACAGTCTTGAGATTGAGTAGATCCTGGGGAACATACGCCAACACAGGAACCTCCACTACACCCACACTCACACGGATTGCAATTAGAGAGCTGAGTTCGAAATCGAGTTGGCTCACCAGAGACACATTCTCCCCCAGAACAAGAATAACTATAGTATGCTTGACTCTGGCAAGTGCATTCATCGGTACCTGATATACTGCAACAATCATAAGAGGAATCAATATCATCCCAGCCATCTGAAGGACATAAATCATCGCAAGTATCATCTACGACATTGGCACCATAAGTACAGGATCCGCCGCTACATATCTGATGATATCTTTGGCATTCATCAGTGTCACTGCAAGAATAAGTGTCAGGGCAATATTCCCAACTCCAGTCACACTCCCAACCTGAGTATCCACATTCAGCATGACCATCATAATAATACCAGTTCTCATCATCGCAACCCGAAGAAGTACAGGTCGGTTTTGCACTGTCTTCATCAACATACCAACAGTAGCTGACTTCGCCAGGAACCGTACAGTAATTAGTCCCTAAAGAGGAGACATTGTAGTAACAAGACGAGTCCGAGACACAAGTGGCTGGACAACCAACATTAGTATAACAAGTCAGTGTATCTAGACATTGGGCGTCTTCCTCTCCTTTTTCATCAGTAGCCAGACCGCAAATATCATAATCTCCACTTACGGAACATTCAAAATCGCAAGAACAAGAGCCAGATGAGCCAGATGCTGAACAACTTGCATCACAGGGTGAAGCTACGCTACATTCAGCAAGATTCCCGTCATCATCTGAACAGTTTACCGTAATTGTAACTGTGTCGCCGATTTCTATAAGAGTAGCCTGAACTGGCTGTGTTTGGATTAAGCCAATAAATAAAAATAGGCCGAAAAGAGAAATTATGGTTTTTTTATTCATTAACATGGGGCTGTTGCCTTGGTTGCCAACTTTGCAAAATTTGAACGTCTTCTTTGTTTAAAAATTTTTCAAAGAGATGTTTGAAAGCCTTTTTATGCCATTGACACTCAAAACTTATGGGCGGTCTAGGATAAAGGCTGTTACCTTGACCCCAATTGCAAACAAGGCAAGGGTTACAGTAAGCCATAAAGGGACAAGAACTGCAGATTGGGATAGTGTCGGGTGAAAGAGCTAATAAAGGTAAAATCTCAGCTCTTATTGTTTGGTAGTTGTCTTTAGCTACATGACCTAAATCTAAAATACCTATAATTCTGGCTGCATCGCAAGCATTTATAGTGCCGTCACAATTATAAGAAAGAATACTCACACCTGCCCCACAAGGCCTCCGATGGCACATAGAGGGCCGGTTAGAAGACAAAATATTATTTATAAAATAGCCGGTATTTAGTTCTTTTATTTTTATTCCTTTCTTAGATAAAGAAATACAGTATTCAATCCCTTTCCTCCAAAACTCAAAAAAAGATTCAGAATCCATTTCAATCTCGCTTTGATTAGCTAAAGCTCGGCCGGTTGGACGGAAGGGTTTAAATAAGACGCTATCTTGACCAATCTTAACATACTCGTCAATAAGTGCTTCTGGGCCGAATTTTAATGAAAATTTGGTAATAACTGGCAAGGCATATATATGCACCTTAAAATCTGTTTTTAATCTATTAATCCAATAAATAGTATTTTCATAACTCCCCCGGCCATCAATATAGGGTCTTTGCTTATCGTGAAGCTCTCTCGGTCCATCCAAAGAAGTGCAAGGAGATATTTTGTTCTCTGAAAGCTCCTTGGCTATCTTTTCATTCATCAAAGTTAAATTTGTTCCAAAAGAAAATCGAAGTTCTAAGTTTTTTTCTTTTGCTCTTTTTTTTGCTTCGCTATATAAAAACTTAACTAAGTCCCATCTTAGAAGAGTCTCTCCTCCTTCAATGACTATTTGATGACCTTTTACATTGGGCGTAGAGAATATAAAATCTAAAACTTTCTTTGCTGTCTCCTCGTTCATTTCTTCTTTTTTGGGCTTAGCGTCAGGATGACAATAAATACAATTCAAATTACATTTATTGGTAATAGATATGACATGATAGGTTGGATAAGTAAATAAGAACTTATTTTCTTGATACAAATCATAAGCTATTTTCCTTGTGCTTCTTTTGGTGAGGACAATGCCAGCTTTCTCTAATTTTTGGAATAACTCTGAATTCTCGTCAAAATTATTTGATTTAAATATTTGGTATTCCTCGTTAGGAAGAATAGCCCAACCGCCATGCCTAGTAGTTATTAAAGTATTATTTGAATCAAGAGAATAAGGAAAATATTCGTTGAAAGTATGTAGAGTTGACACGATTTACAGTTTAGTTTGATTTTTCTTTGGGACCTTTCTGGATTTGGGGCAAACCTAAAGCAGCTCTAATCATTGTATCTCTTACCCCAGCATGTTTTCTGCTTTCCACATCCTCAACAGAAGAACAAATTAATTGCTTGTTGAATTCAAAAGCCAGTTTCTCTAAATCGCCTTCCGTCACCCCTTGATCGTCTAAAATAAAGGTAATAATTACTTTATTTCCCTCTTCGCTGATAATAATATCTCTTTTCTCAATATAAAGGTAAGCAGCGTGTAAAATTGCTGGCATAGAAAAAAGCGATTTTGCAACATCAATTGAAACACTCTTATTAAAAATATCAATTTTAAAGTTGTATTTCTCTTTCATTTTAACTTACTTCTACACTATCTACTGATGGTGGGGCATTGCTAGGCCAGTCACCAGACCAGTCACCAGACCAGTCACCAGACCAGTCACCAGACCAGTCATCAGACCAGTCACCAGACCAATCACCAGACCAGTCACCAGTCCAATCACCGGTCCAATTACTAGGCCAATTCACCCAATTAACCCAATCGTTATACGTATCACCGCTCCACTCATCATTCGGCCAGACCCCCCCCTCGGTAATTTTAGGTATTAAACCACCAGCCAATATTCCTCCAATACCCAAAGCTAATCCTTGCAACTTCCCAATACCCCCTTTCTCTCCAGAAATGAGGCCAATTAATTTTCTTTTAATTTTTTTCTTTTTCATGACCAAAAAAGGTTAATGAATGAATCTTTTAAAAAATATGTTAGTAAAACTCCGAATAACAAAATTGGGGCAAGAGGTATAGTTTTAGAGATTTTTATCTCATCAAATCCTAATTTATTTTTTTTATATAACGATTGAACTGCCCTTATGTCCGACATCTCCAGACCATCTGGATTATAACCAATAATGGGTTTATGCTTACTCCTTTCTCTTAATAAACTAAGAAAGGTAAAAAAAATTATCGGTCTTTTAATATACTTTTCTTTTTCTTTAACGATCATTTCGGCAGGAATCATGCCCGCCTTAAGATCTTTTATTCCTGTTATTTGAGTAAAAGCAGACCGGCCTAAATAAATTATAAAAAATAAGCAGAAAATTAGCAAGGAAAAAATTGAAAACCTAAGAAAAAAAGAAGGTGTAAAAAGTTGAAGGGGGAAGAAAACTATCGTAAAAAGAGTGACAGAAATAAAGAAAAAAACTAATCTTATTTTAAGCACTTCCTCAATAAACCAGAAAAAGATAAAAAGCAAAAGAAGCCAAATAAAATATTCTATTCTTATGCTCAAAACCTGAGAAATCAGCAGACTAATACAAGATATTGCCAAAACTACTAAAAGAAAATGAAGTATAAATCGGTGACTTAATAACTGGTTGAGAGTCTGCTTTTTTTCTTTTAAACTCGTTTTCAATATAATTTGAGGGGCTAAAATTAAAAATAAGGGAATGAAAGAATTGATAAAGATAGCGAAACCCGGGAAATAACTGATACTATGCGTATAAAATGTTATCGGGAATAATGCAACTAGGGCTATAAATAATTTAGCGTCAGCAGCTGACCAGAGACCAGCTAGCCAAATGATAATAGCTGCTAATATACCAAAAAAGATATTAATTGTAGAAGCTAAAGTTTGATCAACAAAGGTTTTAGTCAGAAAAACATTGATAAAAATTGCAGCCAAAATCAAAACTAAAATGCTGTAATTTTTTATTTCACCTTTTCTTATATCATAATAAGAAATCCACCCTCCAACCAAAACTAGAGTTAAAAGAATCGGCTCAATCATTATCGCTTATTGTTTTAGGGAAGTATCCTTATTCTTATTCCTTCAAGTGAGCCGTTTGGATTTACCTTAGTAGAAATAATTACCATGTCACCAATCTTGATATCCTCAAGTTCAATATCTGTTAAACTGACCTCTCCGCCTACCCCTAGAATCGAACGAACAAAAGTTGCGTCTTCTCTCATAGGAATAACCAAACCAGTACTATCATTAGTTATGGTTACGGTTCTGTTATTGATTTGTTTCACATCTCCCCTAGCAGTAACAATCCACTGGAGAATCATGTTTGACTCATCAAGCTGGATAAAGCTAGAAATTAGTGGCCTTGTTTCTGTTTTTGTTGCTTCTTCAACTTTCTTACTAATTCCTGAAGTTAGAACTAAGTTGGTCAGAACTAAAATTCCAATAATGATTAATGAAACTAAAACTAACTTATTCATTTTTTTCTTTAATTAATGAAGAACGACCTTTTCAATTTTAATTATAACACATGGAAGACAAGGAGCCACTTTATTTAGAAAGTGTCTCTTAGGGCTTCTTACCAACCCTTATTACCCTTACTTCAGCTTGATTGCTATTTATTACAACAGATATATAAGAAAGCCAATCGCCTACTTTTAAGTCTTCGAGCTTCTCCTCCCCGGTATAAATGTTTGCAAATTCTGGGACATACAAGATTCTCTTTTCATCCCCATTTGGGAACCAGTATCGATATTGGTATCAGTTAGACATTCTGCTCTGCTACAATAAGTATAAGAACAGTCCCGATACACAAGTGGCTGGAATTAAAATAAAAAGCCATCCGAATGCCTATCAAGATGGCTCTTTAATTTTGGTAAAAAGTCAAGTAGCTGAGACGCAAGGGATCACCTCTCGCATACTGAAGCCTCGCTCCTATACTGACAAACCCATTTATTTTTATCTCTTCAAACTTCCCCTCCTTTACTGAAACTCCTTTAGCAATGGAAATATCAACATTTTCTCCGATAAAAATAGATAATTTGTCGCTCTCTTTAGCCAAATCAAGAGTCCGACCATCAATATTCACAACCTTCGCCCGGAAGATAAAAATATAGGCAGTAGCAAAAGGGCTTCCCTCGTTTAAAATCTGTACCCCTTGATAAACCAGTTTAGAATTCTGCAACTGCTCTAAAGTAATATCGGCATTTACGCTATCGTAATATTCTTCTTCAACGTCAATCATCTGCGACTCGGGTGTAACTGGTTCCTGCTCTCCGTTATCAACTACTGGACCATTCTCGTCAATTACTTGGCCATTCTCACCATTACGATTATATAAACTGTATAAACCAAATCCGATAGCACAAATCAATACCACTACCAAAGAACCAATTACAATCTTTTTTTTCATTTCTCTCTCCTTTTTTTGTACTTAATGTACTATTCTTTATTTTAGTTTAGCATGTTTTTCCACTTTTGTCAAGTCAAACAAAAACTCAGCTACTAGTTTGTGGCTGAGCTGTAAATAGCTAAATTAAGTTTAGTTCCACTTTTTTTATCAAAAGCCATCAAAAAAGTCAATAACAGCAGCAAAAATTTGCTTCAACCAAATAATTGGCGGTATTTCTTTATACTCTGGTAAAGGTAATTGAGCAGTAAGCTCTTGTTCGTCTGATTCACAAGAGTATGGCACTGCATCTGTCACTTTGAGCTTAATCTTGTTAGTTGAACTTAAGAACTTAATGTGTGGTTCTTCTGAAGTAGGACCTGTCTCATCAGCATATTGTTCCTCACCTTCGGTCACTGTCCAGAAATAGTTAACGTTCTCTTCTTCAGGATCAAAGACAACTACTTCTCCCTGGGTAGGACTCTCTGGCAGCCAGCTGAAGCCAGACCAGGGATAGGCATGCAAGGGAGTGGTAAAAGGATAAGCGTTTGACCATTCTGACCAATTACCTTGGTCATCTTTTACTTTTACTTTCCAATAATAGGTATTGTTCCAAGAAAGCTCTGTTAGCCAGTCTGAATTGTCATCATGAGATAAGGTTAAAACATAAGAGGTAGCACCAAGGTTAACTAAATGATTGAATTTTGGGTCAGCAAAACTAGCATCAACATCCACCCAGATTTCATAGCCAGCTTGAGGATCTGAATTTGGATCAGAGTAGGTCCAGTTAAAAATAGGTATGCTTTTGTTTTTAAATGAGCAGTTGTTCCAATCTACTCCCTGACCACTGCCGTTGCCACCTCCTCCACCACCTGTAGCTTCAGGTGTGTTAGGAGGTTGATTACAATCTGCACCTGTTGAACACTGGTTTGAAGGACAAGAAGCAGAGGCAGAGCAAGAATCCCAAGTACAATCACTCTGGCAGGTTTGAGAACCAGTATCAGTAATGGTACCAACTAGACATTGACTACCGCTACAATAAGTATAGGAGCAACTGTCCGAACAAGATTGGATAGAATCTGGGGAACATGCTCCCTCACCAGTACAAGAACCCCAGGACACAGGCCAGGTACAATCTGATTGACAGGTTCTTGATTGAGTTCCGCAATTGCCACAGTCTTGAGATTGGATAGAATCTGGGGAACATGCTCCCTCACCAGTACAAGAACCCCAGGACACAGGCCAGGTACAATCTGATTGACAGGTTCTTGATTGAGTTCCGCAATTGCCACAGTCTTGAGATTGAGTAGAATCCGGAGAACAAGCACCTTGGAGAATACAAGAACCCCAAGAATCCCAGGTACAATCTGACTGACAGGTTCTGAATTGGGTTCCGCAATTGCCACAGCCTTGAGATTGGATAGAATCTGGGGAACAAGCACCTTGGAGAATACAAGAACCCCAAGAATCCCAAGTACAATCTGACTGACAGGTTCTGAATTGGGTTCCGCAATTGCCACAGTCTTGAGATTGGATAGAATCTGCAATACACGGTGCCCCACAGGCTACACTACAGTTTTCAGTAGAATAATCACATTGACAGATATCAAAATTACAACTACCATTGTAATATTTTGTATATTCCACACATTTATCAGGACAATAATCAGTCGCTCCACCCTCACACTCTGCTCCACACCCTGTATGACAATATGACGGTCCCCAGCCCCAACAATTTGGCCAACTACAAGTACAGCTACAATACACCATAAAAGAGCCATCGCACCAAGTAGTGTCTGGTGGACAACCTCCAAGCCAACAGGTCTCGTCACAATAAGTACTGCAGTCGTACTGGCCTTCGCCCGAAGGCGGATCAGGACCAGAAATACATTCTCCATCAACACAAGTCCAGCCTTCTGGGCACGAAGTACCAATAGCCTCTCTTGACTCGTCTGGTTTTCCTTCATCTGTACCACAATTATTTGAATCAGTACAAGTTCGAGTTTGGGTAAAGGACGTGCCGCAAGATTTAATAATAGGAGACGGCAACCAAGTAGTGCATGACCAAATAGGGTTACAGGCTGGGGCACAAGAACCTCCAGAGCAGTAACCTGAATCACATAAGCTTGTACAGCTGTCATCGTTGTAATAATACTGGGTTACATTGAGTTTACACCCCCCTCCACTATAACAAGTATACCAGCTATGATAGTAATAACCTTGGCAGGCGACTGAAGAACATATGTCGCTTGTCCAGTCGCTTGAACAGGATTCAGAGTAGGCTGTGCATTGAGTCTCATAATAGCCATCAACTTCGCAGGATTCCCAATAGCCTTCAACTTCACAGGATTCCCAATGTTCATTGGTAAAATAATAGCAGTCATCCCAATACCACTCATCAAGCCAGGCAAAATACACCCATTTACCACCATCGCATTGAAAGGGAACCCAGTTACATTCATCGTCAGTATAGCCAGGAACCCAGTTACATTCATCGTCAGTATAGCCAGGAACCCAAACCTCTTCACATTCCTCCCAAGAGCAGGTAAGAGCCTGGGCCGATTGAGCAAAAATAAAAATCCCACCCACAACAATGAGACCTAAAAATAAACCTTTTAAATATAAAGAAAGAGAAATTCTCACTTTAGTTTAAAAATATTTTAATATATCTTTAGCTTTAAGGCAAAACTACCATTTCTATTCCTTCCAGAGAGCCGTCTGCTTTTAATTCACAGACAATATTAACTCGGTCTCCAATCTTTATTTCTTCAAATTCTATTTCTTCTGTTTCTACTGCTTGAGAAGCTTCAGTTTCTCCTTCTGTTGACGATAGCCGATTAATCGTTATTTCTTCTTTAATTAAAACAGTGAAGGTGTCTTCTTGATTACTTAGGGTTAAGCTTTGACCAGATATTTTTGTTACGTCACCGAAGGCAAAAGCATTTAGTCTGGTGATTACTTTTGACTCTATTAAATCAGCTAGAGGTCCCTCTGTTTTAGTTCCTGCAATTTCTTTTTGCCCAGAAAGAAAACCGTAACCATAGCCTAGTCCCAACAAGATTAAACCGCCAATAATTAGGAAAATTAAATTATTTTTCTGCATTTTAATTTAAATTGAAATTTATTTTTCCGACCTTTTAAGTTTTTGGGGCACCGTCCAATAAAAATATAACAAGAATTACAAAAAAGATATTTTTAACAGCTTTCTTCGCTATAAAGTCTATAAAATAAATACAAAATTACTTCAATATCTTTCTATTAAGGAAGAATGGATACCATCGTTCCTTCTAGCCCACCATCTGATTTTATTTCGATTGAAATACTAATTTTATTACCAACCATGATGTCCTCAAAATTTATTTCTTGAGTTTCGCCTCTTTTTGTTTCTTCGTTTAAAACAAAACGGTTAATTAAAGCGTCCTCTTTTATGGGAATTGACAAAATATCGTTCTCATAATTTAAGGTTAAGGTTCTATTTGAAATTTTCGTTACATCCCCCATGGCCAGAGCTCTTAAATTCTGGATCACTTTTGATTTTTTTACCATTATGAAATCTTCTTTGGTTTTGTTAGAAATCTGCTGCTGCTGAATTGATCCTAATATATATCCTCCTCCTAAACCTATTATCAAAGAAAGAATAATAGCAATAATTAAATTTTTTTTGAACATAGAATTTACTAAAAATTAATCTTATCTATCAACGACCTTGATTGCTTTATAATAGCACATTTAGATTAATAATAAAAAGGGCCTATCTCTTTTGAGTAGACCCCTTTAACTGACTTTTAAGTTTTGCTTGCTAATCGCGAGGGAAAATGTCTATTTCTGTGCCCTCAAGTCTTTTATCCTCTGTAAAACTAGCGATGATAGTAATGCTGTCTCCTGCTTGGACTTCTTCGAAGTTTACCTCGGTTCTGGAACCAGAAGAACGGACCAAAAGCCTTACGAGAGAATCTTCTCTTATAAAAATATCTAATTTTTCACCATCTCTCAATAAACTTAATGTCCGACCATTAATTTCCTCAACCGTTCCGTTTAGTCCAGCAGTCCAAGATATTGATAATGTTGATCTCTCCGATTCTTCCAGTTTTTCCAGTTCTCGCTTGTCCCAGACTGTTATGATCGCTTCAGGTTCCATGTTATCATGCTCTTGCCACCTAGCATAAACTTCTACAACGTCACCAATTTGGAGATCTTCGAATTCTATTTCTCTATATTTGGAAGTAACTCTTCCCTCACCAATTTCAACCGGAACAGCCTTAGTGATTTTTGTAACTGTGCCTGCTATTAGTTCAAATTCCTCATCCCCTATTTTCTCCTTGTTAAAAGAGACCAGAGTCAAGGTATAATCTGAAATATCGGTAATGATTAAATTCTCAAAGTGTATTGTCCACATCCAGATTAATCCTGATTGAATAAAATTACTGGTATCTAGGAGTTGGCTTACATCAAGTTGATAAGGCTTCACTTCTGGCTCTTCTTCTCCTGCCTGATAAGCTCGGTAACCCTCAATATAACCGTTTTCCTTGCCTTCTTCATAGCCTACGGCCAAACCCTCATTATAGCCATCATTATGACCTGCCTGAAACCCAACATCATACTGTTCAGCGCCTCTCTGGTATCCAAAATAGAAACCAGCACCTCCTGCAACAAAAACCAATACCACTAACAAAATTATAATCTTTCTCATTTCTCTCTCCTTTTTTTGTACTTAATGTACTATTCTTTGTCTTAGTTTAGCATATTTTTCCACTTTTGTCAAGTCAAACAAAAACTCAGCTACTAGTTAGTGGCTGAGTTACGGATAAGCAAATCAGGCTTAATTTACTCTTTGGCTTTAATTACCTTGTCAATAATGCCGTACTCTTTAGCTTCTTCAGCTGTAAGATAAAAATCACGGTCAGTGTCTTTGCTAATTTTTTCTAAAGACTGGCTAGTATGCTTGGCCAAAATCTTGTTCAATCTCTCTTTTATCTTAATAATCTGCTTGGCAGTAATTTCTATTTCAACTGCCTCTCCGCTCACCCCGCCGGCCACCTGGTGCAATAAAATCTGGGAGTTGGGCAAAGCAAACCTTTTCCCCTTCTCCCCTGCTGCCAACAACGTAGCCCCCATGGAAGCTGCAGATCCAACACAGACAGTAGAAATAGGACACTTAACATACTGCATGGTATCATAAATAGCCATGCCAGCTGTGACTGAACCGCCAGGCGTATTAATATACAACTGAATGTCTTTTTTCGGATCTTGGGAGGCTAAAAAGAGCATTTGAGCAATAATGGAATTTGCCACCACATCGCTTATCGGACCAGCCAAAAAAACAATCCTGTCCTTTAGGAGCCTTGAATAAATATCATAGGCTCTTTCGCCATGTTGTGATTTTTCAATAACGGTAGGTATTAAGTTCATAGGTTTTCTAATAATTGTAAGATTTTTTCATTCTTTAAGACGCTTTCACCATACTCTTTTAATTGATTTTTATCAAGAGCAGAATTCATCTGAGAAATCTTCTGCATCTCTGCTTCAAGTTCTTTTTCATCCACTTTAACATCCTCTTTCCTTTCAATTTCTCTCAAAACCAAGGAGTTCTTGACTCTTTTTTTAGCTTCCTCCAAAAAAGAATCTAATAAGTCTTTCTCTGTCTTCTGTATTTTCTTTAAATATTCCTCAAAAGAAATATGGAGCATTTGAGGAACCTGCTGCTTAATGTTCTCCATCATTCTTTTTTGTTCGCTTTCTATCAAGACCTGGGGGGTATCTATTTGAGATTCTTCAGCTATTTTCTCTAAAATCTCGTTTCTCAGTCTTTCTTTTTCAACTCTTTCTTTCTCCTGCTTTAATCTGGCAATTTCTTCATCATTCACTTTCACCTCCCGTTTTTTCACCTGAGAGGCAATTTTTTTGTAGTCCGGCAGCTTGATCTCCGGTAAAATAGATATCTTTGCTTTAAACTCAAAAGAATTCCCTGGAGCTAATTTCAAAATCTCAATTTCTGGCTGGCCCAAAGGCTCTAAGTTTTGCTCTTTGATTGCTTTAATATAATTTTCCCTAATGCATTCTTGAGCTGCTGTCTGTAAAATCTTTTCCTGTCCTGTCTTTTTTTCAATTACTTCTTTTGGAGCTTTGCCCTTACGGAAACCTTCGACCTCAATATCTTGACCTAAATTCAAAATAGCTTTTTCCATAAAGCTTTTAAATTCTTCGGCCGGAATCTCAATTTTTAATTCGAGTTGTGAGCTATTAAGTTTTTGAACAGTTGTTTTCATATTGACTTTTAATGTAAATTATAATATAATCAAGAAGTTAAGTACTTTTACATTTTAAGGAGGTGATAAATGAAAAGAATTTTCCTAGCTGGCTCCACAGTATTTTTAATGCTTGGACTTGTCTGGCTCATTTTTAAATTAGTGGTGATAGACTCGCTGACCTATGTTTTCCGACCTCTTATTCTGTTATTTGCGGGAGAAAATCTGGTTATCCCAATAACTATCGCTCTCACCCTTATATTGGTCTTCGCTGTTGGACTTTTTGCCTCTCGTATTAAATTTCAGAAAATTGTTAATAAGTATTTCGAAAGAATGCTTCCCGGGGGAAAACACGGGGTTTTAGTAGAGAAGTCCGACGGTGTTTATGATTTAGCAGTCGTCATCAAGAAAATAACACTTCTAAGATTGATTGGGGGAGAGCAAACACTTTATCTCTTATTCTATCCGTCCATCCCTTTTGTTTGGACTAGCGGATTACCGATTGGTCTGGCCAGAGAAGATAAATTAACTCCAATCTCAAGCTCCATATGGGAAATCTACACCACAATTGCCACTTATGGCAGAAATGCTCCAGCTGTATTAGAAGAAATAGAAAATAAGAAAGACACCGAGTGAATCTCGGTGTTTTTTATATTAAAAAACCAACAATTAAAAGAGCAACAATATTCAATACTTTTATCATCGGGTTAATGGCAGGACCTGCTGTATCTTTATATGGGTCCCCTACCGTATCTCCTGTCACTGCTGCCTGATGGGCTAAACTGCCCTTGCCTCCCAGATTGCCATCTTCAATATATTTCTTAGCATTGTCCCAAGCAGCTCCTCCAGAAGTCATAGAAATAGCCACAAAAACACCAGTAATAATACTGCCGATTAAAAGTCCGCCAAGAGCTTCCGGACCCAAAATAAAGCCAACTAAAATTGGTGCTAAAATTGGAATTAAACCTGGCACTATCATTTGTTTTAAAGCGGAACGTGTAACAATGTCAACGCATTTGCCATATTCTGGCTTAGCCTTGCCTTCCATCAAACCCTTGATTTCTCTAAATTGTCTTCTGACCTCTTTTACCACTTTGCCGGCAGTCTTTCCAACAGCTGTCATACAAAAAGAGGCAAAAAGATAAGGCAACAGTCCTCCCAAGAACAAACCGATTATTACTTTATAATTATCTAAAAGGAATAAAGCCTTGCCTCCTAAGCTTTGAATCTCTTGAGTGTAGGCTGAAAACAAAACCAAAGCAACTAAAGCAGCTGAAGCTATGGCATAAGCTTTAGTGACTGCTTTTGTGGTATTGCCAACGGAATCTAAAGAATCAGTTACTTCCCGAATGTTTTTTGGCAGACCCGACATTTCAGCAATACCAGAGGCATTATCAGTAATGGGTCCGTAAGAATCTAAAGCAATAACCATCCCAGCCAGAGAAAGCATAGCTACAACACAAATAGCCAAGCCTTCTATGCCCGCTAACCAGAAACTTATTAGAATACCAAAACATACCAAAATAACGGGTGCGGCAGTAGATTTCATGCCTACGGCTAAACCCTCAATAATATTGGTGGCATGACCGACTTGAGAAGCTTTGGCAATAGATTTGACTGGTTTATGTTTTTTGGAAGTAAAATAATCAGTAACTAAAAACATTCCTCCAGCAACCCCAAGCCCCGTTAAGGCTGGCACATAAAGTTGCCAGAAAGAAAAATTTAAAGACGAAGCTGAATTTCTAATAATCCATAAAAAGCCGAAAGCAGATAAAAGAGCATCTGCCAAAATGCCTTTATAAAAAGCGGACATGATATTTTTCTTTTTGCCAAGCTTAACAAAAAAACTAGCCATAATAGAAGCTAAAATAGCTACAGCACCTAAATAAAGAGGCAAAGTGATAGCTATTGTTTGTCCAGGAAAAAGTATGGCCCCCAAAACCATAGCAGCCACCAATGTTACTACATATGTTTCAAAAAGGTCAGCTGCCATACCAGCACAATCGCCAACGTTATCTCCTACCTGGTCGGCAATCACGGCTGGATTTCGGGGATCATCTTCTGGAATACCTTTTTCAATCTTGCCAACCAAATCAGCTCCAACATCAGCTGCTTTAGTATAAATTCCACCACCCAATCTGCTAAAAATTGAAATCAAAGAAGCGCCAAAACCCAAAGCTATTAATGATTCCAGGTCGCCAGTTAAAATATAAAAGCCAGTTACAGCTAAAAGTCCAAGTCCCACTACCAAAAATCCAGTAACTGAGCCTCCTTGAAAGGCTAAATTTAAAGCAGGCTTCAAACCATTCTTAGCAGCTTCAGCTACCTTAACATTGGTTTTAGTTGAAACCATCATGCCAATAAAACCAGCTAGACCTGAGAAAAGAGCACCGATTAAAAAGCCAAATCCGGCTTTAATACCAAGTAATATCCAAAGAATTAAAAATAAAAAAAGAGCGACCAGGCCAATGACCTTAAATTGTCTCTTTAAATAAGAAACGGCTCCTTCGCGGATATAATTGGAAACAGCGACCATTTTGCCAGAGCCAGAAGAAGCTCGCTGGATTCTTTCAATTAAAAAACCAGCAAAAACTAAAGTAAAAATAGCAACAATAATAGGCAAGTAAGGCATAGGTTTTTAATTTTGAGCAAAGCGAGAAATCAAGGTTCTGCTTCGCAGATTCTTATTTAGACTTTTTAGTTGATTTTTTCTTTTTTGGCTCTTTTTTCTTCTCTTTGGTTTTTTCTTTTTCTTTCTTTTCCTCTTTCTCTTCTTCAGCCTTCTCTGGAGGCCTTACGTCTATTTTCCAACCAGTTAACTTAGCAGCCAGTCTAACATTTTGACCACCTTTGCCAATGGCCAAAGAAAGCTGATCTTCAGGAGTAATAACCAAGGCCTTGTTTTTGGGCATAATCTTAACTTCTAAAACCTTAGCTGGAGATAAAGAATTGGCAATATATTTTTCTGGATCCTCCTGCCATTCAATAATATCAACTTTCTCTCCGCCAAGCTCATTAATCACAGCTGTTACCCTGGTGCCTCTTTGGCCAACCATAGAGCCTATAGGGTCTACTCCTTCAACAGTTGAGCTAACAGCAATCTTTGAGCGAGAACCAGCTTCTCTGGCCACAGATTTGATGACAACAGAACCTGCTGAAACTTCAGGCACTTCTATTTCAAAAAGCTTGGAAATTATCTTAGGATAAGCCCTGGAAAGAAAAACCACTGGCCCTTTGGATGTTTCCTCTACTTTGATAATATAAACTTTAAGTCTTTGCCCAGGACGATAAAATTCACCAGGCACTTGTTCTTCTCTTGGTAAAATACCTAGGGTTTTGCCAATGTCTAGAAAAACTGTTCTACCCTCAACTCTCTGTACAATGCCAGAGATAATTCCACCTTCTTTTGACTTGTACTCTGAGAAAATAACCTCTCTTTCAGCTTCTCTAATCCTTTGCAAAATAACTTGTTTGGCTGTTTGGGCAGCGATGCGGCCATAATCTTCTTGAACCTCTAAAGGTGTTTCTAAATCCTGGCCTGGTTTTATCTTTGGATTCTTTTTCTTAGCTTCCTCTGCCATGATGTGCTTTTCTGGATTAAAACGGATTTTCCTTTCTTCGGTTTCTTCTTTCTTTTCTTTTAACTTTTCTAGCTCTTCTTCAGAATAAATCATGTTTTGATCAACCACTTGTTTTACCTGCCAAAACTTAACTTGGCCAGTCTTAGGACTAAGTTTAGCCTTAATGATTTGACCTTTTTTACCGTAGTCTTTTTTATAGGCAGCAGCAATAGCCATCTCAATAGTTCCCATGACTTTCTCTGCTGGAATGCCTTTTTCTTCAGCAATTTGGTTTATGGCTGAGGTAAAGTTTTTTATATCCATAATTGATTAAATAAAATGTCCGTTTTCAAACGGACAGAATATTCTTGTCATTCCTAAGATTAGCCTAACAAGCTAAGATTATTTGTCAAGGGGATAACTATATTCAAATCTTGACAAAACTTAGCAAGGGATGTACAATATAACATATTAGACTAAATAGCCTTTAGCCACTTGGGAGTCTCGCCTCATTCCCTCCTTATTGAGGGCCCCGTACGGGGATAAAGGTCTTGTACCAAAAGACTCCCAGCTGGCTGGAGGTTTTTTATTTGCCTGCCCTAGATTAAATCTTGGTGAGATTATAATGGACCCGGTGGGATTCGAACCCACGACCTCCGCAATGCGAATGCGGCGTTCTAGCCAATTGAACTACAGGCCCAAGACTTGTCTTATTCTCTCTACTTCTTTTTCTACTACCTCACCTTTGTATTCAGCAGAGTGAGCTGGTACTCCTTTGTAAATCGGCTTCTTCTGGTCAAGGTGAAGGTTGATAATTGTTTGATGTGAAACTTTATCGATTTTCACATAAGCATGAAGTTTAGGATAACCTGACTTTGAAACGCCAATAATCCGAGAAAATGCTAGTTCCTCTTTGTCTTTTTTCTCAAAATGATAACCAGCTCGCCGCATTAAGTTGTAGATATTAACCTGAGATTCTAAAACAAGCTTCATGCTTTAATGTATTAAAGTTGGTTTTTAAATATCATATTTAGGGAGTGACCCTAAAACGAATCATTACATCTCCAGTATTTACATTTCCTTCCATGTCTTTACACCGAACAAAAAACGTATAATATACGCCGTTCTCAAGACCTGTGACTGTAGCAGTGTGAATATCTCCTTCCTCGCGAGAAAATCTCTTTTTCATAGAGCTATAGGATACGCCCTGCTCAGTAGCATAACGGCAATATGCTGGCTCATCAGTCTTGATGCCAAGCTGAGTCTCAGTAGTACCATAATATAAGTCCCTATCTGGATAGAGAATAGTCCTGACAGGCGGTGTTACGTCTTCTGGTGCCTCTACTTGAAATGAAATAAGGAAATCATCAGTATTTTTATTGCCATAATCATCAGCACATTTAATATAGTACGTATATTCTGTGTCTTCGCTCAAACCCGTCACTTCAGTGGAATGGAATGTGGAGTCAGTATTAGAGAAAATACGGTTCATTGAATCATGGCTCAATCCAGAAACCAGGCCATAGCGACAGATTGCTTTTTCATCGGTTTTTAAGCTGATAGTTGTCTTTTTTGTATAATATGGCAAATCTTCTGTTGGAAAGCCTGCAAAGCAATAAGGAGGATTATTGTCTTGGCTAGGAATACCGGGCGAAGAAGGAATATAAGCACCACCAACTCCAAAGCGAATCTTAGCATCATTTTCATTCTTATTGCCTTTTAAATCACGGCAGCGAACATAGTACTCATGGATCTTATTGTCTTGCAATCCCTTGACAGTAGCTGTGTGTAAGACTTTGTCTTTATTATAGGAAAATCTTGAGCTCATTGAGTCGTAGGTTTTGCCAGATTCAATTGAATAACGGCAATAACCGGGCTCATTGGTCCTTACACTGATTTGGGTTTCAGTCGTGCCAGCAGGTAAAGTGCCTGTAGGATAAAGATCATAGCGCATAGGCGGTGTCTCATCTGCCCCTGAACTAGGAACACTGGGTGGATAATAAGAAGGGCCGGTGCCAGCAACAGTAAAAACAATCTTAGCGTCGCTCTCGTTCTTATTGCCTTGTAAATCGCGGCAGCGAACAGAATATTCATAGGTCTGGCCATTCTTTAACCCTTTTATTTGAGCACTATGAAAGGTCTTGTTCTCGTCATAGGAAAACCTTGAGCTCATTGAGTCGTAGGATTGGCCCGATTTGGTAGAATAGCGACAATAACCAGGTTCATTGGTATTTACGCTGATTTTAGTCTCAGTTGTGCCAGCAGGCAAAGTGCCTGAAGGAAAGAGGTCGCTGCGAACAGGCGCACCAGCCATTTCTTCTACAGCTTGTTCTCCGTCACCAGATTCTGACGGTTCAGTTTCATCAGACTTGCCTAAAAGATTAAAGCCCATTACAGCACCAACAATAATTAAAACTACCACTATGCCAAATAGGATTTGAGCTTGTCCTTTTTGCTTGTTCATGGTCGGGGTACTCAGATTTGAACTGAGACTAAATCCTCCCGAAGGACTCGTGCTGCCATTACACTATACCCCGAGTTTTCATGTAGAACATTATGTAACCCAATACTTCTGTTTGGTCATTTGGTCTTGCTTCATAACTATCTTTTCTCTTTCTTTGCGTGCTTTTTCAGCTAATTCTTTAAGCTTTTTATCATTTACCTTGTCCAATTTCTTGGTTTCCTTGCCTAAAAACTCTTTTTTGTTCTTTTTGGGATCATTTAAGACATAGCCTAGTAAAATGTCCAGAATATGTCCTATTTTAGGCCCTGGCTTAATGTCCAATTCTTTCATAATATCATTGCCTGTTATTTTAAGCGTTTTAACAGAAATCGGGTCTTGCGACACTTTCTCAATGACGTATTTCAAATGTCGCAATTTATAGGGTTCTGCCTTGGGCACTCCTGAGCCGATTCTGTCAGCCATTCTTACTTGTAATAGTTCTTCCATGTTTTCTGGCCCAACTTGCCTAACTAGCCTTCTGACTGAAGATTCTGTTACTTCGTCTACATTATAGTAAAATAAATGATACCTGACTAATTTGACTATTTTCTCAATGTCTTTTTTAGGGAATCTTAAGAGATTAAGAATCTGACTTGTCATTTTAGCGCCAACTATCTCATGACCGTAAAATGTCGCATTCTCACCTTGACCTCTCTTTGTCTTGGGTTTGCCAATATCATGCAATAGGCTGGCTAGTCTAACATATTTATTGAACCCCTTTTCAGCTGCATATTTCAAAGAAAGCAGGCTGTGCTCATAGCAGTCGTAAATATGGTGCTTGTTCTGACTTACGCCATAGCCTTGCTCAAGTTCAGGAATAATATATTTCAACAGACCTAATTGCCTTAAAAGCTTAATGCCTTGCTCTGCTTTATCTGACATTATAATCTTCATTAGCTCATCCCTAATTCTTTCTTTAGAAATTGCTCTTAACAAAGCAGCATTTTTCTTAATAGCTCTGGCTGTTTCCGGTTCAATGGTGAAACTAAGAGTTGTAGCAAATCTTACTGCTCTCATCATCCTTAAAGCGTCTTCTGAAAACCTATCTTCTGGCTTGCCAACTGCCCGAATAAGCTTGTCTTCCAGATCTTTTTGCCCTTGGAAAGGATCAATAATCTCTGCATTCATGGCAATAGCATTGACAGTAAAGTCTCTTCTGGCTAAATCTTCTTTGATAGTTTTGGCAAACTTAACTTCGTCGGGATGGCGCTTATCAGTATATTTTGCTTCAAGACGATAAGTAGTTATCTCAACTTCTTTGAGTTTTGGGTTTTTACTGCCTGTTTTAACAGTAACAGTTAAAAACTTATTCTCGTAAAAACTTTTAGGAAAGGTCTTCTGAATTTCCTTGGGCTTGGCATTTGTAGTAACATCCCAGTCTTCTGGCGTCATTCCTCTCAGAAAATCACGAACACAGCCCCCAACAATGTGTGCTTGGAATCCTTTATCCTTTAACTTATCAATGACAGATTTTACCTCTTTTGGTATTTCCATCAATTAAATAATACCTTAGAATTTGATTTTTTTCAAATCTCTGGTATAATTAAAAAGTTGCCCTTGTGGTGAAACGGATATCATGTCTGCCTTCGAAGCAGAGGTTCTAGGTTCGAATCCTAGCGAGGGCACAAAGTTTGCCATGAAACACAGAAATGTTAAAATAAAATTGATGAAAAAAATATTTTTGCTAAGCTTTTTACTTTTGTTTTTAAGTTTAAGCCAAGTACAAGCTGCAGGCCTTGTCCCTTGCGGGGAAGAAGGCAATCCCTGTCAATTCTGTCATTTTTTTGTTTTAATTAACAACATCATTGAGTTTGTCATGTTTAAACTTGTTCCAGTAATTGCAGTTGTTATGTTAATCGTTGGTGGAATAATGTTCTTTTTTGCTGGAGCTAAACCTGATGTTTTAACTCGAGCAAAAGGAATTATTACTTCAGTTGTTATTGGCTTAGTCGTCATTTTCTGTGCTTGGCTCATTGTTAATACGGTCTTAACCAAAATCGGAATTGTTAAATCGCCCAGCCTTTTACAGTGGTATCAAATTGAATGTCCAATTCAATAATCCTGCCCCTATAACTCAATTGGCAGAGTAGTTGCCTCTTAAGCAATTTGTTCCAGGTTCGAGTCCTGGTGGGGGCACTGATAAAAATATGTTAACACCACAACAAAAAACAAAAATAATCGAAAAATACAAGCGGCATGAAGGCGATACCGGGTCTGAAGAAGTCCAAGTGGCTTTGCTTTCAGAAGAAATAAAGCAACTGCTTTTACATTTGAAAAAGCACAAAAAAGACTTTCATTCTAAGAGAGGCCTTTTAAAAATGGTATCCAAAAGAAGGTCTCTTTTAAATTACTTAAAGGAAGAAAGTACCAGAAGATATAATAAGATTATTAAAGCAGTTGGTTTAAAA
>Ga0265594_1000336_pt1 | contig 38801 bp, 30 predicted proteins | sample saktaG_11_FD_190147 | JGI IMG/M metagenome (GOLD analysis project Ga0265594, IMG submission 190147) | Saline water microbial communities from Sakinaw Lake, British Columbia, Canada - sak_2011_5_24_80m | ecosystem: Environmental > Aquatic > Non-marine Saline and Alkaline > Saline ... | reverse complement strand
TGTTCCTCTTCGGATTTAAGAGCAAAATTAATAGAAGAGGCGAGTAAAATCGCTCGTAAACTGCCGTTTTTCAAAACCAAACAATCGTTTTTAATTTCTGCAATATCTAAATATTTTTGTGTGGATGGTATGTTCATAAAACTTAAACAAATTTTTACGAATTATATAACAAATTTTTACGAATCACGAATTTTTTATTCGTGTTTCGTGTATATTCGTTCGTAGATTAGTGTCTATTCGTTTTCTATTTCCTCATCATATCTTCCGCCAGTGTCAACTAATAATGCTATCTGCGAAAGCTTGGAACGGAAAAGGGGCTTACGACGAGTATCTATTATCTCTGTCGGTAATTTTTCTTTAATTTTTAATTCTTTTTCAGGAACAGAAGAATATTCTTTTCCCCAAACTCTTAATTTGGGTTTTTTAAGGGTGACAGAAACATTAAAAAGAAAAGAATGAATTGGTTGATGATTAACTTTTGCAAATGCCAAAGCGCCTCCAACTATAAATAAAATAATTGCCTCAAAAATAAAAAGCGTAAAATCGGACAACTTGAAACAAATAAAACCTAAACCAAATGTAACAATTAAAATAATTAATTGGCGTGGTGTAATCGGACCTAAAATTTTAGGTTCAACATCAATAAATTGAGGAACGACAAATTGCATGAGGCGCTTCGCTTAAATTTCTAATTTCTAATTTCTAATTTCTAAATAAATCCAAAATTCAAATGACCAAAATAAATAATTTTAGGGTTTAGGGTTTAGGGTTTATTAGAAACGCAGTTTCTGATTTAACTCCACGACTGCGTTAAATTCTTCTTGGGTTAGAGTTTTTCTACCTTCTTTTTGGCGTTCATTTATTGTCTCCTCTATTGACTTACCTTTATTGATTGATTCTTCTCCAATTTCTAAATAAAGCTTATTGATTTCTGATTCTTTCCAAGACTTAATTCCTTCAGCTTTTTTTACTAAAGAATCTTCAGCTAATAAATTTATCTTCTCTTGAATTTTAAGTATGGCTTCTTGTGAGGTGCCCCATCTTCTCCAATCAATCAAACTAATGCTTCGTAATTCATCGCTGGGTCCATAAATCTTGGGTTTATTGCTAACACTTTCCACCATTGTTTTATCAGGTTTTGCTAAATTTCTCCCTAAAATAGAAGGAGAAGGAGAAGGAGAAGGAGAAGGAGAAGGAGAAACTCTCTTTGGTTGAAATTTCTTAATCACTTCTTCTACATCTTGGATTATTTCCTCTTTCTTAATATCAGTTTTTTCTATCTTTTTAATTTCTGGTTGTTTGATTTTCTCTATTTTTGTAATAATTTTTGGCATTTTTGTTTCTATTTTCAACAATTCCTTAACCGGCGCTTTTATTAAGGCCTTAGCTTTTTCCATACTAATAATCTTTTTTGTTGAAGAAGAAATAACTTGGGTTTGTTGGTCTTCTTTCTGCAAAATACGCATAATCTTATCAGCTACCTCTTGTTCCATACCCATTCCACCAATTTTTGAGGGTCTCTTTAAAACAATAGCTGTTTCAGTAGAACTACGCACATTGCGAATAAATGAGAGAACTATATTCTTGAAACGATTTTTTAAAACATCATCTTCTAATTCTATTCCTGTTTCTTTGATGATTTGTTCCACAATACTATCCGCGTCTATCTTTCCCTGCGATTCTGTTTTCACTAATTCTGATAATTCGTCAGCTGGGATTTCTCCTCCCCATTCTTTAATATATGACAAAGCATTAACCTTTAAATAATCACTTAAAGGTAAAACTCTGCGCTTTAAAATTTCGGTTGCTATTTTTTTTGTTTGCTCTTTATCAAGCTCCAAAGATTCTAATTCATTAAGCAATTCATCCAAACCAATTCTCTTAAAAACAATCCTTTGCAAGATATCAAACAAAACATTAACCTGTTGAGCGGATAAATGAAACTTTTTGATAATTTTTTCATTAGCTATCCTTGTTTCATCGCTCAACAAGATATCCTGGATACATTCCGGCAAATCTCTAAATTCTATTGGAGCTTTATCATCAGTTTTCATACGTTTTTATATATTACACCATTTTAGAATCCTCTTCAAATCTTTTATCTTTTTCCTCTTGGACTTTTGCGTCTTTTTTCTTCTGCGCTGCTTCTGCTTCTGCTTCCTTTTTCTTCCGCTCTGCTTCTGCTTCTGCTTCTTTTCTAATCCTTCTCTTTTTTGGAACCAATGAAGAATCAGTATTAGTAAATTTTTCTAATAATTCTGTAGCGTGGTCTCTTTCTTCTTGACCTAAAGTTTCATCTTGCTCCATCTCATAAAGAATTTCTCCTAATTTTTTCTTAACATCCTTAGACATTTTCTTTGTATACTCTTTCAAAAAACCAAAATCTGCAGCTTTTAAAATAGCTCTTCCAATTTCTGGGCTTCTTTCTAAAGTTTCGGCATCTAAATCTGCTAACTGTTTTACATTAATCTCATTATCAGCAATATCCTTAGATAAATCATGACTAATCCTCTCTCTGTCTGCTTTACTTTTGTCATCTGTTCCTTCAATCCCTGCGTAAATTGCGTCTATATTTTCGCCTTTTTTATATTTAACATATTCTTTTCTTATTTTTTTTGCTTCTGGAGTATGTATTTTTTCAGGAGTTTCATTGTTTTCCTTTATTACAGCTTCCCATGAAGAATCTATAATCTCTTTAAATCCAGTTTTTGCAGACATCTTTTTTATAAATTCAGGAGACATAGTTTTTGCAAAAACTCTAAAAAATTCTGTTGACCCAAGAGACTCCTTGGAAAGATTAGACCCAACCAACCCCTCATTATGTTCTAAAAATTCTTTTAACTTTGCGGGGTCGCTATACAAATCATCCAAACGTCCAGTGGCTTTAAAATATTGCAATCTTTTGGCTCCTCTTGGGTCATATAATGCATGCTCTTCGTCCTCAAAATTTTTGGCGTTAAATACATTTTTGTCAAAAATTTTATCTAAATTAGCCTCTCCTTCTGGTGTCTGTCTCATTTTAGCCCCAAGGTCGCTAATCTGGTTGCCAGACAATGATTGTATGACCATTTCGCCAAATTTGCCACCAGAATTTTTTATTAAATCATCTAATTTTTTTGAATCCATTTCTGGAATTACTTTAACTAAATCAATTTTTCCTTCATTGACGTCACTCTTAAATCGTCGCGCATCAGCTTCATTTTCAAAATTATTATACTCAATTTCAGCAATTAAATCGGCATCAGACGTCTTTTTGATATGGTCAGTAAATTGATTTCTTAAAATTGGATTACTCGCCATAGTTGACTGAGCGATTTTTATAATATCTCGGTTAGAAACCGTATTTCCTTTTAAAAAACCTCTTTGCGCTAAAAGAATAGCCGCAGCCATTTTCTCAACAGCTGAACCCATTTTAGCCAAAACTCTCAATTCTTCTTCACTCTTGTCCTGCATCCCATCTTGAGTATCTTTTACTCTTTGGGCTTGAGCTAACCGACCAACAGAACGATCTTTTTTTCCAAATTTGTCAAAATTTCTGTCAAAAGAATTAAATACTTTAGTAAAAAAACCTGCAGCATCACCTTTCTCGCTAATTTCCTTAGCTCTCTCTTTTCTTTTTGTTTCAAGCGATTTAATTGTATCTGCCTTCCAATTTTTAAAACCTTTTATGCCTTTTTCTATTCCTTTAATGCCAACACCAAGTACTGGGAATTTTTTACCTCCTTCAAGCGCCATTTTGCCCAATCCAGCAACCGCCCCTCCTGCCAATCCTTTGCCTATTCCCATAGCCACCTTTCCTTTTACTTTCGCTTTGTCCTTAACTTTCTTCAAAATTCCTGCTTGACCGGTAGCATATGCTTGCATTTTGCCAACTGCTTTGCCTGCTATTTTTCCTCCCACCACCCCTAATTGCTGAGCAATTAATAGAGAACCAACCAACATAGCAATAGAAACTACAAATTTAGCAAAATTAGAAGGATTAGCCGCTTCAGAAACAGAATTATCTGATAAAACAATTTTTGTTTCTGTTGTAGTTCCTTCAAGGAAATCAACAGAAGTTTGGGGAACAATAGAACTTTGATTAGCAACAGCAAAAGAAAGCCATATAAAAAAAGCCATTACTGGACCAACAATTAATTGATTAGTAAATTTATCCCACCACATATTACTGTAGCTTTTCATTTTGCCGGGAAATACATTCAGAACAAAAACCAAAGGAGATAAAACAACCAATAACCAAATCATAACAATTCTAAAAGCCAAGATAATCATCATAATGGAAATAACTATCAAAGAAATAACTACCAAAATTAGAGCGAAAAGAGCTCCCGTAAGAGCGCTACCACCTGCTGCTGATTGCGCTCCAGAAAAATTAAGCCATTTATCCATGCCTAACATTTGCAAAAAATTGCCAGATCCAGCATCTTTAAATGCATTAACAAAAGTAAGCATCAATATCTGAGCGATATCAATAAAAAAACCGCAGATGAATTTAGAAAAATTAATCAAAACTGCAGCCACTAAAAGTCCGCCCAAAGTTCTTTTATAAGAATATTTTTCTATTTTTAAAACTGTACCAAAAGCAATAAGCAAAAGAGCGGCAATAAAAAACATATTACAAACGTCTCTAACAATTATCCATCCCTTAGAAACAGCTGGAGCAGTGATAAAACTATTATATTGCGCTATTTCTATTAATAATCCTATAATCCAAGTCAAAATTTTACCCAAAATACTAACTATCTGCATTATTAACCAACCAAAAACAGAAGCCACAAAAGATCCAACGTCAGCTAAAGCAGGTTCAGCAATTAAAAATACTCCTATTAACACCAAAACCAAAAGAGGAAGAAAAATAAATTTCCTGCTTGGCCCTTGGGAGCGTAGCAACTTTATATGGTATCTTAGTTTAATTTTCTTAAATAAATCCTTCACTATTATATTTAATTACTATTTATCCTTGTCCAGGTCGGACCTGGTTTTGGGGCTCTATAGAGCCAAACTAGTTATTTGTGTTTACTTTAATTACTCCATTATAAGGAATTCCTGCTTCGCTTACGGGTATGTCAGCCCAATCTTTACAATTATATGCATTGTTGTCAGAATCCCATCCAGCATATACCCCTGGATTACCAGCACACCAGCCCCAATTATCTTTGATATAAGCTTTAGGTTTAAAACAACACATATTAACACATCCATGTGCATTCCATCCATCACTTCCTTCTCCTTCGCAAGTATAAGTATGGTTGAATGAAAAATATTTATCTACACAAGCTTCAGGTGTTGCGCCAAATTCTGTACCATCACATTCTGGACGATGATTTTTGCTAATTACATTATAAAAATTAATTGGCGTATCATTATTCCAATCAATGCTAATCTCCCTAATAGGCATATGATTTGTATCTGCTGAAGCATAAAATTTAAGATTTGCAACATAAGGAGATGTTTCTGGACCTACTCCAAAATCCTCTTCCCCAATACTAATAGCGTTTTCAACTCCATTAATAGAAGTTATCGTTGGCGCATCTGCCGAACTTGCTGCAATCTCTGTTATATTCCAGGGAGCCCAATTGCCAGCAATTACTGAACCATAGCTCATTGCATTTTCGTCAAATTCTTGTGTTTCATCAACCTTGACAAACAGTTGTTGTAAGCCATTTAAATTATAGACAATATTAGCTTTACCTCCATCTTCTGTGCCCCCATCACAATTATCCTCTCCCAAACCTCCTGTTATGGTCAATCTAGTTGCGTCTGAAGTATTGGCCACCCCATAAGGAGTACAATCTTGGCCGCCAGTCCCAGGCGTATTTGGTGGATCTATTATAGAATAATAATCACTGAATTCCCAAAAGCGATCAGTATAAGTAATGGATAATCCAAAATTGTCACTTGGGATCGCATTAACAAGGAATTGACAGCCACTCTTAAGATGAACCTCCAAATCACCATCCCATGATTGTCGATCATTGGCAGCACTGTTCCCATGCGCTCTTAGCTTTACTTTTTCTAAAAAACCATTGGAGTCAAAAGTAACTTGTATTTTTGTGCAGGAGCAGCCATCATTTTGTGTTCCATCACCATTTTGGGTACATCTACAAGTGAGAGGGTCAGACGCGGCTGCATCATAACCACAACTACCAGCATAACTACCATCAGACACAGTACAACCATACCAATTTCCCTCTTCATAATTTCCAACATGATCCTCTCTAAGATATATTATATGATCCATTGAACAACTTGTCCCGTCAGAAGCCCCTAATTCTGTTTGGACATAATCTATCTCATCTTTATGAATCAAGCGACCATCATCATTTACGTCATAAATCTTAATAGAAGAACAACTGTCGTGCTCCCAACAATGATATTTACATCCCGGATCACCATCTTCTGTGCAAACATCCGAAAAAACATAGTCCTCTTGATTTAAACAATACCATTTCCTGCTACCAGTCGCCACATATCCTGCTGAATAATGTAAATTATAAACATCTACATCGCCAGCGCTGGCCCCTGGCCACCAAGTAATACAAGTATTAGCATCTTCAGGCCTTGACTCATCTGGCTCTAAACAAAAACCCCTCAAACCAATAACTTGAGTTATCTTGTTTGGTTTAACACATTCATCTCCCGCTTCACAGTCAGGAAAACCATTTTCACAATTTTTCCCACTATATTTACAAGCTTTCCTTAAATTAACGCCCCCTGTATCAAAATTATAATATTTAGTTAGTCCACTATATTGATCACCATATTCAACCTTCTGATAAGAACCCTGACAATCAGGATAGAGAGAGACAATATTACCGTCAATATCAATATTATCATAAGGATAATCACCTGTTCCACTATCACATAAATTAACCTTGTTATAATAGGAACTAGCACTGGCCATGAAAGGAGAATTCTTTTCTGGGTAAATACGCGTGGTTTTCTCAATGTTTAAGCCAAGTCCATCCACTCCTATATTGTCTTCTATGCCATCATCATCTATATCTTCAAAATAAGTTAAGGTATATAATCCTGAATTTTGCGTATCTTCGCTCGGGAACAATCTTTCTATGGGATACATATCTGGTATAGAATAACCCAAATAGTCCATACCTGACCAAGAAACATTTCTGTTTTTATATTCTCGTTCTGTTAAAGGATTAGGGTTGGGATCATAAACAACATGTCCGCATTGAGCTTGTTTGCCAGAGCCAACCAACTGATCGCAACGCACCCAAGAATCACAGACCGAACGATATTCATCAATAGAACTATCCCAGACCGAACGATAACCCGAACATTGCAACCATTCACCACAAGTTCTATCTCGCCTCACTTTAAGAACTACATTACTGTCTCCTTCGCCCCCAGAATTTAAACTAACACTGGACGCTGGAACTGAAATATCACCCTGAGATTGACTTAAAACATAAGTAGAGGTTGAATCATAAAATAAATTTCCTGAAATTGAAGTATCATTAAATAAGATACAACCTTCTTTTAAACCTGCCATTGCATTACAAGAAGTCTTATCTATATTTTCATTGTTTAAATAATAATAACTGCCTTGCGGAGAAAATTGTTCTATTAAGGAAACATTATCTATCCTCACATCCATGAAACCGTCAACATAAGGAGCTAAAATTCTAGCGTACATGGCATTATATGGAGCTTTTAATGTAACAGTGTGTTTTATCCATTTTCCGTCCGTAGAACCTAATTGTTCAGAGTGAGCAATATCTAACCAAGTCCCAGGATTAAATTCATCAACATAAGCAAGGTAAATTCTGCTGGTACCAGTAGAAGTATCACTTGCTTTCATCCATGCAGAAAGCTCATAAGTATATCCTGGTTGTATTTCTATATATTGCGAACCAGCTGAAGTTGCAGCGCCAATATGATTCATTCGCCAACAATTTCCGCTCAAACAATCATTCGTTTCTAGGGTAAATGATATTTCTGGATCTTCATATGGGTCCCAATCATCAGGAACATCATCTCCATTCTCATCTAACTCAAACCCACTATTCAAAACTAAATTTTGTTCAGTTGGATTAATAAACCGACTACATCCATTCTGATTTTCAGGACAAACCCCAGCAATTCCCTCATATAAAAGATCTGTATTAGTACGAATACCATAAACAGTGCCATATGGTTGATAGGCAAAACCATTTTCTATATAACAAGGTTGATCAGTTTCACCTTTAAACCAACCATTTTTATTCTCTCCATTAATAAAAACATTTTCACGATACTCACAAATATTGTCACCTGGTTCTTTAAAATAAACTCGTCCATCATATTCTTGACACCCTTCTCCTTCTATGTCGCATAGAATGGATTGAAGTTTATATAAATCTGGATTATTTAATAAATATACATCTGTGAAATCAATTATTTCTTGACTAGAATCAAATTCTGGTAAGCCAAATCTTTGACACCCTTTGTTTTCAGAGGCACAACTCTTGTCTGTGTCATAAACCCTGTAAATCAAGCTGTCGGCGGGAATAACAATTTCGTCGCCCTGAGGAAGCCCTCCATTAAATTCTTCGCTAAAAGCAGACATTGAATTTTTTGTGTCAATTATAGCTTCGCACCCAACTGCTTTTGTGGGGCAAAGACGGCTAAATGATTTAAGATAATGCGCGTTATTGCTCCTATCCCAATAAGCTTGACAACCAAGCATATAACCAGAAAATATATTTCCTTCGGAATCAATATCACAAACCGCCGGTGTATTCCAAGAATTTTGAGTTAAATAAATATTATCCTGAACCTCATTAAGGGTAATATTATCTAAATAAAATTGATTCGGTCCTTGGATGATTAATTTTTCATCGTTTTCTGGCTCTCTGTTAAAATAAACAGAACCAAATCTTATCTCTTGCCAATCATTAGAAACAACTGAAACATCATGAGAACCTTCGTTAATAAAATATAAATCATTGCCGAAAGATGCAATATAATTACCACTTCCTTTAACCCACAATGAAAGAGAATAAACCTTTCCCCTAGAACTAATGAAATCATCTACTGGTCTTTGAGCCAAATTATTGTCGGCTTTTATAGATTGGCCCAAGTGATTGATTGATTCGCCGCTGATTTCAACATTTTCCCATGGATCAGTGCTGGAGAGGAATCTGTCCAAGAATAAATTTTTCATATTTCCATAAGCAGACCCTTTATACTCCCTGCAACCAACGTCTTGGAACCCGCAAATTTCTCCTTCTGTTTTTATAGCCATATGAGTTGTGTTGTCCACTTCTCTACGATAAGGACTACAGTCTTGCGAGCAAGTAACAGTATTTTTATAAAGACGATAATAAATATTGCCCATAGCGTCGTAAAATTGCCTGCAATGAGGATTTTCGTCTGCGTCATCCTCGTTTTCGCAATCACCCCAATCAGAATTCGGGGTTGCGCTAACTTGAACTGGCCCCCCTAAAGATAGATTAGCTTCTAAATAATATTTCTTTAATTGATATCCGTTTGTTTCTTCTCCAACCCAAGTATAATAATATCGGCAAGTATCGGCAGTGGCTGGCGAAATTTCGTTTCCCAGAGAATCCACGATTGCCAATCCTTGAGCATTAGTCTTAACGCATTGGCGGAGATAAGTATAGTATTCTCTCGCTTCACCTCCTTGAGACAAGGCATCTAAATTCGTAAATTCCTCACAACCTGGAGCAGAACATTTTTTTGCTGTTTGAGGAATTAAATCTACCCAACGATTACTACTAACAAAATTGGTCGGAATTTCTTCAAAAGTTTCATAGCCAACACAACCTGAAAGACATAAATCTAAATTATCAACTATGGCTGGAATATCTGACATATTATCATTCATAGAAATATAAGATTCGCAACCAACATTTTGTGAATCACATTTTTGAATAAAATTATCACAATCAGTATTATTATTACTCTCATCTCCATCATAACAATTCATCTGTCCGGGAGCACTTTTAAAATAAGTAATCCCATTAGAGCCATATTCTCTATAAACCGAATTCCCACTTTCGTTTCTAAGTTGTAATGCGTCAATATAAATATCACCACTAAAATCAGAAGAATTAAAAGCGAAAATCTTAACATGATCAATAGATTTCTCTATATTAGAAGATAAGGACACAGAAACAGGTTTCCAATTATTATTATCAAGCTCAATAATTTTCTCAATCTCGTCCAAATCATCGCAATTATCGTCATAACAAATTTGTAATTTTAAATTATAATTACCAGATAAAATGCTATTTTTCTTATAATATCCCGAGAAAGTAAAATCTCCTTGTAAAGGGACATTATGAACCGTCTGACTTAATTCGCAATTACCGGTCTGAATCTGTACCACATTACTGCTATGTTGCGCACCCGAGGAAAGCGCAATTTGTTGAATAATCGCTGAATTATTAACATACCAACCAAAAGGAGTGCCGTCATCTTGAGAAGGCAACTCAAAACTTCCATTAGGCAAAAAATTAACTCCTGTTCCTGGTTTAATTCTAATATATTTAGAACAACCCTCGTCAACTTCTTTGCATCCCCCAATATGATTACTAAAAAAGGCTACATTCCTTAATTCGGGACTATCCAAGGAACAAGACATTCCTCCTTCTACAACATCACAACTCCCTAATCCATCAGGACAACCATTATCGCCGTCGCAAGCGCAAAGACAAGAAGGGTCATCACACAAGCCTCCGAGATAACAAGTATATTTGCGCCAACCAGGAGACGAACAAGGCCAATTACCACCTATGCCCGAATATATTTGGTCCCATTTTGAACAATACCATTTGCAACCAACATTACTGGCGCTACAATTATTAAAATCTAAAGTATTAGAAAGATAAGAGAAAATTTCTCCACTATCTTTTTGGGCATAAGAAGCACAAGTATTATACTGAGCATCACATTCATCTCCACCAAAACGCCAAACATTCTTTGCGCGGGTGCAATAAGACCATGTATCACACTGATTGCCATCAGTTTCGTTAATACATGTTTTTAAATCTAAACAGGATTCTTGGCGAAAAGAACTATCTCTTAGGGGAATCGCTGAATAACCAGTTATTTCACATAAATAACTGGGGGCTTTCAAAACCCAATCAGGGTCTACCAGATTACAAAATTCACTTTCTCCTGAGTCAAGATCACCACAAATACCATTTGCGCCCCTTTGATCAAATCCGTCTACCACCTCAGCCAAAGTCATTCCGTTAGTATATTGCCCTTCCATAACTATTTTGCTGGCGATTTGCATGCCCAAGGGCAGAATACCAATTAGTCGTAGTTTTTGAATATGACTCTTTGATAATAAACTACGCATATCACCAGCTATACCCAAACGTTCTTCAGGATTAAGAAGACTATTCTCTATAGCTTCTTGAATGGTCATTCTTTCTTCTACAGCTCGAGCTAATTTATTATCTAATAAACAATTAAATTGAGAAGTATATTTTTGGTCGGTACCAGTAGGACAAACTGCAAATTCATCATAAATACTCATTTCATTACTGGCTTGATTAATAGGGATTACTTTTATTTCGCTTAAAATAGAAGTTGTGTCCGGATCTGGCGGATCCTCGGGATCATCAGGAACATTGACCCTGCTGCTATCTGCCCCTGGATTGAGTCCTTTGGTGAAAAGAATCTTCATATACTGAGATATAAAAGTGTTGGCAAAAACTCCAATAGCATCAGCTAAAGCCACGCCTGTGGTAGTTAAAGGTCCAGCGCTCCCAGATTTTACAGATTCCCGCGCTTTTTCACTCACAAAAGTAGATGGTAGTTTAATAATGCCTGAAACTTTTGAAGTTACTGCGTTCATTGAACCCTGAATACTCCTAAAAATTTTACTTTTTTCAATAGCAGCTGCTTGTTTTTCAAATAATTTACTCTCTAAGCTCATTTGTATACCAATGGCGCTACTCTCTGGATTAAACATATTCTGTGCGTCTTCCAAAGGATCTAAATCAGGTATACCTTTCTGTGCTTCCCAGTTATTTTGAACTTGAGTTATCATGTCCTGTAGGGTAGTGGCCCACTCTATTAATTGTTTGGTATATTTATTCACTCTCTTAATGCGATTATAACAAATCGGTCCAGCATCTACACAAACGCCTGGTAATGGCAATAAACACTGAGAAGTATTCTTACACCACTCTCCATTATGACTTCCCCCTTGACACATTCCATACCATTCTTCGCAAGTACTGCCTGATTCACAGTCAGAATTTGATGTACACACACTTCCAGTTGGTTTACCTAATGCGCTAGTACATTTCTTTACAGAATTAGAATCATTGCGAAGCCAAATTTTCACATCACATAAACCACGACATTGCGGGTCATCTAATAAAACCTTGTTATCCTTTGCTAAACATTCTGGGGCCCACTTATTTAAACTTGCTAATTTAAATATATCTTCACCCTCTCCCGGAATCCAAATTTCTGCGCCTGTTTCTGGATCTAATTGTTTTTCTAATGCCTGGAGCCTTGCCGAGGCCTCTCCTTTCATTATCGCCACAGCCTCAGCATCTTTCTCATCTTCAGATTCACCTGATTCACGAACAAGTCCAAGGGTTGGAGCATCTTTTTTCAGTCCCTCTAAAATATCCTCAAACTCATTAGTATATTCATGCAAATATGACCCAACTCCTTGATAGTCTTCCTGATAAAAATAAAAAACGTTTCCTAACGCCCAATTAACAGCTCCAGCAGGACATTGTAAGATGTCAAGACCGCTCCCAGGACAAATATCTAGTTTGCCGTCCAATGTATACTTCCTCTCTTCTGTTAGGATTGAATCACCTTGAATAAGAGAGCTAATAGTTGATTTTTGCTTAGCAACTTTCCCCTCTTTTACCTCACTAGAAAACTCAAACATATTTTCCCAGTCTGCTTCTTCAAGATTCTTTTTAATTTGACTGAAAGAACATTTTGGTTCTTCTGCCCATTTCATTTTTTGATAATCTGGGTCTAAATTAGCCAATATGTTAAATTTAACAGTGGGATCTAAAGTGTCACAAAGACTTTGTCCTAAAAAATTATCTGCCACAGAATCAACAAACTCTCCCAACATTTGATCACCTGCTTTACTAAAAAAATCAGGATCAGTTAAAAATGCTGGTTTCTTGCCTGCATCTCCAGTAGCCAACCATTCACCTGATTGTTTGGCGGCTTGTTGTAAAAAGAAATTTAAAGCATTTCGATAAGCAACTGCACCACCCTTATCCCATGCCCATTTCATCGCATCCCAAACACCCTTGATGGGATCAGCAACAATAAATTGAGCTTGAGTTTTTTGTGGTAAAAATAAAAAAGAGGAAATTACTAACATAAACATTGTTAATAAAATCGCTCCTTTGATAAAAATATTACCTGATTTCCCAAATCTCATATAATTTATATGAATAAATTATCTTAATTTCCTAAATTTTCCAAAAACATTGCTTTTAACGTCTCGTCATCTATTTCTCCCAATATTAAAGCATCAACCCCCTCATCTATTAGAGCTTGCCTTAATAAAAGAATATCAACCTCAGGAGAAGATGACAATCCTAAATCCTGCGGGTCAATACCTGTTTCTTCTTTAGTTTCATTATATAACTTTTTTAAATCATTGTCATCAATATTGTCCACAATTTCTTTGTCTATTCCTGCATGAATTAAAAAATCCCTAATATCTTCTGAAGAAAATTGTTCATCCTCAAGGGGCTCGGGCCAAGATTTATCTATTAATTGATTGTCTTCATTATCCTCTGCCTGATGATAAGGCGTTGAATTAGAATTCAAAGGATCACTTCCCGCTTCTATTTCTTCTTGGTCAGAAAAGGCGTCGCTATCTGAATCTTGGATATATGGAGATGTTTTATAAACATAAGCTTCGTCATAATCAGAAAGGCCGTCCTTATCTGTGTCTTCTTGTTTGGCTTGCTCTGATAAAATAAATAAAATCTCTTCTTGTGTTAGTGCTGATTCTTTCTCTGTATTAGATTTTCTAAAACCTTTAAATGGACCATAAATCGCTCCCCTGATCTGAAAAAAACCTAAGGCTAAAACAAATAACCCCAATACTGAAAGGCAAAATATTTGAAAAACTTTAGATTTATTTCTCATAAAATATATTAGGTAATTAAGTGCTTAACTTTTTCTATGTTCCAATGTTCCAATGTTCCAATGTTATATGCAATCTCTATCCATTGTTCAAGTGATAGTTCCTGCGCTCTAACTTTCTCGTTCAAACCAATCTCTCTAAAAATATTTAAAAAAAATTCTTTTTTTCCTTTTGTGTTCCAATGTTCCAATGTTCCAATGTTCCAATGATTAGTCATTATAACACTTTTAACCAAATTGTTAAGTAAATATTTTCTCTTAGAAGAAAAACCAGCGTTGATGAGTTGAAAAAATTTATCCTCAATTTCTTGTTTAATTTTGGATTTATTTGGCCTTATTTTTAATATTGTTGAATCTACTCTCGGTTGAGGCCAAAAATTGCTTTTATTAATACTGAAAACAGCGTTTACTTGACTATAAAATTGAATTGCCAAAGATAAAAGAGACATATGGGGAGGTTGAGCAACTATTCTCTGCGCCACTTCTTTTTGAACTACTATTACGATTAACTCTGGCTTATTTCTCTGTTCTAATAAAATTCTTAAAACTCGGCCAGTGATATTAAAAGGGAGATTAGCGATTACTTTATATTTCTTCTTTCTCAAATCTAAATTTGAAGTTCCATCTAAAATACTACCCTTAATTATTTCTATATTAATATAATTTGATAAGCGTTCTTTTAAAATTTCAACTAATTTTCTATCAATTTCAACTGCAATTACTTTCTTGCATTTATCAGCAATCGGTTTGGTTAAAGCACCTAAACCTGGGCCTATTTCCAGGATAACATCATCTCCGTTTATTTCGGCCACATCTACTATTCGTCCAATTACTTTAGGGTTGATTAAAAAATTTTGTCCCCGACGACGCAAAGGAACAAAATCATTTTTTTTACAAATCTTTTTAATTTCTTTTACATTCATTGTCTTTATGCTCTAATGTTCTAATGATTGAATGACTTGTAGGCGTCGGGTTAAAACAGTAAATTTAAATAACGAAATTGATTAATTTATCGGGAACAAAAATTACTTTTTTAATTTTTTTTCCTTTTAAATATTCTTGGACTCTGGGCAAGGCAGAGATAATTTTTTGAGCCTGTTGTTGAGAAAGTCCAATTTCAGCTTCAATTTTTCCTCTAATTTTACCATTAACTTGAACCACAAATTCAATATTCTTATTTTTCGCTAACCCAGAATCAAACAATGGCCAAGATTCTAAAAAAATACTTTTTTTAGATGCATCTATTTTTTGCCACTGTTCTTCACTGAAAACTGGAACGAATGGAGAAAGAAGAATAAGAAAATTTTTAAGATGTTCTTCTTTTATTCTATCCTTTCTTGTTTTCGCTTCATTTAAAAATTCCATTAAACAAGCAATAGCTGTATTAAGTCTCAAATTTTTTATATCTTCAGTTACTTTTTTGATTGTCCGATGCATTAAAAATTTCATTTCGTCATTATCTGTTTCTTCTAAAATCTTTTCTTTTAGAGATAACCAATAATCAACATAATATTCAACCTTGTCTAAAAATCTTTTCATGCCCATTAGAGCTTGATCATTCCATGCCATAGTTCCCTCAAAGGGTCCAATGAACATCAAATACATTCTTAAAATATCTGACCCGTATTTATCAAATCTTTCTATCACCTCTTCTGGGTCAATTACATTTCCTTTAGATTTACTCATTCTTTGATTATCTGGCCCAAGAATTACTCCATGAGATATCCTTTTCTGATATGGCTCTGGATATTCCGATGGCACAGCCTTGATATCCCATAAAAATTGATAAATAAACCGAGAATACAAAAGATGAAGAGTATTATGTTCATCGCCACCAATATAGATATCAACGGGAAGCCATTTCTTCATTTTTTCTTTACTGGCTAATGTTTTGTTATTTTGGGAATCAGTATATCTTAAAAAATACCAATCTGATCCAGCCCAATTCGGCATAGTATCTGTTTCTCTTTTTGCTAAACCTCCACATTTAGGACAGGTAGTTTCAATCCATTCTTTAATCTTAGCTAAAGGACTTTCTCCTGTGTCAGTTGGTTCAAAATGCTCTACTTCTGGAAGTTTTATTGGTAAATCTTTTTCTTTAACAGATTGCCATCCGCATTTAGAACAATGAATCATTGGTATCGGTTCGCCCCAATAATGTTGACGAGAAAAAATCCAATCCCTTAAATGATAATTTTTAGCTCTTTTGCCTATTTTTTTCTTCTCCAACCAATCAATCATTTCTTCAAAAGCATCATCTGGGTTTAAACCATTAATTGGCTCCGAATTTATGATTTTTCCATTTAAAATATCAGTATAAGCGCATTTTTTAAAATCCCAATCTATTGAAGGTTGAATTACGGGAATTATTTCTAAACCAAATTTTTTGGCAAACTCCCAATCTCTTTGGTCGTGCGCAGGAACAGACATAATAGCCCCAGTTCCATACGAACTTAAAACAAAATCAGATATCCAAATAGGAATTTCTTTATTATTTACTGGATTTATGGCATAAAACCCGCTAAACACACCTGTTTTATCCTTGGCTAAATCTGTTCTTTCTAAATCAGATTTTTTCTTCGTTATTTCAAAATATTTTTTAATTTCTTCAATATTTTTGATTTTTAATTTTTCATTTTTGATTTTGAGGAGCGAAGCGACGAATGGATGCTCGGGTGATAAAACCATAAAAGTAGCCCCCCATAACGTATCCGGACGAGTTGTGAATATCTCTAAATCCTCTTCTTTTTTGTCGGTTTTAATTTTAAAAACAACTTGAGCGCCTCGGCTTTTTCCTATCCAGTTTATCTGGGCTGTTTTAACTTTTTCAATAAAATCCGTTTGTGAAAGTCCATCAATCAATCGATCCGCGTAATCTGTGATCTTTACAATCCATTGAGAAATATTCCTGCGCGAAACCTCAGCTCCGCATCTTTCGCATTTATTATCTACAACTTCTTCGTTAGCCAATCCTATTTTGCATTCAGGGCACCAATTAATAGGCATTTCTTTCTTGTAAGTTAATCCTTTTTTAAATAATTGAATAAAAATCCACTGAGTCCATTTATAATAATCAGGATCAGTGGTATTCACTTCCTTTTCCCAGTCAAAAGAAAGTTGCAATTTTTTCATCTGTTTCTTAAACCTGGCTGTATTGTCTTTAGTTATCTTCTGGGGTTTAGTTTTAGTTTTAATAGCATAATTTTCTGTAGGCAAACCGAAAGCATCCCAACCCATAGGAAAAAGAACTCTTTTCCCTTTCATTCTTTGGAAACGCGCATAAATATCAGCTCCTATAAAAGTAAAAGCATGTCCAATATGTAAGCCCGATCCAGATGGATAAGGAAACTCAACTAAGATATATTGTTTTTCTTGATTCGTTCGTTCTGATGTGCGATAAATTCCCAATTCATCCCAAATTTTTGACCATTTTTCATTTAAATTTAGATGTTGATAACTCATACTTGATTTTTTCACAATTTTAGGCATAATAATCATTATTATACAAAAAAAAAATTGTTTATGCAAGATAAACTATTAAGACAAATTGTCAGATATAGTATTAAGGCTTTAAAAAGAGGCATACTTCGTGCCATCTATTTTGGACACCTTTTGTCTAGAATTTATAAAAACTTACAGCCCAAAAAACAACTGCCTGTTATTCTGGCTGTTTTATTTTTTATATTTTTTTCTTATGCACAGATAATAAATCAAAGCAGTAACGTTATTCTTTCCGAAAGTACCAGCAAAGATATTCATTTAGATAGAATTTCCTCCGCGCAAAACCCGAAAATTGAAAAGGAAAATTATGATTTCCAGATTGCTACTCTCTTAAGAGAAGAATATCCCTCTCCAGAATTAGCTCTCACTTTAAATAATACTGCTCTTGTTGCTGTCAATAGTGAAATTAGTCCAAATATTATACCCACTAGGACAGAAATCGAAACTTATGTGGTTGAACCCAATGACAATCCTTGGGATATTGCTGAAAAATTTGGTTTAAGTGTTTGGACGGTACTCTGGGCAAATGATTTAACTTATTGGCGCGCCAATATTCAGCCAGGAGACGAGTTAACAATTCTGCCAGTAGATGGAATTTTGCATAAAATAAAGAAAAACGAAAAACTTTCTCAGATTGCCGAAAAATACAAAATAGATACTGGAGAAATAATTGCATTCAACAATCTCATTAACCCAGACAATCTTCAAGTAGGGGAAATTTTAATTATCCCTGATGGCTCACCGCTTCCTGTGCCAAAACCAATCATAGCAAAAACTTCCTCTATTTCTTCCTTTATTCCCACGGAAAAAAGTAATTGCAGTTATACAGACTGGAGATATAAACGTTGTTGTGTATCATGTAAACGCTACTACACGAACCCAGGTCAATGCACTGATTGGGTGGCCTATAAGTGGGCAACTGAATTAGGTCAATGTGTAGGACCAAGTAATTGGGGAAATGCCAGAACATGGCTACAAAACGCTAGAAACGATGGATTTAAAACGGGTCTCACTCTAAATAAAGGAGATGAGGGGTCAATAGTAGTTTTGAGATGCAATAATTGGTATGGACATGTTGCTTATATAGAAAAATTTGACGATAATTATGTTTATTTCTCGGAAATGAATGGTCCATCAAATCCAAGTTGGACCCAAAAACCAGTAACCCGAAAATTAAGAAGGACAACCGCCTGGCAAAATACTTCTCAAGGCGGATGGCAAATCGTAGGATATATATATCCCAAACGCTAATGCTTGGGTAATTAGAGATTGGGTAATCGGGATTTTAATAATTAAAAAAACACTGGTCAGACCAGTGTATTTTTTTTCTACCTGACGATTACCTAAGCACCTGATTTGTCTGTGCACAGGTGAGCGCAATAGCTAAAGCATCAGCAGCATCATCAGGACGAGGAATATCTTTTAATTTCAAAATGTTTTTTACCATTTGCTGAATTTGACCCTTGGTAGCTCTCCCATAACCAGTCAAAGCTTGTTTAACCTGTAAAGGAGTAAAGCCAAATATATCAATCTTTTCGATAGCAGCTGCTAACGTAATAACGCCCCTAGCTTCACTAACTTTAATAGCTGTTTTGGCATTCTTGGCAAAATAAATGTGTTCTATGGCTATCTTATCTGGTTTATACTTCCTTATTACCTCTTTAATTCCATTAAAAACAATTAATAATCGTTTGGAAAAAATATCCTTAGGAGAAGAGAATATACATCCATAATCAACTAAAGTTATTATTTTTGTCTTCAAATCAACCTTAATAACCGCATAACCAGTAATTGCATAACCAGGATCAATGCCTAAAATAATCATAGCAGATTAGTTAATTAGTTAATTAGGTGCTTAGGGATTGGGATTTGATTAGAAATTAGAATAAATAAATAATTATAAATCCTAATTACCTGATTGCCCAAGTACCCGATTGCCTAACATTAGTATAATAATTTTGAACGTCAGGATCATTTTCTAATTCTTCAAAAATAGCAGCAACTTTCTTTTCTTTAGATTCATCAATACTAATAAATTCCTTAGCTATCCATTCTATGTCCGCATTTTCTATCTCTATTCCTTTATTTTCAATCGCTTCTTTTAGCTTCTGTAAATTATCAGAGCTGGTATAAACAACTAACCATTGTCCATCTTCTTTAAAATCTTCTGCGCCTAACTCAATAATTTTTAATTGCCACTCCTCTTTATTTCTTTTAATTAAATCAGAACTTACATGGATAACTCCCAAACGATTAAACATCCAAAGAACTGAATTTTTGCCAGCTAAACTTCCGCCATGCTTACTAAAAATAATTCTAAGACTAGTAGCAATCCTATTCTTGTTGTCTGTTAAAACTTCTATAACAAAAGCTGTACCTCCTGGACCAAAAGCTTCATAAGTTATTTCTTCTATTTGCTTACCCTTTATTTCTCCCGTACCTCTTTTGATTGCTCTCTCAATATTATCTTTAGGTAAATTTGCTTTTTTCGCTCTATCTACAACTAAACGAAGTTTAAAATTAGAATTTAAATCACCACCACCTTCTCTAGCTGCAATAATAATAGCTTGACCCAATTTAGTAAACAAAGAGCTTTTTTTAGCGTCTAATGCGCCCTTAGAATGTTTCACTTTTGACCACTTAGAATGTCCACTCATATATGACATATTAACATTTTAAATAGACAAAGTAAAATGTTAATGATAAAATGGGAGTTGGGTAATCGGGTACTTGGGTAATTGGGATTTTTTAAAAATGATTGATATTATATTAAAAATTTATAAACTTATATACAAAAGGCAATGGTTAATTTATTTAATAGTATTTGCCGTTGCTTTTATTATTTTTCTTTATGTTTTAGCCCCCCCAACATTGTTGTGTCCAGACGGCTTTTACCACACGAAAATGGCATTACTTGTGAAAGAGGGAAATATTGTTAAAGATTTCCCATGGACTCAATTTACTACTTATAAAAATCTATTTGTTGACCATCATTTTGGATATCATCTTTTACTTCTTCCGTTTTTAAGCATTCCAACGCCTAAAAATTTTGATATTTTATCAACCCAAATAGACCCATTGTTAAAAGTAAAATTAGCTAGCGCTTTTTTTGCGGCTTTGGCTATTCTTGCAATTTATTGGTTTTTGCGCAAATTAAAAGTTAAGCTACCTTTGCTATGGATATTAAGCAGTTTTTTGATAACAAATTTTTTATTTCGACTTTCTTTAAGCAGAAGCCCTGCTCTTTCTCTGGTTATCCTAATTTTAGGACTCTATTATATTGTACGCAAAAAATATTTAGGTATTTTTTTAATCTCTGTCTTTTATGTTTGGACTTATGGTGGCTGGCCATTAATGTTTGTTTGCGCGCTTATCTACTGTTTTTCGTATGCCATAGAAAAACTAATCAAAAAACAATCAATAAAATTTGCCTTATTTTTTAAATCTTTTTTTAATCGTTCAAACGTAAAACTACTTTTATATTGTTTTTCGGGGTTACTCATCGGACTTATTATCAATCCTTACTTTCCCAAAACATTTCCTTTTTATTGGTTTCAAACTGTTAAGATAGCTGTTTTGAACTATCAAAATTTAATTGGAGTAGGAGCAGAGTGGTATCCTTCAGAAATGCCCAATTTCTTATTAGATACTTTGCCCCTTTTAATACCATATATAATATCAATCGCTTGGTTTATTTCTTTCATCAAGAAACAAAAAACTAAACAATGGTTTTTTGCTCTTCTGTCTATATTCTTTCTAGCGTATACCCTGAAAGCGCGTCGAATTATTGAGTATTTAGCACCAATAATCATAATCTTTAATGCTTTAATTTTCACTCAGATTATAAAAAGTATAAACTGGGACAATGTTCGAAAACAAATTAAACGTTTATTTTCTTCAACTGAAAATACTTTTTATTTTATTACAACAATCATATTAAGCTCTGCTTGCGCTTTTTTCTTAATTTTCTATTTAATTCATGGAGTTTATGGATTAAAGCAATCCTATCAAAATAGCTCTCGCCCAGTCAACTACCTTCAGGGGGCAACACAATGGATTAGAAATAGTGTTCCTTCTCAAGAGATAATATTTCATAGCAATTGGGATATATTCCCGGAATTACTCTATTTTGATGACAGCCATTATTACGTCAATGGTTTAGACCAAACATTTATGTATGAATATGACAAAAAACTTTACAATGATTGGGATGATTTATTTACAGGTAATGTTGATCCCGAGCAAACAGCAAAAATTATCAAAGAAAAATTCAAAGCTTCATATATTATTGCGTCAAAATCAAAAAACGATGAAAAATTCGCAAAACTACTAAAAAAATCAACAAATTTAGAAAAAGTTTATGAAGACGAACAAGCGATTATCTACAGAAATAATTTGCCCAAAAACAAATGACAATTAAAAGAGGATTAATATACAGCATTTTCTTGATATTTGTCTTTACCCTAACGAATCTGTTGATTATTATGGCATCTTCCTGGAAATGTAATGCCTTTTTAGGGTTATATAAATGGTTCCAGGCTATAACTTTCCTTGTTCTTTTGTCATATTTCTTTTCTAAAATTTCAAGAATAGCTGGAGTTCTCTTGTCCACAATTGTTTATTTACTATACTTATCTCTTGTTGTTTATTTTCTTTTATTTCAAAATAGTCCTAACATTTACTTTATTAAACGCCTTATTCAGGGCTCTAACCATAACATCATTTTAAGTTTAATCTGCCCCTTGATAATCTTGTTTTTTGCAGCTCTCTTGAATTGTTTGCTAATTCAAAAAATAAAATTAAAAATTAAAAATAAAATTATTTATCTAATTTTATTAATTGCAATCTTGGTTCAATTTTTTATTTTTCCTTCCGCAAACAACGAACTATTCTCTTTCGGCAAAACTTTACTCCACAAAGATGAGATAATAGAATATTATCAAGATATATATTTAGAATTGATTAAAAAATCTGAAAAAAATAAAGAGAATATAATCTCTCAAGTTCAAAAAATTAATCGAAATAACATCCCTCCATACTTAGACAATATCATCATTCTTCAAATAGAAAGTTTGAATGGTTTTTTGGTCAGTGAAAAAATTACGCCAAATTTTTTAGAAATAGCCAAAAATGGTATTCTTTTTCCTAAATTTTATAGCAATAGTATTGAAACTATATTAGGCCAAGAAAATTTACTATGCTCTTTTCCTGGTTCTTTTAAATTAACACTTGTTTCTAGTAATTTTGATAAAAAAATTATTTGTTGGCCTGAAATAATGAAAAATTTAGGATACAAAACATTTTTTCTCAAAAGTTATGATTTAAGTTTTGCCCGAACAAAAGAATTTATGAAGAATTTACGCTTTGACGAAATACACGCTGATGATATTATGTCTAAAGATGACCCTCAATATCTCTGGGGATTTAGGGAAGACATTTTTTATGAAAAAGTTTTTAATTATATTGAAAAAAACAAAGAAAAACGTAATTTTTTATATATAGAAGTGGGTCCAACCAATCATTGGCCCTTTCACACTCCTTTAGGATTAGAAAATCTAGTTCCTTATAAAAATCCTAAAAATCATCGTGAAAAATTACAAAATACCACTTTTCTGCAGGATAAATATTTGACTGTTGCTTGGGAAAATATTAACAAACTTTTTCCTGAAAAAAATTATACTTTGCTTATTTTGGGAGACCATGGTTGGCCAGCTGAGTTTCATCAAAACAATACTTTCAACCAAAGAATGGCTTTTGAAGAAAATTTTATTACTTCTCTGGTTTTGGTTATAGGTGATGAAGAAAAATATAAAAACATAAAAATAAACGGTGTTTATAGTCATTTAGATATTTTGCCAACATTTTTGGATTTCTTCCAAATTGATTATTCTGAAAACAAATTTAGCCAATCCTTCTGGCCCGAGCTTCAGGGCAAAGAAATACTTAATAATAAACTTATCCCTTTAATCCAACCCTCTGACTATAAATGCCCCTTGAATTTTGTTAAAGATAATTTAAAATATCAATATAACGCGAAAGAAAAAGAAATTACCCTTTATGATTTAGAAAAAGACCCTGAAGAAAAAAATGGACAAACTATTGGTTCTGTGTCAGAAGAAAATATAAAAATCATTAAGAAGTTGTTAAAATAAAAACAATATGGAGACTAAACATAATCTAAAAAAGAAAAGCGTTTTGGTGGTTATCCCAACATATAATGAAGAAAAAATTATTGAGCAAAAAATTAATCAGCTTTTTATTTTTTGTAAAAATAATCTTCAAGAATATAAATGGAAAATAATCGTGGCTGACAACGGCTCAACAGATAAAACCATAAAAATAATCCAACAAAAAAAACAAAAATATTCTAATTTAGAATACTTCCATTTATCACAACCTGATAAAAAGGGGTTGGCTATTAAAAAAGCATGGCTGGATTATTTAGTTGATGTTAATATTTTTATGGATGCTGATTTGGCTACTGAACTAAAATTTACACTTCCCTTAATTAAAGGGATAATTAAAGAAAAATATGATTTAACTATTGGCTCGCGATATCAGAAACAAAGCCACTGCAAACGATCTCTAATGCGCTCTGTGTATTCTATATTCTATAATTTTATTCTTAAAATATTTTTTAACATTAAATTAACTGATACCCATTGCGGATTTAAAGCGCTTTCCAAATCAGCTGTTCAAAAAATTATCCCAAAAATTGAAAACAATGGTTTTTTCTTTGACACTGAACTCTTAGTATTGGCTCGACATCATAATCTCAAAATTAAAGAAATACCAATTAATTGGGAAGATAAAAATGAAAGAAAAACAAAAGTTAAGATTATTAAAACAGCATTAGGGTATCTAAAAGAAATAATTAGATTAAAATATCGTCTTCTTTGATATTTAATAATCAATCAATTCAAAACAAAAATATATCTGATATTCAGATATATTTTTGATATATATAATAAATATGAATAATCAATAATTATTATTTAATCACCTGTTGCAGGAACTTCTGTTGCAGGAATTTCTTTTGCATCAACAACTTCCTGCAGTTTCTCGGTCACAAAATTAATCAAAGCATAAGAAACTAAGATAATAATTAAACCAATTATGGCATGAATCAATAAACCCCTAGCTTTCTTTAGTTTTTCTGCATTGCCCTCAGAAGTCATCCACGTTATACCACCAATAACAAATAAAACCAACAAAATCAAACCCATTACTCCCAATATTTTCTGAAAAACAAGTCCAAATGTATAACCCAAAGAATTGGTAGTTGCGATGCCAACTTGACCAGCTACAACATTAAGTTGGTCTCGAGGACTATCTGCTAAAACTGGACTGCTACAAAAAATCAAAGTTAGAACAATAATTAACAGAATACCCGAAAATATTTTTTCTGGATAAGAAAAATTTCTAGCCATAGAATTGAATAATTGACCGTATTTCTAAAGAATAAATTATGCCGTCCCAGTTACATCAGTTAACGCACTGATAATAAAAGAAGCAGCGGCATAGGCGATAATTATAATAACCAAACCAATTACTGCTGCGCCCATTAATTTTTGCGCACTCTGAATTTTTTCTTTATTACCACCAGATGTCATCCATTGGAAACCAGCAATTATAAAGATAACTAAAGCTACTAAACCCAAAATACTTAGAACTGCTTTGACTACTTGACCAACAACTTCAGCTATAGTGTTGTCTCCAATCCCAGCATTACCTTGAAATTCAATCATAAAACCATTATCAAGATTTTGTGCTAAAGCAGGAGTAACCAATAAAGCTAACATTAATACTACGCCAATTAAAGGTAAATATTTTTTCATTTTAAACCTCTTTTATCCTCTTTTTTAATCGAGAAAGAATACTACTTTGGTTATTTAGCGGTAACCGTAGATAAAGCTTTGGTAATAAAATCCACTGCTGCATAAGCGGCAATTATAATAATCATGCCAAGAATAGCTGCGCCCATTGATTTTTGCGCACCAGCAATTTTTTCTTTATGTCCTCCGGAATTCATCCATTGGAAACCAGCCATAATAAAAATAACCAAACAAACTAAACCAAAAATACCCAAAGCGCCCTTAACCACTTTTCCAATAACTGTTCCTAAACTAGCTTCCCCTAATGTAGCCCCTTTCCTAAAGCCTTCTAATTCCTCATCAAGACTAACAGCATTAGTTCTGGTCAGTAAAGGAAAAAAAAGCAACAAAGACAAGGATATTATAATGAAGAAAGACAAAAATTTTTTATTGCAATTTTTCATTTCTCTATGATTAGAGAGGATAATTAATTATTCGACCTATTATTTAATAATATAAAAACAATTTAAAAAAATGTCAACCCCCACACTATAACAGCAATGCATTTTCAATGCGAATCGCCGCCATACGATTTAATCTATTTGTGGTAAAAAATTACTTTACCTTAAGGGAACTTAAAAATGCAAAAGAGCATTATTGCTGTTTAGTGTGGGGGCAACCCCCCACACCAAACAAGGATTTAATTCTCTAAGCTTTTTTTAATTCTCAATTTTAATTGCCTAAAAGCTCTAGCCCTTAATTTAAGGTTATGCTCTCTTCTTGTAGCGTCATCTTTAGAGGCATAAGCTTCGTAATAAATAATTTTAAAAGGAGTCCTATGTTTAGTTGATTTATTTAATTTAGAATTATGTTCTTTAAGTCTTTTTTGAAGATCAGATGTATAACCGATATAACAATCGTTATCTTTAATGCTTTTTATAATATAAGTATAGAACATAATTTCTATCCTTGTTATGGTGTGGGGGTCAACCCCCAGCCATTAAATCATCCTATTGCTGTAATGCTGCGAGAACAAAATCCAAAAGAGAATAACTGAAAAAAATTAAAGCCAAACCTAATATTGCCCATATAAGGGTGTCTTTGCCTTTCTTTATTTTATCTGGCGATCCTTCAGAGGTCATCCAAGTTAAACCACCATAAATAAACATAACCAAAGCCAAAACTCCAAGAATTCCCAAAACATAATTAATAATATTGCCTACTAAAATGGGAATATCGTCTTTTCCCTCTAAAGGATTTGGGAGCTTAACCGTTTCAGCAGCACAGGAAACATAACTTATAGCAAAAACACCAATTAAGATAATAATAAAAATAAAATGTTTTTTATCCATATACCAAATTTGTCTATATTTACTAAGAAATTTTATACTCTCGACTACTTGATTCAGGCAAGTATTCTGAATCCACCTTCAGTATGTCTCTCATAATTACCCTAACTACCAAAAAGGCAGTTATAACAATTATTATGCCAATAATTGCTCCTTTAATAATGGCTGTTCCTTTTTTAACTTTCTCTTGAGCTCCCCCAGAGGTTATCCAAATTATACCACCCAGAATAAAAATAAACAAGGCAATGACTCCTAAATACTTTAAAATTAACTCAGCTATACTAACACCAATGTACAATAAATCATTTAGGGTGCAATCTCCGCAACATGAACAAACAGCGGTGCGCCAACCTCCAAACAAACCACCAACATAACAATCTTTAATCTTGTTCTCATCTTGACAATTGCAATCACATACTACATTTTTGTTTTTACTCAAATCAATAAAAGTGCATTGGCAACAACTACATAAAGCAGTTGCCCCGTCGCTTTTAAGGCCAATTTTGCGACAACCATAGTCAAAATCTTCTCCGTCAATCTGAAGTGTAGGACATTCTCTTCCGCAGAACTCATTACAAGGACCAGATGAACCTTCTGCTTTTACTACATCAGCATTCAATACAAAAAACAAAAGGGCAAATATAAATATAGCAAAAATAATTTTCTTTTTCTTTGATGTAATGTTCCCATGTTCTAATGTTCCCATGTTCTAATGTTCTTAATTTGTTAAGTTAACTCTTTGAACACAATATTTAATCGCCTCTTGGATTGTTTTTTGTCCAAATAAAACGCTTTCTATCATTTCTTTGAAAGACTCTTTTGCTAAAGAATATTTTTTTCCTTGATACCAGGTTTTAGCAGTTAAAACGCTGGAAGCAAAAGGAATTAAATCAAAATCCTCTAATTGAAATTGGATTAAACTTCTATGAGCAGTTGGTCTTTTCGCTCTTTCCACAAAAGTCTTAGCATTCTGCGCTTCAGTAGCGTGTAAAACAAAAGCCCAAGCTTCGTGTGGATGTTTTGTTTTTTTGGAAACTGTTTCCAACCAATAATTAGCATAATTTACTTCTTTTAATGAACTACTAATTTGAGGCGTTTTAATAATGTCAAAATTCAATTTAGGAGCCTGCTCTTTTATTAATGGTAAATAATCAGAATAGCCGAACAAAAAAGCAGTTAAACCCTGGGTAAAAGCGCTCGTTGAATCAGGCATTTTTTCATTCCAGCTATAAATCTCTTGAGAAGGGTTAGCGAAACTAAGATAAAAACGAAGGGCTTCTTGTCCTGGAAAATAGGTTTTATCATCCAAAAGTGGTTGATCAAAAATTGCCTGCCCTTTTTCGTTAACTATGGAAGTGCCATTTTGAAACATCAATAAAGATAAAATATCTGTATAATTTTCAATATTGTTAGCTGTCCCTAAAGAAACTCCAGAACGAATAAAATTTCCATAAGCATCCCAAAGATTTAATATCCTAACTTGGTCTATAAACTCTTGCCATGTTTGTGGCGGACTGACAATACCCGCCTCATTCAAAAGATCACGATTATAATAAAGGGCCAAAACATCTAAAGACAACGGTAAACCATAAATCTTATTATCAATTAAGACATCATTAGAAACTGTTTCTACAAAAATCTCCTTTAGTTCTCTTAAATCTAATGCTTTTTTCTTTTCTTGTACAATCTTAGGTTCTTTTTTGATTGTCCCTGCCATAATCTGACGGGCCATTATTATCTCTTGAGAAAACCCTAAAGGCAAAATCTTAGACTGATATTTCCCTAACCAATTTTTAGGAATAGAAAAAATATCCGGACCCCTGTCTTCAGCCCAAGCCTCTAAAAGAGCTTGTTCATATTCTTCGGCACGAATTAAATTATAGGTAATAGAAATATGTGGATAAAGTTTTTGAAATCTCTGGATTATTTCTGAAAAAGCATCCTTGCCATCTTGAGCTCGCCAATAAACTAAATTTATCGGCTTAATTTTTTCTTTCATTTCGTTAGATACGCATTTACAACCAAAACCAGAACTAACCAAAGAAATAACCATTAATGAAATAACAAAAAATTGTATCTTTTTGTTTTTTACCATATTTTAATAATACCACCTTTTTGAAACTTGCCAATAGTCCAATTGTAATTTGGGGTTCATTGTGCTAAGATAAGAACCTCGCCCATGGCGAGAACCTTGAAATTAAATATTTATTGTATATAAATTAAGGTAATTTAATTATAAGAACCTCGCCCATGGCGAGAACCTTGAAATTAAATATTTATTGTATATAAATTAAGGTAATTTAATTATAAGAACCTCGCCCATGGCGAGAACCTTGAAATTAAATATTTATTGTATATAAATTAAGGTAATTTAATTATAAGAACCTCGCCCATGGCGAGAACCTTGCTGTTCGCTTTACTCACAGTAAAAAAATTAAAAAATTCAATATGTTAAAGAAAAAAAGAAAAAATAAAAATTGGCAAAAGAGACCAATCACAAAATCTCCTAAAAAAGTTCCTCTCCATAGAAAAAGAAAAACAAGGACTTGGAAAAGAAGGACTTTAATTTCAAAAAAAAAAATAAAATCTTCTCATAAATTAGGGAAAAAAATTTTAATTGTGGCTTTATTCTTATTTTTACTGTGCAGCGCCTTAGTAACAGTAGTATTTGCTTGGGTTAACCATAATCTGCCCCAACCTGACAAACTTTTTCAAAGAGAAATCGCCCAAAGCACTAAAATATATGACCGAACCGGCAAGGTTGTGCTTTATGAAATATTTGACAGCGAAAAAAGAACTATGATTGACTTGTCGGAAATTCCTCAAAATTTAATTTATGCCACTATTGTTGTTGAGGATAAAGATTTCTTCCAACATCCGGGATTTGACCTACAAGCTATTGTACGTTCTATAATCATTGACATATTACAAGGCGGCAAAGTGCAAGGAGGGTCAACTCTCACTCAACAATTCGTGAAAAATGCTTTCTTGACATCAGAAAAAACATATATCCGTAAAATAAAAGAATTATTGCTGGCTTATCAAATTGAAAAAAAATTCTCTAAAAAAGAAATTTTACAAATGTATTTTAATGAAATTCCTTATGGGTCAAATGCTTATGGAATTGAAGCGGCAAGCCAAATTTATTTCAATAAATCAGCCCGTAATTTAACCCTTGACGAATCAGCGCTTTTGGCAGCAATAACCAAAGCCACCACCTACTACTCTCCTTATGGAGACAACAAAGAAGAATTGATCCAACGTCGAAATTTTGTCCTGAAAACAATGGCTCAGGAAGGATATATTAATAATGAACTTTTAGAACAAGCTCAAAGTATAGATACCTTAGAAAAAATAGTCCTTCGGCGCGAAAATATTATTGCTCCGCATTTTGTTATGTACGTCAAAAAACAATTGATTGAAAAATATGGACAAAGACAGGTAGAGCAAGGTGGATTAAAGGTTATTACTACTTTAGACGCAAATCAACAAGATATTGCTGAAAAAATAATTACTCAACGCGCCGAAAGAAACGAAGAAGTTTTTAATGCTTCAAATGCGGCTTTAATAAGTATTGATATTAAAAGTGGAGAGGTCCTTTCTTGGGTAGGTTCTAAAGATTTCTTTAACCAAAAAATTGATGGACAAGTAAACATTGTCACCTCTAATCGTCAGCCTGGCTCTTCTTTTAAACCCATTGTATATGCCGCAGCTTTTGAAAAAGGACTTACGCCCGAAACCGTTCTTTTTGATGTGGAAACTAATTTTGGCCCAGCCGGAGATAAAGACTATATCCCTAAAAATTATAATGAAAAATATCATGGCCCAGTAACTATCCGCAAGGCTTTAGCTGGTTCTTTAAATATTCCTGGTGTTAAAACACTCTATCTTACTGGCATTTCAAATTCCCTTGACCTGGCTCAAAAAATGGGATACACAACTCTTACTGATTCTGATCGTTATGGGCTTTCTTTAGTTTTGGGAGGCGGAGAGGTTAAACTTTTAGAACATACAGCCGCCTTCGGCATTTTTGCACGAGAAGGGAAAAAAATACCCACTACTTGCATTTTAAAAGTAGAAAATGATCAGGGAAAAATATTAGAAGAAACTAATACCCAATTTATAGAATCACAACAAGTGATGTCTGTACAAACTGCTCGTCAAATAAATGATATTTTATCTGATAACCAAGCCCGTAGTTATATCTTTGGAGAAAAAAGCGCGCTCACTTTAGCTGATCGCCCTGTGGCCGCCAAAACTGGAACAACCAACAATTCTAGAGATGCATGGACTGTCGGCTATACGCCAGATTTAGTTGCTGGAGTATGGGTAGGAAATAATGACAATCAGATTATGACGGGCAAAGCAGATGGGTCCACTTTGGCTGCGCCCATTTGGAATGAATTTATGCAAAAAGTTTTAGCTAATACACCAGCCAAAAAATTCAATGAACCAGAAGAAATTCAAATTGATAAACCTATTCTCAATGGAAAAATTCCCGAAGACACTATTACCATTAAGATTGACAAAGCATCTCAAAAATTAGCAACTGAATTAACTCCAATATCTTTTGTAGAAGAAAAAACTTTTCAAAATTATTATTCTATTCTAAATTATATAGATAAAAATGATCCTCAAGGTCCCGTACCACACAATCCTTCTTTAGACCCCCAATATAAGCGTTGGCAAGAAGGAATTGCTAAATGGCTCAATGAAAACCCTGACCAACTAGGGGCTCCACCCATAGAATACGACAATTTACACATTCCAGCTAATGAACCTTTTCTTACTATTCTCTCTCCATCAAATGGAGAAGAAATTAGCCAACAAATATTAAGAATTGATATTAAGGCCTCATCAAAACGAGGAGTAAAAAAAATAAAATGTTCCATAGATAATATAGTATTGGACATTATTGAAATTAAAGAAGAAAACGCTGGACAAGAAGAAATGAGAAGTTGTGAAATAAATCTATCAGGATTGAACGCGGGAACGCACAAAATTAAAATTTCTGCCCTTGACGACATTGACAACCACAAGTCCCAAGAAGTTTGGATAAACACCACAAAATCATTTACTATGGAAATAGACTGGATAAAACCCACTCAAGGACAAATAATTACTCAAAAAGATTTTCCCATTAACCTTTCTTTGATTATTCCTGTTTTAAAAGTTCAAAAAATTAAATTCTTTAACCAACAATCAACAAAAATTAATTTATTGGGAACTATCTTTTCGCCCGAAAGCGCTGGAACAATAAATTTCTCTTGGCCTATGGCCAACATTGGAATACATAAAATATGGGCAGAAATAATTGACATCAACGGAGAAACGCTAACAACCGACAAAATCCAAATAGAAATAAAATGACCAACCTTATGACAAACCCGACGGGTTTGTCATCTAGAAATAAAATGAACAACCCGACGGGTTAGTCATTTCACGGGTTGGTTTTTCACTAAAAAATTGACATATATATGTCAATTTTAACGTGTTCTAGTGCTTGCCCTGTAGGAGCGTAGAGACTTTACTGGGCCGTGCCCAGTGTGAGCGTAGCGACTTTACAGGGTTCCAATGTTTATCGTTCCACCACTATCATCATTTTTTCGCCCTGCAATCTGACTTCTTCTGCTTTCTCGTCTTTAGAAAGAAACTTAAATTCTTCTAAAGAAAATGGCCAATCGTGAATGGCGTTAAAAAAAACATCATCAGAATAAGAAAAATTTTCACCATTGCGTGTGCCGGGATCATTAGTAATTATCTCTTTTTTGTTATACCCAATAACAATCAACATATGATAAGCGGGCCCTAATTCACGATAATGAGGATTTCCCAACAACCTACCAGCTGTTGGCACAATTACCAAATTACCATTGTTTAACTCTTTTTTCACATCATTAACAGAATTAAGAAAAGTATAATATATTCTTTTAATGCCAAAATATTGATTAGCTAATTCCACTACTTTTTGAACATTAAGGTCAAAATGTCCTCCCCAATTTTCTTCTTGCCAAGCTACTGAATCTAAAATCTTTTGATTTAAATTTTCTGAATCTAATATTTCTCCTTTAATCCAAGATTCAGCCATAATTAATGAGGCCTCTTCGCATGCCTCATTGTGCAACTCATCCCATTCAGCAAAAGGAGATTGAGCATAAAAAGGAACATCTATTTTAACTTCTGGTTTTAAAATAAAATCAACTTCTTCCTCTTCCAATAATTCTTCTGTCAAAATTGGCTCTATATTAATGAGCCCTGTTTCTTTTGTATCTGAAACATCTTCTTGTGTCTCGTTATTTAATGATGGCCCTATGCTTGGTGGTCTAGATAACAAAAGATTAAGTGTTCCTACTAATGTCATTCCTAAAAGGGCAACAATGCCAATAAGAGCAAATAATTTTTTCATTTATATTGTTTTTTATAATAATCAAGATATTCTCCTGTTTTAATCCTTTTCCACCATTCTTGATTTTTCTTATACCATTCAACAGTTTTTTTCATTGCATCTTTAAAAGTATGTTGTGGTTTCCAGTCTAATTCTTTTTTAATCTTAGAAGCATCAATAGCATATCGCTTGTCATGCGCCTTGCGATCAATAACATGTTCAATTTTTTCTTCACCAAAACCTAAAATCTCCAGTATTTTATGGGTAATTTCCAAATTAGTTTTTTCTTCATCTCCACCAACACAATAAGTTTCTCCAATTTTACCCTTATGCAACACCAAATCTATGGCTTGACAATGGTCTTCAACATAAAGCCAATCCCTAACATTCAGACCATCTCCATAAACAGGAACTTTCTTGCCTTCTAAAAGATTAGTCACAAACAGAGGAATTAATTTTTCTGGAAATTGATAAGGGCCATAATTATTAGAACAATTAGTAATCGTAATCGGTAGTTTGTGGGTATAAAAATAAGAGCGAACAAGATGATCGCTCGCTGCTTTAGATGCAGAATAAGGGCTGTGTGGGTCATAAAGAGACTTTTCGTGGAAATAACCAGTAGGCCCTAAACTACCAAAAACTTCGTCTGTACTGATAAAATGAAATCTTTTATTTCCATGTTTGCGGGCTGCATTTAATAAGTTAACTGTACCCAATATATTTGTTCTAATAAATGGCGCTGAGTCCAAAATTGAGCGGTCTACGTGGCTTTCAGCGGCAAAGTGAACAATGGCATCACAACCCTTAACTAATTCATCAACTAACTGGATATCGCAAATATCTCCTTTAACAAATTTATAGCGGGGGTCTTTCTCAATGTCCCGTAAATTCTCCGGATTCCCGCAGTAATTCTGAATATCTAAATTAACTATCTGGTAATCAAAATATTTTTTAAGCATATGTCGAATAAAATTGCTTCCTATAAAGCCTAATCCTCCTGTAATTATTAATTTCATAAATAATTAAATTATTACAAATTATTTATTTTCGGTCTGCCAATCAAATGCAATGACTTTGTCGTCAAAAGGAATCCTTTCTTCGTCTGGACTATCTGGATTATAAGCTTCGCTAGTATGATAAAAAAGTCCGGCTGTTTTGTCTCCCAAAACACGATAACCATGAGCAACCTTAGGGGGAATCAATATCAATAAAGGCCTATCTTCGCCTGCATAAATAACCTGAGTTTTTTTAAATGTTTGAGAATCTTCTCGCAAATCATAGAGAACCATTTGAATGCTTCCCTTAATTGGAAACCAAACGTCATATTGTTTTTTGTGCCAATGAAAGGCCTTGATAATCCCTGGATAAGTTTCAGTATAACTAGTTTGTTTTATTTCTTTAAATGTTTCTTCTCCGATCTTGATAATCTCAGAAAAAAAACCACGGTCATCAAAAAAACGAGTAATTTTTTTAATTTTAACTCCGTCGATAACCATAAAAAATGTTTAATTTATTTAAAAACCCAAAATTTATGTAAATGAAAACGAACTAACATTATTACAAAAGCGGCAATTGCTTTACCAATAATGTCATACCAATTCAAATTTGCAACCAAAAAACCGAAAAGGAATTGATAAGCGAATAGTCCCCCAACCAACACTATACAAAAATGAATATATTGATCTAATATTTTCTTTTTACCATTCTTAAAAGTCCAACTTTTATTGGCCAAAAAATTAACTATTGAAGCAACAATCATTGCTGTAAAATTTGCCCACAAATAGTGAGTTTGCCAAAAAACAAAAAATCTAGTTAGAAAAATATAAATACCAAAATCAATCAAAGTAGAAATCGCTCCCACTAAAACAAATTTTACAAACTGCTTTACATAAAGATTTTTCTTTATAATAGGCAACCTTAGAATAATCTTCGACAGCCAAAAACGTTTCAATTTTAATATTGAATTATGGCAAAATTTCCGGATAAATTTCATTGTAAATATATTTGCTTATTTCTGTTATGCTCTTCAATGGTCTGACTAAAAATTATTCTTCCCTCAGAAGTGGACAAAAAACAACAATAATTATTTTCTAAAGGATATATAACCGCTCTAATAGAAGACAAACCAGGACTATTTATTGGTCCTGGCGGCAAACCAGTATGAAGATAAGTATTATAAACAGAGGGAATTCTAGTGTCCTCAAAACTCAACCTTTCTTTTGTTTCTCCTAAAATATAATTAATGGTAGCGCAAGATTCTAGGGCCCAGTTAACCTTAATCCTGTTCCAAAAAATATCAGCAACTAATCGACGATCTTGATCTAACGCCGCTTCTTTTTCTACCAAAGAAGCCAAAGTAATAACTTCAGGAATTGTTTTTTCTAACTTTTCTATACCCATAATTAATTCTGCGTCTAATTTTTGACTAAAATTAGCAATCATTTTCTTAATAATTGCCTGAGCTGTAGTTTCTTCATAAAAACGATAAGTATCTGGGAAGAGGTAACCTTGAAATATTTCTGAAATTTCTGATTTATCTATATTCTCGGGTAAAAATTCATATAAAGATATAAAACCCTCATCAGCGCTTAAGATGTTTAGGGCTTCAAAAAAATCATCCTGACTAACTAAATCATTTTCTTCTAGATATAGAGCAATTTTTTTATTATCCCAACCCTCTATAATAGTTATAGTTTTTTCTGCAGCTAAAGGAGAGGTAGACAAAACAGAAAGCAAATTTTTTAAAGATATTTTTTCAGATAAATCATATTCTCCGGGCAAAAAATTATCTTTTATGTTAAACAAAAAAGCATAGGCCTGAAAAAATATTTCACTTTTAATAATTCCTTGTTCTTTTAATTTGTCGGTAATCTCTTTTAGGCCGTCTCCTTTTTCTATAACAAAACGCTTCTCTTCTGAAGAAACGTTTTCTGTTAGACTAATTGACTCTTCTTTTGTTGATTCTCCTGAATTGAAACGAAAATACAAAAAAAGAACCAAAACTACAAATATTAAATAACTTAAAAATGCGCCACTTTTTTTCATAATTCAAAAAATTAAGAATTAGAAATAAATCCTTCGTACAATTTCTTAATCAATTTATCTTGTTCTTTTGGATCTGAAATCTCTTTACGCAAACGAGCTTTTTCTTTACGAATAAATTTACGAATTCCCGCAGACAAACGTTTGTGTTCTTTGGGATTTTTCTTTTTGTTGTTTTCTTTTTCTTTCATAATATGAATATAACAAATTAAATCATTTAATCAAGCGAAGACCGAAAAATTTTTGACCAATTAAAATAACAATTCCTACTGAAATCATTAAATCAGCTAAATTAACAGTGCTCAGAGAGAAAAAATTTAAATAATCAATAATAAAAGAATAATTGATTCTGTCTAATACATTACTTAATGCTCCAAGAAAAATCAAAACAAAGGCAAAAAATTCTCCAGCATTTTCTTTTTGATAAGCTGAAATCAAACTACTAACCACAAAATAAAAAATCAATATCAGTAAAGGATATAAAATAAAATCCGGGCAAGGAATTCCAAAAGCAATATTTTTATTCGGAGAAAAATTTATCCAACCCTTTATAGCAATTTTCCGCAATATTCTATCCAAAACAAAAAAAAATACAAAAAAAGAAGCTCTGCGGAGCATTAATGCTTTGGATTCGCTAATACTAAATCCCATTTTTTCTGTTATTTTTACAACCTAAACAATATCTGGCAGTCGGCAATATTGCTAATCTTTGATGATTAATTTTTTTCTTACAAATTTCACAAACACCGTATTGATTGCTATCAATTTTCTTCAAAGCTAACTCTACTTCAATCAAAGAATTTTCCAAACTTTTCCCCAAAGAAATACTATCTGCAAAATCAGCAACCTCATTAGCGTTTTCGTCTTCTGAACGTCCATATTCTGGAAATTTAGCTTCGTAAGAATAACCACCTTTTCTTTTACTACGATTAGACACTTCTGCCAATTGTTTCTTGATTTTTTCTTGTTGTTTTTTTAGCTTGTCCTTGATAATAGACAAAAAATTATTAGACATAATAAATTAAAAAGAAAAAGATTTTTGATACTCTGCAAAGAGAAGTATCAAAATTTTTAAAAATTAGAAAAAGTAATCTTACTTGAGAGTTTGGGTATTAGTATATAACCAAAAAGACAAATAGCAAGTTAACTTATCCACAACCCTACTTAACAAAATTATTTTAATTCCAAGAAACCCTCAATCTTCTGATCTTTTTCCTCAAGAACTAACCTTTGTAGCCAAAAGCTGTCAATCTCCCAATATAAAACTGGAATTGGATTTTTTTCTCTTTCAATTGAAACAATTTTTTTTAGTAAAACGTGATTGTTGGAAAAAAAAGTACGTTTTTGGTCTTGGAAAAGAGCAATCTCAGTGCCCTGATCTAGCGATTCTTGCCAATAATCTATTATTCCTTCTCTTTTAAATATAAAATCTTGAGGGTCAGCGACTAATTCTATGAAAGAAGAATTGTCGGGCAATATAACTTTGCGTTCCTTTGGTTTTTGTAGAGCCAAATAAATTTTAATTTTATTTTTCAATTCGTCAAGAGATTCTTGTCGCGGAAAAATAGAAACAAAATCAAAAATATTTCTTAAAACGGAAAAATCATTTTGTTGAACGCTAAATAAAGAATAATCAAAATTACTCTTATTTTCTATTTCAAAAAATAATTTATTGTTCTTAGATGAAGGATATAAAATATTAAATCTAGCAAATTTAAATTCTAAAGACTTTCTCTTTATTGGTAGATAAACAGACATTAATTCTAAATTGACATAACCCTGAACTAAGGAAGGTTCTTTGTTAAAGGGGCTAATAAATCGAAATCTATTCTCTTTGGAAAAAGATGTTAAATTTTTTGATATATCTAAATCAATCTGGGGAGAGACCACAAAAACCTTATCTGATATTTGCTGAACAGAACAAGAAGATGGCAACAAGGTTCGTAAATCTTTTAAATTTGTTTTGCTTTTAAGAATTAGTCCAAATTGACTAATGTCCAAGTCATTTTCTGGTAAAATAAATATAGCTATCTCATCTAAAAAATTATTAATATCTGAATTAATCAAATATTCGTTGAAAATATTTTCTGTTCTATCGTTATTAATCCTAAACCACTTTTGAGCCAAATGTCCAGAATAATGAAGTTTATTGAGATTTAAATGAGCATAAAATAGAACATTTTCGGGAACGAAAGAGATTAAAGTGTCTGGCACCCAACAAAAATAAGTAACAAAAATAAAAAGCCCTAACATTAAGACAGACAAAAAAAGAGTTACTGTTTGTTTTTTAATTATCTTCTGAGACATAACCAACATTATGAATGTCAAAATCTAAATGTCAAATGTCAAATCAAATCGCCTACTCCGCCGAAGTAGCTTCGGCTACGAAGGCCGGGCAAAGCTCAAATGTCAAAAAAATTTGACATTTAAACATTAGACATTCATTATGCTCTCATGTTCTCATGCTCTCATGTTCTCATGCTTTATGTTGACAATCCTGTCCTTGATGGTAAAATAGAATTATATAACTAACTAATTAACTAATTAATTAATTAATTTATGCAAGAATCAGTTAAGAAAAAAGATTAT
>Ga0265594_1000335_pt1 | contig 38807 bp, 35 predicted proteins | sample saktaG_11_FD_190147 | JGI IMG/M metagenome (GOLD analysis project Ga0265594, IMG submission 190147) | Saline water microbial communities from Sakinaw Lake, British Columbia, Canada - sak_2011_5_24_80m | ecosystem: Environmental > Aquatic > Non-marine Saline and Alkaline > Saline ... | reverse complement strand
GGAAGGCGAGAGCATCGAGGAGGCCGCCGCCCAGATCCAGAGAAAGACGAGGCTCGCACCCGACCTGATCAAGTACATCGCCAAGTCCAAGATCACCGCCTGATAGTCCAGGCGGACCTTGGACCCCAATCACTCTTCTATCGTTTTCCGGATCTATTTTCCCTTGATTTTGACATAGTTGGCCCCCGGCATTCGGCCTTGCGTTCTTCCCACTTGATGGGAATGATTCGCGAAAAGGTGCTGGGAGTCTTCGCGGCCCCTTCGGAGCTAAAATTGGATTGTTCGATTTTCGATGGGGATCAGCCGCGTCTCCGTTTCCATCCACCCCTACACATCCATCCACTCCATTCACAACATCCACACCATCCATCTCTTCGCTTCCATCCGCTCAATTAGCTCCAGTTTTTGCTGCGCCCCTCATCCGACAATTTTATCCTTTGATCGGCGGATCTCAATGCGGAGGGAAGAAGAGTTTGGCAGCGTTGGCGGCGCCTGGAGAGATCGCAAAGCTGGTGGTCTACCTTGATTGAGTCGATTTCTCCTTCGCTGATCCAATCAGCGGCACAAAAGGAGGCGATTGAAACCGATTGGCTATCATAATTGCCATCAAAGTATGGATGAGGTCTCTTGTTATGGTTTTCCGATGCAACAACTCATTGTAGGTAGACTACCCAAAAATGATATCCTCATAAGAGCGCACATGAGAAACGTATGAATAGAGAATGGTGATCGAAAAATGAAGAAGGCCCATCTGACCACCACGATCTGGGAAGAAGAGGGCGCCTACGTCTCCAAATGTCCCGAACTGGAGGTCGCAAGCTTTGGATATACGCCCGAAGAGGCCCTCGAAAACCTGAAAGAGGCTTGTGGAGCTATACCTCGCGAACGCCGAAGAGCTGGGCCTCGTCCCCCCTGCAGAAAGCGGATAAAATGATGAGCCTTCGGCACCGGACCTGGCGGGGTTCATCTCTGGGATAGTGCCGATCTCATATTCGATCTGGATAATCGACCTTCCGCCCTCTCACCTTTTCAAAAAGAGATATATCCCCTGGGCTCATCCCCTGGGCTCGTTTTAGGTCATGATCGACCGGAAGGTGATGCCATGACCGGGGAAACCCCAATGAAGCATTCAGATCGCTCCTCTCTCGATGAGATCGTCCGGACGCTCAGGGAGAGCATGCCCGATCTCGCCGAGCGTTACAGCGTGAAGCGTCTGGGCGTCTTCGGCTCTTATGTCAGGGGTGAGGCGGACGATAGAAGCGACCTCGACGTCCTGGTGGAGTTTGAAGATCCGCCCACCCTCTGGGAGTTAATCCGGCTCGAAAGAGAGCTGGGCGATAAACTGGGAGTCAAGGCAGATCTGGTGATGAAAAAGACCCTCAGACCCGGAATCGGGGAGGCGATCCTCAGGGAAGTGGTGGCCGTTTGAGGGTGAGGGTATAACCGTCGGTGACGGGGTCGATCAAAGCGGATAAAAATAGTTCGTCCCGGGGCACCCTTACCCCAGGATCTCGTGCAGGTTGAAGAGGTGCGGCCCGAGCTTCCCGTCGAAGTTTCCGGCCGAGATCTGATGCGGGACCGAAAGGAGGCCCTGGAGCAATACCTGAGAGCCCATCTCTCCGCAGACCCCGAAAGGAACCAGGAGGGCGCAAAAGAAGATCCGCGCATCCCTCCTGGTCCTTCCCCTGAATGACGAGGCCTGCATCGTCTTCGGCGCCCTCTCCGCCCGTCTGCGATCCGAGGGAAGGAGGATCGGTGAGTTTGACGAGGCTTCTTCTTTGCTGGATCGTGCCTTCGCCCGCCGCCCATCACCCGGCCCAGGACGGAAAAGGCCGGATGAGGGCAGCTTGAAATACACGTACATACACAGATAGATGCATGTCGACCAAGACGATCAGCATAACCGAGGACGCCTACGCGCAGCTGAAGAGCCTCAAAGATTCGGAGAGGATGAGCTTCTCCGAGGTGATCCTCAAGTACTACCCCAAAAAAAGAAAACTCTCGGAGACGCTGGCCGAGATCGCGTCCGCCCTCCCCGCCCAGGACGCCAGCGACCTCGCCGACGAGGTCGAGAGGGCGTCCGATGAGCTGAGAAGTGCCAGGATGAGGACGGTCGATCTCTGATGCCGATCCTCGACACCTCCTTTCTGGTGGACCTGATGAGGGGCCGAGAGGAGGCGCTGGCGTTCCTGGCAGAGCTTGAGGAGAGGAGTGCCCCCATCTTTACGACGCCGATCACGGCCCTGGAACTCTATCGGGGAGCCCATCTCTCAACAAACCCCGAGAGAAGCCTCGCGGCGGCGAAGAAGCTCCTCGCGTCCCTCATAGTCCTCCCCCTGAACGACGAGGCCTGCATCGTCTTCGGCGCCCTCTCCGCCCGTCTGCGGTCCGAGGGAAGGAGGATCGGCGAGTTCGATGAGGTGATCGCCGCCATCGCCCTCTGCCACGACCGAGATATTGTGACGAGGGACGGGCACTTTCGCGAGGTGGCGGGGCTCGTGGTGGTGGGGTGGTGAACTGCGAGTAGGTGCTTCAATGGGGCCACGTCTTTTCAGACGTGGAAAGATTACGGTGCCACCTGGGTGGAGGTCTACGATTCGGCTGCTTCAATGGGGCCACGTCTTTTCAGACGTGGAAAGGCCGAGACGACAGGGACACCACCAGACGAGATCCGGCTTCAATGGGGCCACGTCTTTTCAGACGTGGAAAGTCCCCAGGTGATTTCATGCCAGATGAATATGATGATATAGCTTCAATGGGGCCACGTCTTTTCAGACGTGGAAAGCACATCTTGGAGCTGCCGGGTATTCTTGGCCGAAACTGCTTCAATGGGGCCACGTCTTTTCAGACGTGGAAAGTGGTGACTGGGTAGGGGTCGAGGGGGCCTCTCGGGCCGTGGTGCTTCAATGGGGCCACGTCTTTTCAGACGTGGAAAGTCAACACTGCCAGCGGCAATACTATTCGAGACTGCGAGCTTCAATGGGGCCACGTCTTTTCAGACGTGGAAAGGGAAGGCGATTTTGTGACGCTCAAGATCCTGGGCGTCAGGCTTCAATGGGGCCACGTCTTTTCAGACGTGGAAAGACTGCTTCTGTCGCGCCCGTCACGCCTTCTGTCAGGATTGGCTTCAATGGGGCCACGTCTTTTCAGACGTGGAAAGGGGAAGCCTTGCTATGTGTTAGCCGTCTCAGAAATTATGGCTTCAATGGGGCCACGTCTTTTCAGACGTGGAAAGCTCGTCGAGGAGATGGAGTCCGAAGACGGCGAAGACTGGGCTTCAATGGGGCCACGTCTTTTCAGACGTGGAAAGTGAATCTGAAAAGTCTAACGTAAAGAAGGCTCAATTAGGCTTCAATGGGGCCACGTCTTTTCAGACGTGGAAAGTTTGCTCCCGTCATTACGTATATCCCATGGGTTGTTGCCGCTTCAATGGGGCCACGTCTTTTCAGACGTGGAAAGGTAGACTTACCATTTGAACCATCACCATGAAGGAAGTAGCTTCAATGGGGCCACGTCTTTTCAGACGTGGAAAGTCAAGAGGTGGGAGTATGGGAGACGAAACCAATCCGCTTCAATGGGGCCACGTCTTTTCAGACGTGGAAAGACCTCAGCAGCGCGGACCTCAGCGGCGCGGACCTCAGGCTTCAATGGGGCCACGTCTTTTCAGACGTGGAAAGAGCGGCCATATTCCGGGGTATCCTGACCACGAAAAAATGGCCATTTTCGAGAGGTCGGTCTTCGTCTCCGATCTTCTCACGTTCTCGCCTCGATTCTGCTTCGACATTCGATACCAGTCTCCCTTTCGAGCGGGTCCCGGGATTTCGGTCACCACCTAACCTCTCGCAACGTTCAGACTACGATGGCCGAGTGGTCGTTCATCTCTGGTCGAACCCCCAGAAATTCAATCCGCCTGTCGACCTCTCCCTCCAGGGGTCCCAGGTTTATGATCATCACCCGGTCCTCATCGTGCTTTATGATGTCGGTCAGGGCGGCCACCAGCTCCACCCTCCCCTTTGGGGACAGATCGCAGCGGAAGACCGAGTAGTGAAGAGGGTCTCCGAAGCCCTTCATCGTCTTGTGGACCTGGTAGAGCCGCTTCTGGTCCGATATGTCGTAGCTCACGATGTATGCGTTCAAACCGCTCATTACCTCACCTGGTGCAGAAGGGCGGATACCCCTCGATCTCGCCCGAGACGACCCTGGCGAGGAGCCTGGCCTGGACTTCCAGAACGCGCCGATAGCTGACCTTGTAGCCGAAGATGGGATGGGTTATCTCTGAACTCATCCTCCTCTCGTAGCCGGAGACCACCGTCTTCTTCCCCTTCGAGGTCATGGAGACGCCCAAACCCCGTCGCACGAACTCCTTCTCGGAAAGCTCGCCGTTGTTGAATAGGGTGATCGCCACAGAGTCGGCTATGAGGGGCCTAAACTCCTCCATCAGGTCCAGGGCGAGGGCTGGCTTGCCGTACTTCGGCCTGTGGTAGAACCCCAGGTAGGGGTCGAAGCCCACCGCCAGGAGGGTGACGAAGACGTCCTTTACCAGTATCCCATAGAGGTAGGACAAAACCGCGTTCGCGGGGTCTTTGGGTGGCCTTTTGTTCCGGTTCTCGAAGGAGAAGCTGCCCGCCCGGGCCTTCAGGAGGTTCTCGAACCGCGAGAAGTAAGCCTGGGCCGCTGCCCCCTCGATCCCCAGGAGGCTCTCTGCACTTTTTGCCTCTTCGGCCTCTCTCGCCAGGCGGTTAAGGGCCGCCAGGACCTCTTTTGGGGCGTCAGAATCGTTTCTCCGGATCAGGGTTCGAGAGTTTCTGATCTTGCCGGAGACGAACCGTTTCGCCATCTCCAGAGACCTTCTCCTGCTTTTGGCCAAGTCGAACTGCTTAATCCTTAGCTCCACGTTCTTGTGGACGGTTCCCTGGGATATCCCGTAAAACCATCCTCCGTGGCTGAAGTGGCAGACTGGAACGCCTCGCTGGAGAAGATCTGCAAGAGCCGGGGAGGTGATCTCAACGCCGCCGTAAAGGGAGAGCTGGGCAACCTCCCGGAGCCTCGCCTCTCCGACCTTGCCGTCACGAGACCAGAACTCCAGACGGTCTCCTCGCCTTCGGACCGTCTCGCCCTGGCCGACGACGTATATCGGGACATGATCGTCCAAAGTGGGCACAAGCCTCCTCACCGGCCCAGCCTTTTCTTTAACTTCTCTCTCTTCTTCCCTTGCCCCTTCTTTCCTGCTCTTCTCTACCTCCTCTTCCGCCTCCATCTCCTTCAGAATGTTGACCTCGTCCGGGAGGCAGATTCCTGCAAGAGAGCATCTCACGCACTTTGGGCTTCCCTCCAGGGGCGGAGGCATCTCCTCCCGCTGGGCCACCGCCCAGAGTTTCTCAATCAGCTCTTTTGTCCTACTCACCAGAGCCTCGTCGAAGGGAACAGTCACCTTCTGCTTGGATTTGGCGTAGTAGATCACCCCTTCAGAGCACTCAAAGCCGTTCTCCCTCAGCACCAACCCCTGGGCGCAGAGCTGGACCCTCTCAGGCTCGTAAGCGCCCTCGGGCACTTTCGGCGCAGACCCCCTCTTGTAGTCCACCGGCGTGGCCCTTTTCCCCACCCCCTCCAGAAGATCTATCCGGCAGGCCACGCCGATCTCCGGCCCTGTGAGGGATACCGACCTTGCGTGGAAGGCCTCCGCCGCCTCTTCCTCGTCCTCGGGCACAGCTCCGGAATCCGAGTCCACTCGCCTGTGCTGAAATCTGCCGTCAACGGTGTCAGCACTGTCTGCAAACTCGCCCTGAATCCACTCGATGTAGCAGAGCCTGGGGCAGTATGCGAACTCGTTCAGCATACGGGCGGGGATGAGAAGGGGAACGTCGCTTTCTACAGAATATTCGGTCAAGAGTAAAACCCTCCTGTGAGGATATTTGTATACAGTAATACGATTTATAATAAGCCGCGGGCCAGGGCGTCGCTTCCGCTCATCCGCTCTCCTGGCCCGGAAGGCCACGGCTGGCGAAGAGGTGCTTGCGGACGAATAAAATGAGAGATAAATCCCATGGATACTAGTCGAATCGAGCTAAATATTTCGACGAATTGGGGCCGCGATTTTGTTCGCGGAGCATTTTTTTCGTCAGCTCGGATTACACCTAACACAATTATGCTTCAAAGGGGCCACGGGATTATACCACAAAGTTTGAATAGGGCTTGCGCCCTACCAATAAATACTATTATTGTAAGTGCCGCCGGTGGGATTTGAACCCACGATGCTCGGGGGAGCAAACCGATCTTAAGTCGGACCCCATACCGTTCTTGGGGACGACGGCACTTGGTTGAAGTAGACAGCGGAGGTGGAACCTCCGCAGCTCTTTTTATGGTGGTTTGTCGATGATAGCACCTCAAACGTTTTGACGTTTCATAATAGTGTAGGGTGTCGTATATAAATCTACCGGTAAAATAAATCTACCGGTAAACTACAAATTGTGAATAAGAAATTAAAATTACCTAGATCACAGGCTTAATGTGTTACTTTAATTTGGCCAAATCCATCCGTCTGGCCCGGATGGCCCTGACCAAGGGGGCTTGTTCAGCCAGAAAAAAGATCGGAGTTCAGCGAGCGGGGAGAAAGAGGCCGAGGCCGAAGTGCGCCCCGTAGCCGAGAGCTATCGGACCCCTCACCGGCTCGGGAAACTCGATCCGGAATCCGTAGCCAACATTGGTGGCCCGCCTCCCCTCGCCCCTGTTCCTCTCCCGCCTGAAGGCGAGCCACCTCGTCTCGTGGCCCGCCAGGTCCGTCGAGGAGACCGCATCCACCGCCGTGGGCCTCGGGAACCCGCCAAGGGCGAGAAGCCTCCTCAGCTCGTGCTCGGTGCTTCCGATCTGCAGGCCGGACTCGTCGACCTTCGGCACCCCCGGCCTGGTGGCCTTGGGATGCCTCGTCGGTACGAAGGGCGTCCTGGAGACCCAGGTTTTTGCCTTCGCAAGTGTCGGCGATCTACCCCTCTCTACCTCCAGCCCGCCGAAGTCCTCGGGCCTTCCGACGCCCAGGAGCACCATCTGGACGTCGTGGCCCTTGCGACCCCAGACCTCGGTCAGTTCGTCGAGAGCCCTCCGCTCCTCGGGACCAAAGCCCATGGGTGCGTAGACGATGACGTGGGTGATCTCACCCCTCCGACCCCTGCCAAGGCCCAGGTTGGACTCGCAGAGGATCTTGGCGTGGACGTGACCTTCCAGGGGCCGCCCGGCCTCGTCGCAGCCGGTAAAGGCTGAAAGCCCGCCCGAACGGCTGACCAGAGCCACATGGATTCTCTCCGCCAGGGAGACGGCATCGGTTAGCCTCGGAGGCGCCTGGCTGGCAACGGCAAACCGGGCCACAGTTGCAGGATCGCCCCTGTGCATGGCCGATCTCGCCCTGGTCGCGACGTCGAAGGCGTTCCTCGGCCTGCCGTAGGCCACCCAGACGCTTCCCGGAGGCTGGCTCCAGCCCGCCTTCTTCAGGTCGCCAGTGTCGGCGTGAAGAGCCTGGAAGATGTCCGCGGGAAGGTTCTGCTCGATCGCCTCCAGGTCTTTTTTTCCAAGCTTCACCTTCTCCCCGGGCTTTCCCCTCTCCCTGGCCCTGGCCTTCAGCTCCGAGAGCCTGCGCCCCTGGTGCTCCTCCAGGGCGACCTTCCTCCAGGCCTGATACTCTTCCCCGGACATGCAGGCCAGTGTCGAGACGGTCTCCAGCCCCTCCGGCGCCGCAGCCTCCAGCTCCAGGGGGCGGCAGTTGCTCTCAAAGGCCGGATCTTCGACCAATCTAGCCTCGACCCAGGACTCGGCCCTGCCGAAGTATCCCATCCGGGAGACGAGAATCTCGAGGACTTTCTCATCTTCCTCAGACATATCGAGATCCGGCCAGATTACGAATACCCGCTTATCCTCATCCAGGGCGGCGAAGGTATCGAAGATCTTCGTGGTCTTGCCGTCCAGAGACGATCGAAAGAGGGGCATGTAGTGACGGGTATGTCCCAGGGCCGCGGGAGGCAAGTAGAACTCAGGCAGCCCGCATAGCCGCTTGATCAAAGAAGCGACCGTCTCTTCGTCGACCTCCCCCTGGGCCTTGTGGTACCAGGTGGAGATGAGGGCGCGCAGGATGCGCCAGGGAGACGGTGGCCACTCCACTGCACCCTCGTTGACCTGCCTGTCCCAGGGAGTGGCGTGATACCTACCCGCCGGAAACCCCAGCTCTATGACCAGCATCGGATCACGCTTCGTACCTGACCGTGGTTACCCTGGTTTCTGCGAAGTTGGAGCCTGACTTCTGTATCAAGTCGGGAAGGGCCCCCTCGACCTCTGCCAGCGACGGCAGGGCGAAGTCGACGGGCCGCACGACCACCGGCTCACCCGCCGCCTCCAGGTCGCAGGCGGTCCTGAAGCGGAGGCCCTCGTCCAGCACCTTCCTGATCTTGTAGATGGCCAGAGCCACGAGGAGGTCATCCACCCCGTCACCCAGGCCGTAGCCGCGGATCTGGGCGAGGTCGAGATTGAAGAAGGCGGTGATCTCTCCAGTGAACTCGTCTCTGTGGAAGGGGACGTGTCCAAAGCCCCTTTTAGCCTCACCGGAAGGGTCCACCTCGTCTTTCTTGACCCCACCACTGGGAGCCACGGTCACGTCCCTGGCCTCGACGAAACCAGAAAGGGCTCGCGGGAGCCTCAGCCGGCCACCGGCCAGCTCTTTCTTCGCCAGAAACACGCCGTGAAGGAGGGTGTTGATATCGTACTTCAACAGGGTCTTCGCCAGCAGGTGAAGGTCGACCCGCCCCTTTTCCATGACGCCCACCTCTCCTTTGAGCGCGTCGAAGAAGGTCTTGTCCTTCGACTCCAGGATATACGGGCTGTTTATTCGATGAGACTCCAGGACCGAGTTGGTCAGAGGTCTATCGTCCTTGTCCACCACTTTGATGTAAGGCAGCCCTTTCAAAGGAGCCTCCCAGTCGCCTTTTATCTCGTCCCAGCAGACGGCCTCCATCCTGTTGGCCATGCTCTGGGCCGACTCCACCAGCAGCATCTGAGTCGCGTCGGCCAGCTGGTAGGTTGCCGCCCCCAGGTCAGGAAAGCCGGTAGGCTGAAACCTGGTCCCCTGAAGGGGCTTAAGGCCCACTTCGACCAGCAGTCGCGGTTCAGTTCTCAACGCATCCAAGTTCATACAATCCCTCCAAAACGTAGCATCATGATAAAATCCCTAATTCCTCGCATCCGGCCTCAGCACCCTTTCAGCAATCGATCTGACCTGATGGGATCCCAGGGGAAAGAGCAGGGCTGCAGCCGTCCGTTTCGTAAAATCTCTGGAGATATCAACGGAATCAAGAGCAGGAATAAGTCCGCTACCCCTCAACTGGCGAACCGCCAGCTGGACCGCTGCAAAGCTATCACCCAGGGAAGCCCTCCTGTGGATCTCGGCCACCAGGGGAACCTCCATGTCCCGGACATGGCACCCGGAAAAGCAGAGCTTCAACAGCTCGTAAGCCGCACCGGGTGACGACGTTGAATGCGATCTCGTGATCGCTTCGCCCCCGACGGCAGGCCAGTCGAGGAGGACAAAGCCCCAGAGGAGGTCGACCATCCTGGAAAGGTCGACATGTCCCTCCACGAAGGCGGCGACGTCGCCTAGATCTGCATTGATCCGTCCCCTGTCGGGATAGCTGGCGGACCCGGACTGGACCGCCCTCATGATCCTCCGGGACATCATACCGTTCAGGGCAGATACGGGGTCGCCGTTTGCCCATACCACATCTCTGCTTGCCACCTCGGCGAAGGCCAAGCCCATGTGCCCCTCATTTATCCAGGCGTTGACCGGCTCCATCTGAGACCTCAGGGGCATAAGGGTGGTCTGGCCATCCCTCTCCCTGTAATAGCCGTAGACCGAGGCGAGGCTGGCGGCAAGCCTGAACTCGGGGCTCCCGTCGTCCGCCTCCAACAACCATCGACCCGATAGGGGCGGCACGGGCCTCACGTAAGCCTCCCTCGCCCACCTGATGCTCTGGGCGACCGCCCTCTCGCAGTTTCCAAGGGCGATCAAGACGTCTTGGACCCGGCCAGAGCTCTGTTCCCTGCAGAGGGCCAGGATGGAAGAGTCGAGATTCCTCAGGGCCCGACCGACGGAGGCGGGCGAGTTGCCAGATCCAACTTTGTCTCTGAACGAGACAAGCCATGCGTCCACGTCGGAGAGGATCTCCACCTGGGGCTGTCGGCTGACTCTAAAACGCCCCAAGGGCGTGGCAAAGTAAGCCAGGCCGTTGCGGACGTGAAAACCGTACCTCTCGAAGGATTCCAACCCCCGATCGACCCCGAGGGTGGCCACGGCCCGGGCGAAGTCCACGCCGTTTCGGGCAGACCGCCCTTTCACCTGGGCCCGCCCCTCCGACATCAGCGCCTTGAGCTCCCGGACCCCTGTGGGCCTGCTCCACATCGGCACCCAGATCTCCGCCCTGGAGGTCTTCTCGTCCGTCTGGGCCGCGCTGCCGTAACCCACCCCCGAGGAGCGGACGCTGAACGGGTAGCTCAAAACCCCGGGCCCGGTATCTTGAAGGCGCTTTACGCTGGCCGCTGCAAAGAGGAGAGCCCCCTCAATGTTAAGGATGAAATCCCAGGGGTTCACCATAGAGTTCGAGCCAAAACCCGACTCGGCGTTGGCACCACCCACCGCACTCGGGTAAAACTGTCCCGCAGCCGCTCCCTTAACCAGCCCGTCCAGGGTGGTGGCGAAGAGGGAACCCCGGAGCCAGGATGCCGACATGCCAGTGGGCATGCCATCCCCGGGATCGAAGACCTCGCAGAGCCGCTGCATGAAGTTGCTGCTGAAATCGGTATTTCCATCGTTTCCCCCGGTTCCCAGAAGAGGCGGATACTTGGCGTTCTCAGCGGTCAGGACTACTGAGGCGTCGAGCCAGGTGATGGCATCATCCGAAAGCCTGTTCCTGATAGCCTGAATCAGTTCCTCCTTGGACTTGCCACTGGTCGCTTCCTCCATGCCCATGACCTCCAGAACCTCCTTGGCAACGGCGATGGCACGGCGGTAACGGTCAAGACGCGGGGCCGACGAGTCCAGGATGGAATCGACGACCTTTGTGGCCGCAGTGGGCTGTTTCCTCCGGCCGGTCCTCTTCCTCTTTCCCGTGACAGGGTCCTTCTCCAACGACAACTCCTCGCGGTAGTAGAAGCCACTGCCCCCGTTCCAGGGAGCCAGTATCGGCGTTGGACCGTACTCTTCCAGGAAGAACCGGACCAAAGAACCCTCGTCAAGGCTGGATATCAAGTGAAACGCGTCCCTCTTCCAGTAACATCTGGCTCCAGGATCGACCTGCTCGGAGACGAGACGTATCACCCCCAGGGCTTTCAGGTAATGGGCCAGCGGTACGGGTGCACAGCCCTTCAGCTCAACGTCATGCACTTCCTTCATCCTCTCCCTCCTTTTCCGACGCCCTCCAGTCGGCGACCCTGAGAACGCTCTCCAGGTAGGCCAGCCTGAAGGGTCCCATCCCGGGGTCGTCCCTCAGTTTCAGGGTCCTCTCCAGCCAGCTTCCCTCACCCATCTGCATAAGGGATAGGTCCAGACAGACATCCTCGTTCAAAAGTCCGGGATAGGCGAAAAGCACGTCTCCGTCCCAAACCCCTCGGGCGAAGAGGCGGTCGTCTTGGGGCAGGTTCTCCAGAGGCAGGGACCTGATGGAAACCCGGACTTTGCCGTGATGGGCCGCGATGAGGTAGGCGACGAGGTCCCTGCCCCCAGTCTGGAGGTAGGCCAGGGCCGAAGCCAGCTCGTGGCGGAAGTAGGGACGGAGGACCTTCTTTCCTTCGACCTCCACCCAGTAGACCGGTCTGCGACCGTTACCGTCGGACTTGGCCCAGGGACCCCTCGCCCTCAGGCTCGCCTCGTCCTCTCGACCAGAGATCAGCATGTTCTGGAAGGCGGGATGAAGTTTGCCTGCGTCGTGCCAGAGGCTGGCCTCTTCGAGGACGTTCTCTATTTCCCCGGGAAGGCCGAGCTGCTCCAAAATAGACGCCACCTCAAGGGAGACGTCGTCGGTGTGCTCGGTCAGTCCGACCCATCTGCCGACCTGGGTCTCGGAATCTTCGTCCATGGAAGGGTCGTGAGCGTTTTTCGGGTCGGGCATGATCACCTCCACGGGATCTTTTCCTTCCGTCCCGACCCAGCCGATGTCAGACCTGTAACCGCCGTTCTTCGGATCGAGGAGGATCACCATGCCTGGCCTGAGCTGGCCATTGTTGACACCTATCCAGTCGGATTCGAGGGGATCCCAGACCCATCCGGGAAACCTCTTGAGATACTGAGATATTTGGGATAAAGAGACTGAGCAGAGCTCTTTTCTATTTGGAGCCTTCAATTTTTCTTCCGGAGCCTCATCCCCCAGATCCCTCCAGTAGACCTGGACGTCCCTGTCCTCGTCCTCCCTGATGTACCTGGACACGTCCAGGTCGTTTCCCGTGAGGTCTGGTGTCGTGTCGAAGAGGTCCAGCAGATCCTTCCACCGTAACACCGGCCTAATTTTGAACGGTTCCTCATGTTTTATCGACGAGAGGTTCTTGGGCCCGGCGTCATCTATGCTCTCGATCAGACCTCTCGCCACCTCCAGGGAAGATGAGTCGTAAGGCAGAGCTATTCCTTTATCGCTGAAGTCCAGATCCACCCACACTACAAGGGCGTCCTCGTGCTCACCGCGCCGGTTGCACCTCCCAAACCGCTGTACCAGAGACGACCAGGGGGCAAGCTCGGAGATCATGGTGTGGGCGGAGACGTCCACCCCGGCCTCCACCACCTGGGTGGAGACGACGATCCGATCTTTCTTCTCGTCCAGCAACTTCATCCGATCTCTTCGATCTTCCTCCCGGAAACGGGAGTGGATGACGGCAGTATCCTCCGGGGTCCGGCCTCTGGAGAGCAGGGACTCGTAGATCTTTTGAGCCCGATAGACCCTGTTTACAACGACGATGGTGAGGGTTTCCTTCTTATGGCTCGCGATGACGAGGTCGGCCATAGCTTCTGGATAGGCCTTCTCTCCTTCCTTATCCAGCCTCAATGGTGCTCTTTTTAGGGCCTTTTTCGCCTCGAACTTCTTGACGACCTGGGAAAGGGCCCGGTCCTCTCCAGAGAGGGACAGTCTCGACCGCCCATCAGAGGGCTGGGGGTGGTCTACAGTATCCAGCCGCACTTCGTCCAGGGTGGCGCTCATCCAGACGTGCCTTTCCCTCTGAAAGGTGCCGAAATGATCACAGAAACCCTGCATCTGGGCCGAGGTCTCCACACCTACGCCCATCAGCTGCACCTCGTCCATCACCCAGAGGCAGTCGTTGTTGAGGAGGCCGAAGTGGACTGGCCACCTGTACCTGCTCATGCCGTAACCGCGGTTAAGGGCGCGGGATAATAGCATGTCCTGAGTTCCGATGATTATCGCGTCCCTCTCTGGGTAGAGGTCCCAGGCGTCCTTTTCCTCGCCACCCATTAGCACCGTGACGGCGATACGCTTGCCAGATTCTCCCTTCTCCGAGGCCCACCCTCCAACCGGACTTTCGTCTCCCGGACCACTCGCCAACATTCCCAGCTTCTCCAGCCACTTTGCAGCCTTATCCTTGGTTTGTTCCACCAGAACCCTCATGGGCAGGCAGTAGACCAGCCTGCGGGGTGTAGCGGAGCGGACTTCTGGCCTGGGGTCGAACCTCCGGCACCACAACCAACCCAAAATTACCGCGTCAGTCTTACCAAGGCCGGTGGGAATCTCAATTAGATCGGGCAACTGGTTTGAAGCTGCGAACTTTTTCTGAAATGGATACGGGATGTTTCCGGTAGCCTCTTTGAAGAAAGCATCGAAACTGTACCCTTCTTCAGATACACCTTTAATTAGTCTCCCTCCCTCATGTTACAATCGCCACGCTTAGATTATGATCTAACAGACTTAATTAACTCACAGGTTCAGTTACTTGAATCTACTATATGCTACTTTTGGGAGGTGTTTATCAAGAGTCACTCCAGGCGTCATCGGTTATGAAGAACGCATAAATAGTGTGGAAAAGAAGAATGGTTATGTAGCTCAAAATCCTTAACTTATTAATAAGGTGTTGAAGTCACCCACACCAAAGTAGCGAATAGATTGCTAATAGACAAAATAAATCACGGTGGTCGGAAAATGATCCCAGTCAACCTGACCGCTACGGTATGGGAAGAATAGGGCGCTTACGTCTCCAGATGCCCCGAGCTGGAGGTCGCAAGCTGTAGAGATACGCCCGAAGAGGCTTTCAGCAACCTGAAAGAGGCCGTGGGGCTTTACTAGGAGAACGCCGAAGAGCTGGGCCTCTTGACTTCTTCAAAAAGCGGATAAAAGAATTCGTCCCGGGGATTCCCCTACCCCAGCATCTCGCGCCGGAGGAGGTGGCCCGGCCCGATCTTCCCGCCGAAGTTCCCGGCCGCGATCTCGACAACCCCCGGAAACTTGCGGGCCGCCTCCCCCGACGGCGCCGACCGCCCTCCCGGCCGGGCCCGTCGCCAGCTCAATCGAGGCCGAAGATCCCGATCTCGCAAAATGCCCCCATCACCTCGCATTCGGGAGCCGCCCCTCATCATCTGCTCGAATCGAACTTTCGCCAGAACCACAATGCGATGCGAGGGGGCGAACGCTCCGCCCCTCAGAACATGATCCCGCAGTTGTAAGGGACGAGGACCTCCGATTTCTCCCAGAGGATCAGGTGGGGAAACTCCCTCTCCATGACGATCGACCTCTTGATGAACCCGCCCCAATCGGTGAAGACGACGACCTCGACTTTGACCTGATCTCTGTTCATCGAGACGACGGGAGCGAGGTCGATCTCGGCGACCTCCGCCAGAAGCCCTTCGACCGTGGCGTCGTCCTCGCCGACCCAGCCGCCCAGGCTGGCGCGGGCGTCCTCCATGTCCGAGACAATCCGGTCGTCGTTGTAGTTCGCGTGCCAGAATTGGTAGAACTGCTCTCCCTGGATCAAGAGGAGGGCGAGCTGGAAGAACCCCTCCGGCGATCCGTCCGTCTCGACGTACCGGAGGTAATAGTCCTCCCTCGCCTCAGGCTCCGCCGCGGCGCCACCGGCGGCGGCGTACTCGGAGTAGCTCCTGTAAGGGGTTGCGACCGCTTTCCTCGCGTAGAGGACTGGGGCGCCGCCTATACCGGCGTAATGGTAGACGTAGTCGAGGACCCGCCCCCCCTCCATGCTGAGCCGGTCCAGGACGGTGAAGTAGAGGCCGACGTCGAAGTCCCCCTTGGCCTTCTCGGCATCTTCGTTCATCAGATGGTCGGGAAACTCGAGGCCACTGACGAGGGCCTCGAATCCGGCGACGAGATCTCTTGAGTAAGATGGAGAGATCGTCGTCACCAGGAACCACGGAGGCTCAACGATCTCGACGATCTCGACACCGGCTTCCGCCATCTTTAACTCTTGGGAACCGGACGGCTGAAGAGAGACCGCGAGGATGGACAGGATCAGAAACATCTGCATGATGGATTTATGACTCATCATATCGCCCCGAACGCCTTTTGAGATATTCTCTTGAGGGCCTCTGTTACTATCCCTATTATTTAATGGTATTCCGGCGAGAAAAGTCATCTTTGAGATATAGATGGTGGAGAAAAGCCACCTCATTGGAATCGCCAAAGGGTGATATCCGAATAAGAAAGCTGTAGTCTGGCAGAATATGGTGATGGAAAAATGAAGAGAGCCCATCTGACCGCCACGATCTGGGAAGAAGAGGGAGCCTACGTCTCCAGATGCCCCGAGCTGGAGGTTGCAAGCTTTGGAAATACGCCCGAAGAAGCCCTCGACAACCTGGAAGAGGCCGTGGAGCTTTACCTGGAGAATGCCGAAGAGCTGGGCTTTTTGCCCTCTGCAAAAAAGCGGATAAAAAGATAGATCCCAGGGCTTCGCCTACCCCAGGATCTCGTGCAGCTTGAACAAATGCGGCCCGAGCTTCCCCTCGAAGTTTCCGGCCGAGATCTTGACGACGCCCGGAACCTTGCAGGCTGCGTTGATTCCCGCCCGCATCGACCTCTCGATCGCCTCCCGGTCGACGCCGTTGATCACGACCTCGTAGGAGGCCCTGATCTCCGGGGGTAGGGTGCAGACCCCCTCATCTTTCAGGGTGGGGCAGAACCTTTCGTTCGTCGAGGCCTTCAGGAACTTGTACCGGCTTCCCACCTTCGAGCCGCTGGCGACGACGCCGCCGGGGAAGGGCGTGATCGTTCCCTCCTGCTCTCTTATGGCGTCGACGGCAGCCTCGGCGGCCATGAGGGCGCTGGCCTGGTTCTCGGCCATGATGTAGAAGTTTCCGCCGGCGATCCCGTCCACGGCGCCAATTTTTTCTTCGACGATGAAGTCGCCGGACATGACCGGTATGCTGCAGACCCCGCGCTCGCAGTAGGCCATATCCTTCTGAAAGCCATCTCCGAAGAACTTCAGCTTCGCCCCGGTGTCAAACTGCTTCTCAGCCTCGGGGATGCCGTTGAAGACCGCCGTGGTGGGGGCGGTCAGAACGCACTGCCCGATCCTTGCTAGAAGCGAGTTCTCCAGGTTCTTGAAGCCCATGTTACAGATCTGGATGAACACGCCGGGCCTCCCGTCCGGGGTCTCGTCCCTTCTTGCCACCCGCTCGATCCCGGCCTCCGCCGGGCACATTATCACAGAGGTCCCAAAGCCGGTCGCCTCCCGGGCCGCCTCCATCGCCCACCTCTCGGTGATCGCCGTTATCAGAACCCTGGCCACCTTTATCGGAAAGCCCTCCGCAAAGGTATCCTCAATCTCTACGCCGTTTATCTCCATCCCGTCCACTCCTCAAAATCAGCAAAATCTCGTCGGTAAAATTTCATAATTTCAATTTCGTAATTTTCACTCAGGCTCCGGGTTGTAGACCGCAAGCCTGAAACCGCCCTCTGTCTCGAAAGCCGCCGCCGAGCAGACCGGTAGCTCCAAATCGAGGTCAAAGGCGGCTTTCGCTATATCCTCGGCGCTCTTCCCTGCAACGTCCACGGCCTCAAACTCCGTCTTCTCGTAGGTGGCAACCAGGAAGGCGACATCTTCGGATAGGTCGAACTCCTTAGCCCTGATCTCGCCATTCCTTGCGATCCCAAGCCACCCCCGATCCCCCATCACCACCCCTGCGATTCTGGGGGTGTCCAGCTCATCCCTCTCGTAGCCGTAGGCTGTCAGGCTGAAGGCGATGGCGTCCAGGGGCTTTGTCCCGTCTTCGATCTTCTCTGCGATCATGTCGGCCTGGGTCCCGTTGGCGACGACCGCCGCCCTTCCCCCTGCCAGGCGAATGCAATTGTAGGCGATGTAGGGGTTTTTCTCCAGGTCCTTCGGATCCACGGGCGAGACGAGGACCGTCTCGCCCCTGACCTGAGCCCTGCGGTTGGGAAAGGAGCGGGACGATACCCTGTACCCGACCCAGGAACGGTTCCCGGTCCTGCCTATGACGACGATCCTTCCAACGTACATGTTCTATCTCCAAAAAAAGAGGTTGAGAGAAGAAGGGGGCCTCAGTCGAGAAGGCCGAACTTCTCGGCGTTGGCGTCCGCCATGGCCTGGATCTGGGCCAGAACCTCGGCACCGCCCTCGGCCTTGAAGAGGTGCTTGTACCTGCCCTGGGTCTTGAGGTAGTCCTCGACGGGCCTCTTCCTCCTCACCTTCTTGACTCCAACTAGAGTTCCGTCGACGTACTCGCAGAGGGGCAAAAGACACGTCTCGACGACGAGCCTCGCCTGCTCAATAGTGTCGCCAGCCTCGAAGTTCCAGCCTGTGATGCAGGGGGCATTGATCTGGATGTAGGCGGGCCCGTCCATCTCCAGGGACCTCTTCACCTTCCGCCGAAGGTCAGTAGGGTAGGCGATCGAGGCGGTGGCGACGTAAGGCACCCTGTGAGCAACGGCGATCGCAGGCATGTCCTTTTTCGGCACCGGGTTTCCAAGGGAGAGCTTTCCGATCGGCGTTGTGGTCGTCTTGGCGCAGAAGGGGGTCGACCCGCTCCTCTGAACCCCGGTGTTCATGTAGGCCTCGTTGTCGTAACAGACGTAAGTTATCTTGTGGCCCCGATCGAACATCCCCGAGATCGCCCCGATCCCTATATCGAAGGTGCTCCCGTCACCGCCGATGACGAGGAGGTTTATGTCGGTCTTTCCGAACCTCTTGAGGGCGATCTCCACCCCGGAGGCGACGGCCGCAGCGTTCTCGAAGAGGGAGTGAATCCAGGGAACCCTCCAGGAGCTCTCCGGGAAGGGGGTCGAAGTGACCTCTAGACAGCCGGTGGGCGAGGTGACTATGGTGTTGGGCCCCGCAGCATCGAGAACGAGCTTTATGGCCGTGGGCATTCCACATCCTGCACAGGCCCTGTGGCCGGGTGCAAACAAACTCTCTTGCATGATAATCCTCCTAGAGACACTCTGGATTCACGTCGAAGATCTCAAACTCGGACTCGATACCGCCATCCTTCACCTTCGACGCCTTCTCGACCATCTTTCTGATGTGCGTGATCGCCACGTCTCGACCGCCGAGACCCACCGCAAACCCTATGATCGGAGTCTTGATGGAGCTGTTGTAGAAGGCACCTTTGAGGTCGGTCAACAAGGCGCTCTCGTACCCCATCGAGAGGTCCTTCTCGATGACAACGATGACGTTTGCATCCTTCAGCGCATTCTTAAGAGCCTCCGCCGGGAAGGGCCGATAGCTTCTGATCTTGACGAGGCCGACCTTCACGCCCTCAGACCTCAGCTCGTCGATCGCCTCTTTGATCGTCCCTATGATCGAGCCCATAGTGACGAGGACGACCTCGGCATCCTCCATGGCGTAGGTGTCTATGAGGCCGCCGTATCCCCGGCCGAATACCTCCTCGAACTCCTTTGAGACCTCCTCGATCTTCTTCAGGGACCTCTCCATCGCCTGGTACTGGAGGTACTTGAACTCGGTAAACCAGCTCGGGTCTGTGAAGGCTCCAAAGGTCTTGGGGTTCTTCGGGTCGAGGACGTACTCTGGCCTGAAGGGCGGCAAAAATTCCTTCACCTTCTCGATGTCAAGGAACTCCACAGGCTCGTAGACGTGGGTGAGGATGAACCCGTCCATGCAGGACATGGAGGGCGTGAGAATCTTCGGGTCCTCGGAGATCTTGTAGAGCTGGGGCGCAAGGTCGATCGCCTCCTGGACGTTCTCGGCGTAGATCTGGATCCAGCCCGAGTCCCTCGCGCCCAGAGCGTCCTGCTGATCGTTCCAGATGCTCAGTGGGGCGCTTAGGGATCTGTTCACCGTCGTCATGACTATCGGTAGACGCATCCCCGAGACGTTGTAGAGAACCTCGAACATCAGGGCCAGGCCCTGGCTGGTGGTCGAGGTGTAGGTCCGGGCCCCGGCAGCGCTCGCCCCGATGAGGGACGAGATGGAGGAGAACTCCGAATCGACGTTGATGTACTCGCAGTCGAGCTTTCCGTCGGCCACGAACTCCGAGAGGTGCTCCACGATGTGAGTCTGAGGAGTGATCGGATAGACCGAGACGACGTCGGGCGAGCAGCACCGGACCGCGTCGGCTATCGCATAGGATCCTTCCACCACTTTCATCATTTATTTCTCCTCCAGGACCATGGTGATCGCTTCCCGAGGGCACTCGTGGGCGCAGACGCTGCACCCCTTGCAATAGTCCAGATCCGGTACGAAGTCGCCCTCGATCTGGTGGATGCAGCTCTCGGGACAATAGATCTCGCAGAGGCTACACTTGATGCACTTATCGTGATCGAAGACGGGCACGAAGGTTCTCCAGGCACCGGTCTTTGTGATCTCGGTGCTGCCCGGCTCCACCACCATCTTAACTCCACATTTGCTCATAGGGAAACCCCCTCGTAAGCGGTCTTTATGGCGTTCAGATTCTTCTCCCCTAGGGCTCCGGAAAACCTGCCCAAAATGGCCTTGTTTATGCTCTCAAGGCTGATCTCGCCGGTAGCGCCACAGAAGGCACCGAGCATCGTGGTGTTGACGATGGGCCTACCCAACTTCTCAAGAGCGATCTTGGTGGCATCGATGGTGACGACCTTCGCCTTCGTTTTCAGCAACAGGTCTTTGCCATTCCTGTCCGTGTTGATTATTATCTTGCCTTCTGGCTTAAGGCCGCTCGCCACGTCGACGACGTCCAGCAGGGTGACGTCCTGAACTATGACGTAATCAGGCTCGTATATCTGGCTCCTGACCCGGATCGGTTTGTCTGCAATTCGGGCAAAAGCCATAACTGGAGCGCCTCGCCGCTCCACACCAAAGGCGGGAAAAGCCTGGGAGTACTTTTTATCTTCAAAAGCCGCAATAGCTATCAACTCAGCAGCAGTAACAGCTCCCTGGCCACCCCGGCCGTGAAATCGAATCTCCTTCAACCGGCTGACCTCCTCATCGGCGTCAGGCCGCGACAGGATATAGCCTTTTCGGATATCTGGGTGATGGCGGTGCATCACCACATCTTTATATCGGACGCGCGCCTAATGAAAAGAGTTTCCCATGAAGGATGATACGGAAGAGGAGAATGGCAAGGAAGAGGAGGATAACCAGGGCGAGCTGCTCTTCGCGGTCAAGGCGGCCCAGCAGAGCCTGCCCGAGGGCGTGAGCCCTCAGATGGGAGAGATCCTCGCCTTCATCGAGGGCATGGCCCCCTTCCTCAACAAGGATACTCTGATCCAGATTAAATGCTCCAGCTGCGACAATTACTCTCCGTCCTTCTTCCCTGGTGAGGGCGACTTCGGCGTCGTGGAGCCGAGAGCGTACTGCCACGCCAAAAAGCAGCCTCACCACCACCTCAACCTCTTCACCATAGCCAAGTGTCCAGAGCACTCCAAAGAGGCCCAGAAAAAGCTTTTGGAGCTGGCAAATTCGGTGGTTGAAGAGGACCTTCGGCCAGCCCTTGCCGATAAGAAGCTCTACGACAGAAACGCCTTTGCCAGCTACGATGTGGACTACAGGATAATCCAGGAAAGGAGCATGGTCTGCATAGAATTCGGCCACAAGGACAACGGCAATTTCGTGGAGAGCAGAATCGAGATCTGCATTCTGAGAAGGCTGGACCCTGGCTTTGGCGAGGACGCCGCCAAGATCAAGGCGGTTCACAAGTACGGTCGACCCGTCATGGTGGTGATGGCCGCCCGCCGGATACGGCGACAGATGGGAATCGACGAGGTTCTTGAAGGGATAGCCGAAAAACGGGAGATGGACATCGCCTATCTCTGATATCGTTTTTGGTTTCAATCACAAGTACTAAATAACTAATTGAAGGATGTTTATTACAATGGTAGATTGTATAGTGCCTGATACGAGCGTGGTGATCGACGGCAGAGTTTCAGCCAAGGTGGCCACCGGCGAGTATCTGGGCAAACGAGTTGTAGTCCCCGAAGCGGTGGTTGCGGAGCTGGAGGCTCAGGCCAACCACGGCCGCGAGACCGGGATCAAAGGACTTGAAGAGCTGAGACGCCTCTCGGAGCTGGCAAAGTCCGGCAAGATCGAACTGGAATACGTGGGCGTAAGGCCGGACCTGGACCAGATCAAGCTCGCGGGAGGGGGCGAGATCGACGCCATGATCCGGGACGTCGCTTTGGACATCGGAGCCTTCTTCCTCACCAGCGACTCGATACAGTCCAGGGTGGCCGAGGCGATGGGGATCGAGGTCGAGTACGTCCGCCCCCAGAGGAGTGAGATCAAGCCCATCACTCTCGAGAAGTACTTCACCCCCGACACCCTATCCGTCCACCTCAAAGAGAGCACCCTTCCCATGGCAAAGAGGGGGAAGGTCGGAGAGTTCAGCCTGACCAAGATCGGCAACAGGAACTTGAGCGAGAGGGACCTTCGGGAGATGGTGAGGGAGATCTTCGAGAGGGTCAAGTCGGACCCCGATGCCCACATCGAGATGGAGAAGATCGGAGCCGCCGTGATCCAGCTTGGCCCCATGAGGATCGCCATCGCCAGGCCCCCCTTCTCCGACGGATTGGAGATAACGGCGGTCAGGCCCGTGGCCAAGGTCGACCTTGAGGACTACAGGCACAGCGACGAGCTGAAGGCGAGGCTGAAAGAGGCCCACAGGGGAATAATGATCGCAGGACCTCCCGGGTCCGGTAAGTCCACCTTCGCCGCGGGGGTCGCGAAGTACCTGCAGAATTGCGACTACGTCGTCAAGACCCTGGAAGCTCCGAGGGACCTCCAGGTCCCGCCGGAGATCACCCAGTACGGCCCCCTGGAAGGGAGCATGGAGGCCTCGGCTGACATACTCCTTCTGGTGAGGCCCGACTACACCATATACGACGAGGTCAGAAAGACAAACGACTTCCAGGTCTTCGCAGACTTGAGGATGGCCGGGGTCGGGATGATCGGGGTGGTCCACGCCAACAAGCCGATCGACGCCCTCCAGAGGCTGATCGGAAGGTTGGACCTGGGTATGATACCCCAAGTGATCGACACCATCGTATTCATCGAGAAGGGAGAGGTCGCAAAAGTCATGGACGTCGAGTTCATGGTCAAGGTGCCATCGGGCATGATCGAGGCGGACCTTTCCCGACCCGTCATCGTCGTCAAGGACTTCGAGACGGGACGGGCGGAGTACGAGCTATACACATACGGCGAGGAGATCGTGATCATGCCGATCTCCCCTGAAGGAAAGAAGCCCGCCTCCTGGGATCTGGCCGTCCGCCAGGTAGAAAAGGAGATGGCCAACCACCTGAAAGGTCCCTTCGAGGTGGAGATGATCAGCGACTCCTCGGCCATGGTGAAGGTCCAGGAGAACGAAGCGGCGAGGATCATAGGAAAGTCGGGAAAGAGGATCGAGCAGATCGAGAAAACTCTCGGGATCCACATTGACGTCCAGACCTTCGACAGCCGGGAAGAGGCCCTCAGCCCCCACATCGAGGACACCGGCCGCCACCTGGCGATCTGGGTCGGCGGAAAGCCCGGCGAGAGGGTCGAGATCTGCGTCGGAAAGGAGCCGGTATTCACCGCCACCGTCGGCCGGAGGGGCGACATCAGGATGGTGAAGTCCTCTGACCTTGCCAAACAGATCATGCTGAGGCTGAAGCACGGGGAGAAGCTCGAGGCCCGGAAGATCCGGGACTGAAGAGCCCCCTCATCCGCCTCATTTTCTTTTGTTTTTCCAATCTATAGATCCCCCAGACTTTCAGATCCCAAGAGTCAGCCTGATGGTATTTCTCAACGCCGGAGCCAGGCCCAGGGTGAGGAGGGCAAGCTTTGTCAGGTTTTTCAGAGATGGGTCGTCCCGAAGGGCGTCATCTATCAGGGCCAGGACCGGCATCAATATCAGAAGCTTGAGGGGATACATCACCAGAGCCGTCCCGGTGAAGTCGATCAGAAACTGGGGGAGAACGTGCTTTTCGTGATAGCCGAACCAGTCCACTCCAACGTAGGTGGAGCTGGCGTCCAGCATGTGAGCGTAGAGGATCAGAAGGTTGAGACGATTCGAGAGAAAACGCAGCTTCAACCGGGACCCGACCGCCCACACCGCCAGGGTCGCGGCCGATCCGATGGAAAATATCGCCGCCGGCGTCCAGAGGCTTTCTATTCCTTTCGAGGCTAGGACCAGAAGGTTGACCCCGGTCCAGAAGAGGCCGATGACGGAGTAGCCCACGAGATACCGCTCCTTCAGAGCCCATCTGCAGAACGCGAGGCTCGCCAGGGTCACAACGGCGACCAGGAAGTATATGAAGGGGGTTATGAGCATGTACTTGAGGGGGGCCGCCACGATGTTTGCGTCCTCGACGACCCGGAGGCTCGAGCCCGCCAGGATGTAAGGCACGGTGCAAAAGACGAAGGGCTCGTCCAGCCCGATTTCCAGCCTTCGAAAGAGCCTGATGATCAAAAGAAGCATGCCGCCCAGGATCAGGGCCCAGGTGATGGTGTTCACCGGGTTGTAGCCCGCATCGTAGACGATGGGGTCTATGTAGTATTTGTATATCCAGGGATGCAAAGGGGCCCAGCTCCTCTCGACGGTCTGCTCAAGGTGGAATTGGCTCAAGGTGGTGGCCGCATGGTATATTTAAAGATCGTTCTTGAAGCGACGGCCTTCCCAGGATCGGTCTGATCTGGACCCTTCCGGCAGAGATCGGCGCCGCAACCAGGAAATATTTCTATCTGGAAAAAATATCAAAGATCCCTCAGCCCCTGTGGGGTGCGACCCTTGGAGACCAATACCGCTGGACTTCATCCCGATCTGGCCTCTGAGGAGGAGAGGCGGTCTCCCGCAATCACTTATTTCTCCTTCTGGAGCGCAAGACGCGGAAGATTTATATAGTGATGGTGGTGAAGGGAATTCGTCCGTTTTCTGATTTTAATTCGAGGTATTTAGATGGTCGAGGTGTTCAAAGGCACAACTACGGTGGGAATCGTCTGCAAAGATGGTGTCGTGCTCGCTTCAGAGAGCCGGGCCACCATGGGCCACTTCATAGCCAGCACCACTGCACAGAAGATATACCAAATCGCCGATCGCGTCGGCTTGACCACCGCGGGTGTGGTGGGCGACGCTCAGTCCATCGTCAGGATGATCCAGGTGGAGTCCAGGCTCTACAACATGCAGAGGGGCGAGCCGATGACGGTCCGAGGGACGACCTCTCTTCTCTCCAACGTCCTCGCTTCGAGGCGATACTTCCCCTTCATGGTGCAGCTGCTTTTGGGCGGCATGGACAAGAAGGGACCACAGCTCTTCTCCCTTGACGCCCTGGGTGGGCAGATCGAGGAGCAGAAGGTGGTGGCCACGGGATCAGGCTCCCCCACGGCCTACGGCGTCCTGGAGGCGCTATACGACCCCGAGATGAATATCGAAGAGGGTGCGAAGCTGGGCGTGAGGGCCATACACAACGCCATGAAGAGGGATTCGGCTTCTGGCGACGTCATACAGGTGGTCAAGATCTCCAGCGATAAGTATGAGGTGGTAGATGAACCCATTGTGGAGAAGATCCGGCAAACCCTCTAAGTAATAAACTTTTTTTTGGATGTGTTTCATTGTCTGTTGAGGAAGTGCTCCTTGAGCTTAAGCGGAGAGTGCAGAGCAAACTGCCTCCGAACATAAACGTCACCGGCATCGAATTCGAGGGCCCTGAGCTGGTAATATATACCGACGACCCAAGAAAGCTGGCAGACGATGGAGAGATTATCCGCTCCCTTGCAAAAGATTTGAGAAAGAGGGTTGTGGTCAGGCCCGACCTGAAAGTTCTGGCCGACCCCGAGGGTGCGGTGAAGAAAATTCAGCAGGTGGTGCCCCCCGAGGCGGGGCTCACCAACTACTACTTCGACGGCGAGACCGGAGAGGTGGTGATCGAGGCCGAAAAGCCGGGCCTGGTGATCGGACGGCACGGGGCGACCCTGCGGGAGATCACAAAGCTGATCGGCTGGACCCCGAAGGTCGTGAGGACGCCGCCGGTCAAGTCCACCACCATCGCCAACACCAAAGACTACCTCCGAAGCGTTCAGTCCGAACGAAAGGAGATCCTGAAGACGATCGGGAGAAGGATCCACAGAGACGTCGCCTCGAAAGACCAGTGGGTAAGAATAACTACTCTGGGCGGGTGCCGAGAGGTCGGAAGAAGCTGCATGCTCCTCTCGACCCCCGAGTCGAGGATAATCGTCGACTGCGGGGTAAACGTGGGGTCCGACGACAGCGCAACCCCTTACCTCTACGTCCCCGAAGTATACCCCCTAAACCAGATCGACGCCGTGGTGCTCACCCACGCCCACCTGGACCATGCGGGCCTGGTTCCGATGCTCTACAAGTACGGGTACGAGGGGCCGATATACTGCACCCAGCCCACAAGAGACCTCTTCGTCCTTCTCCAGCTCGACTACATCGATATAGCTGGAAGGGAGGGGAAGAGGATGCCCTACGAGTCGGCCATGATCAGGGAGGCTCTAAAGCACACCATAACCCTGAACTACGGCGACGTGACCGACATCGCGCCCGATACGAAGCTCACCATGCACAACGCGGGCCACATCCTGGGGTCTGCCATCTGCCACTTCCACGTAGGAGACGGCCTCTACAACGTCGCCTTCACCGGGGACTTCAAGTTCGAGAAGACGAGGCTCTTCGATCCCGCCGTGCACTCCTTCCCGAGATTGGAGACGCTGGTGATGGAGGCGACCTACGGCGGATCGAACAGCACCCAGCCCTCCAGGAAGGAGGCCGAAGGCAGGCTTCTGAAAGTGGTGCGTGAAACCATAAAGCGGGGCGGAAAGGTCATAATCCCGGCCTTCGCCGTCGGCAGAAGCCAGGAGGTGATGATCGCCCTCGAGGAGGCGATCAGGAAGAAGTCTCTCGACGAGATCAACGTCTACCTCGACGGCATGATCTACGAGGCTACGGCCATTCACACCTCCTATCCCGAGTACCTTAACAACGAGCTTCGGGACCTCATCTTCCACAAGGGGATCAACCCCTTCCTCTCGGACTGCTTCGTCCAGGTGGAGTCCTCCAAACAGAGGGCCAGCATCATGGAGGGCGACCCCTGCGTGGTCCTGGCGACGAGCGGGATGCTGAACGGCGGCCCGATACTGGAATACCTGAAGGGCCTGGGGCCCGACGAGCGAAATACCCTGGTGATCGTGGGGTACCAGGCCGAGGGCACCCTCGGTCGCCGGATCCAGAAGGGCTGGAACGAGATACCCCTCTCCTCGGTGGGGAGGACCCAAACCTTCAAGATCAACCTGGAGGTGGTCACCGTCGACGGCTTCTCGGGCCACTCCGACCGAAACCAGCTGATGGATTACGTGAGACGGGTATACCCCAAGCCCTCGAGAGTTATCACAAACCACGGCGACGAGAGCAACTGTCTGGATCTTGCAAGCTCCATCTACAAGAAGTACAGGATACCGACGATGGCTCCCATGAACCTGGAGACGATACGGCTTATCTGATCCCGGTGAAATGGGCAAGCCCGAAGAGATGCTTCAGAGGAGAACGCAAAGACAAAAGGCGGCAATTCGATTCCCGCCGCCTTTTGGGCCCCGACCTGGCAGCCTCTGGGAGCCTCAGATCGGCTCCTTTCTGCCCCGACGGCGGCGACGGATTCTTCAAAAGATTTATCAAATTTGAGCGCCAATTGGCGAGCGAGGTTTTGTGCGATGGGAAAGAGAACTCGGATCATCAACGATCCCTCAGATCTTGTTCCTCTGCTCCTGGCTTTCGGTTCAGAAGTTCATAAAAGGGTCTTTGAAGAGCTCTGCGAGGATTGGCGTACAGAAGCGGAGCTTTCGGAGCTTATGGGCGACGAAAGAGGGGTTCATAGGAGCCTCGAGCTTCTGAAGAAGAGCGGATTGGCGGAGACCAAGTGGAAGACGCCAAAACCCGGTGAAACCCCCGTGAAGGAGTATCATTCCAGCTATTCCCGGATTCAGGCCAACTTCGTCTGTTCCCTGGAGGATCTGAGCGAGCTGATATACCTGACCTCGATGTCAGAAGATGAGCTCCGGGAGAGCACCGATAAGATCGAGGAGGTTGTCGCCAAGGGCAACACCTCGCTCAACAACCTCTCCAGAGAGCTCGATCTCAGTCAGGCCTTCATAAGAGGCGCTGCCAAACGAGCAGAGGGGCTTTCTGTCAGGGGACAGCGGATCGAGCTCTCCAAGGAGGAGGGTTGAACATGGTCGACGTTTTACAGAGCAAGAGGGACAGCTCGAGGTTTCAGATCCTGGTGGAGATCGCCGCCAACCAGCCGAACGTCCGGCAAAAAGAGGTGGCCGAAAAGCTCGGCGTCACCCCCCAGGCGATCTCCGAGTACATCAAGGACCTGGTGGCCGACGGGCTTGTGATATCCGACGGCAGGATGAGGTACAGAATCACAAAAGAGGGGGTGGAGTGGCTCCTGGAAAGCGCCGCCGAGCTGAAACGGTACGCCAGGTACGTGATGGAGGAGATCATAAGCCACGTCTCGGTCTGGGGCGCCATCGCCGACGAGGACCTCGAGGAGGGGGAGACCGTATCTTTGGAGATGAGAGGCGGGCTGCTCTACGCCAGCCGCAAGGACGGCGGAGGGGCGACCGGCGTCACCATCGCCGATGCCCGGGCCAGTGAGGACGTGGGCGTATCCAACCTCAAGGGGCTGATCAGCCTCAAAGAGGGGACGATCACCGTCTGCAAGGTTCCAAGGGTCCAGCTGGGCGGATCGAGAAAGGTGGACCTCGAAGCCCTCTCCAAGACCATCGTCGAGGGGAAGATGGTGGGGGCCCTGGGGATAGAGTCTCTCGTCGCCCTGAGAAAGGTCGGGCGGGAGCCGGACGTCTTTTTCGGGGCGAAGGAGTCGGCGGTGGAGTCGGCCTTTCACGGCGTATCTTCGGTGATCGTCTGCGTCGATGAACAGGTGCCAAACCTCATGGGAAGGCTCGAGGCCGAGGGGCTGAAGTACGAGCTCGTCGACCTTTCATCGTCCTGACCGAGTCGAGATGGCGATTCAGGTTCTGGCCAGGGCCGAGAAGGCCCGAGTTCTCATCCTTCCCCTCCGAGGGACGGAAACGCTCTTCGAAGGGTATCTGCGCCTCAAGGAGACGCCAAAAGGTCCTCGGCCCAAAAAGTTTCTCGTCAGCAAAGACGGAGACGAAAAGTACCTCCAGCCCGAAGATCTGGTCAGGCTTCTTCGGAAGGCTGGCGCCATCTACATCGCCAGGGGCGACCCCGCCCAGGAAGGGCAATTTATCGAGTTTCTCGAAGCGTATCAACTGCCTTACCGGAAGGTCTTGATCTGTCAGCACTGTCTCGGGGAGAAAAAGAAATTCACGCCCCTGGACAAGAGGGCCATCCGCTACAAGGGCGACCTGATCTGCGAGCGGTGCGCCCTTGAGGAGCTGAAGAGGGAAGCCGAGTTCAGGCATCTGGGCCGGGCGGCAAAGCTCCACCTGGCGAGGGTTCTTCTCAAAAGAAGGAACCTGGACGACGTTCTTGCCCTCCTCAGCCTGGAGAGGCTCGACTCGGACCTGACCAAGTTCGACGAGATCCCGGCCCAGAAAGAGGAGAACCTGATGCTGGTCGAGGTCCTCGACCTCCCGCCGAAGTTCAAGGAGATATTGAAGAGGCGGACGAAGACGCTTCTTCCAGTCCAGGCCAAGGCGGTCCAGGGCGACCTTTTGAAGGGGGAAAACCTCCTGGTCGTCTCGGCGACGGCCACCGGAAAGAGCCTCATCGGGGAGATGGCCGGGATCAAGAACTTTCTGGAGGGAAGGGGCAAGCTTCTCTTTCTGGTGCCCCTGGTGGCCCTAGCCAACCAGAAGTACGACCAGCTCTCCCTCTACAGGGATCTTGGAGCCAGAACCTCGATCAAGGTGGGTGTGAGCAGGATCAAGCTCGGCAAAGGAAAGAGGTTTAGACAGGATCTGAACTCGGAGATCATCGTCGGGACCTACGAGGGGGCAGACCAGGTCCTCAGGACCGGAAGGGCCCTGGGCAAGGTAGGGACGGTGGTGATCGACGAGGTCCACATGCTCGAGGAGGCCGAACGGGGCCACAGGCTCTCGGGCCTTATCGCAAGGCTGAGGTTCACTTTTCCCAAGGCCCAGTTCATCTACCTCTCGGCAACGGTTGGAAACCCCGCATCTCTTGCAAAGCAGTTGGGGTCAAAGCTCATCGATTACCAGGTGAGGCCGGTGCCAATCGAGCGCCACCTGATCTTCGCTGAATCCCAAGAGAAGAGGGGGCTATTGAGACGGCTTGTCAAGACGGCCGGATCCAAGACCTCCTCCACGGGGTACAAGGGCCAGACGATAATCTTCAGCAACTCGAGGAAGAACTGCAACAGTTTATCCCAGGCGATACCGAACTCAGCCGCCTACCACGCCGGGATGCAGTACGACCAGAGGAGGAAGGTGGAAGCCCTATTCGCCGAAAGCAAGATCGACGCCGTGGTGACGACGGCGGCTCTCGCCGCGGGCGTCGACTTTCCCGCCTCCCAGGTGATCTTCGACTCTCTCGCCATGGGGATCGAGTGGCTCAGTGTCCATGAGTTCAACCAGATGCTGGGGAGGGCGGGCAGGCCCGGCTATCACGACAGGGGAATCGTCTACCTCCTCCCCGAACCCGGAAAAAAGTACCAGGGTGGGAAGGGCGAGTCCGAGGACGAGGTGGCTCTCGGGCTCCTTCGGGGCCAGATGGAGGACGTTCTGCCCGAGTACGAAGAGGAAGAGCAGCAAGAAGAGGTTTTGGCCAACTCTGTGGTGGCAAGGTCGAAGACAGACCTTATACGTCTCCACAAACTGACGATCGGACTCGATGATATAAACCCGAGCCTCAGGGCTCTTGCCAAAGCCAACCTCATAAAAGGGATCGATCCCACCTGGCTCGGAAAGGCGGCAGCATCCCACTTCCTCACCCCGGAACAGGTGTTGGTAATCAGAAAGGGGCTCGCCGAGGAGAAGACTCCTCTTGAGGTGGCCGTCGACCTGGAGAGGTTTCTGGACCTGTACCTCAAGGCGGCGGATCGCATCTCGATGAAGCTTCGGATGCAGGTCTCCACGAGGGCTCTGCACGGCTCGGTGATGGACCTCCTCTCCAGCGAGGACCTTACAAAGCTCGACCCGAAAGTCAGAGAAGAATTGATGAACTTTGCAAAGGACTTCACCCGATGCGGCTGCAAGGACACCCCCTACTGCGGCTGCCCTGAAAGAAAGGTCTCCCTCAAGATTCTGGAGCTAAGGGCCGATGGGGCGAGCCCGAGCCGGATCATCCAGGAGTTCAGCGACTCTTACGGGATATACGCCTACACGGGCGATCTGATAAATTATCTGGACCAGATCGTCCGACATCTGGAGGCTATCGAGGAGATGGCGCGGGTCCTCGGCAAAAAAGAGACGGCGAAGGATGCAAAGAGGCAGAAGGAGAGGATCGAGGGCTGAAACCCTCGCCTCAGATCCGACCCTTCGACCTGAAAGCGCTTTTGATCAGATCCTCTCGGAAGAACTCGCCAGAACCCCCGCTCACGGCGTAATTGTAGACCGCGGCCGAGTAGATCCCGCTCAATGTCGAGCTGATTAGCGCAAGAGTCAGGAAGACCAGGACGAGGAGGACGACGATGGCGACGGCGGCCGCAGGCATCGTATCGGCGACGAAGACGAAGGCGAGAGCTCCCAGGATAATGGCAAAGATCGCCAGGAGGCCGAAGACGAGACCGATGCTGAGACCTCCCACAATCTGCTCGCCCCATGTTTTTCTGAGAAGCTGGGAGCTTCGCTTTATCGCCTCCATGGGTCCCAGGTCTTCTGTGACCAGGACTGGGACCGCCAAAAAAGTCGCAAGGCTCCAGGCCATCCCGACGAGAGAGGATGCTAGAACGCCGATCAAAGCGAGGGGATTTCCTTTTCCTTCGGACTGCCCGGCCTGGGACAAGAACTTCAGGATCATACCGACGGTGGCGGCGATGGCGGCGTAGCCCAGAATCGAGCCGAGGTGGCTTTTCGCGATCCCAAAACCGTCCCCCACGGTCGGATCGCCGCCCCGAAGCCTGATCAAGGCCGCGCCCACCAGGGCCGAGTTGGCGAAGATCATCACGAAGTACTGGACGAGGTAGAAGGCGAATACCACCCCGATCTCAAAAACCCCGGGGTCCTGTGCCCCATCGAAAAACCCGATCGAGTTGAGGGGCAGGAAGAAGGCCGCCGAGACCATCAGAAGGGCGATGGCCGAGATGATCGGATAGATCACCAGCTCCTTATCAGAGCGCAAGACTGCAGCGCTGGCCTTCACCAGCGCCCAGCTATTTCCTATACGTTCGAACATGAATATCCCCTGAAAACGAATTTCGTGGCTCCATCTACCAAATATCGTCAATGTTTATAAAAATTTGTACAGGAGTTTCGGGGGAGCGACGAAAAGGGGTCGCAGGGAAAGCAGCTCAAAACGGAGAAGACCCGAAATGGTGGTTTAGGGGCCTTTGAAGACGAGGGATGACTCAAGACCGCAACGGATCATCCAGCGATATTGTAATCGATCACGACCTCTGCCCCATCCACCTCGTAGCCGAGAACCTCCACCACCAGGGAATCTTCAACCTCGGCAACGGAGTACTCGAGACCCTCTGAACAGCTGACAGCTAGCAGCGTTGCATCTTTTGGCAGATAGAACGCCAGATGGCACTCGTCCCACCCTCTCTCGGCCTCAAACACGAGCCTCGTTTCATCTCCCCGGACCGAGGTCAAACCGCCGCTCAGGGCGTAAAGCTCCCCGGTAACCTCGTCGTGCACGTACTCAGAGCTCTCGAGAAAGGCGAGGTCGTCCAGGCGCTCGATCTCGAGATATCCGACGAGGAGAGCTCTTCCTCCCGCGTCCAGGTAGACGTCAAGGACGATGCTTCCGGTGACCGTCTCGCCTTGGCCATCATTTGTTGAGCCGACGGAATCGCCGCCCATCGCCGGGGATGCAGAGAGGGCTAAAAGGGCGATGACGCCGAGGAGCGATAAAGCTGTGGCGACTGACAGCGATGCCCGGTTGAGAAGTCGAGCATTCTGATCTACTTCGATCAAGTCCAAAACCTCTCAGATTTCAGAAGCCGCGGGCTGGAGGCGATGAGGCCTACCTCCAGGGACGAAACCTGCCGGACCGCCTTCAATGTGCCCTCCGGGCTGGCCAAAACCTTCAGGACCGGGCTCACTGCACCCCAGGTTCCTAGGCCCCATCCCGGACGGATCGAGCTGAACGGTGCAGCCACCGCCCCCACATCCTGGGCCCAAGGACGGGGAGATCATGACAATGCCTGGGCTTTGGCTGATCATCTCCCAGAATGAGACTGGAGAACCTGCCCCAACCCATGCTGAAAATGAACGTCTATCCCCCTGCTGGTGAATCTGGCGAACTTCCGATCCGGCCGCGAAACTGGCCAGATCTCCGCCCCGGACCGGGCAGGCTTCCATCCCACATCCGGTGCCGATGGACGAGTCCAGAAGGACCGCGTAGCTGCCGGCGTACGGGCCGCTGAAGATCACGAGGCTCCCGACGCCGATCGCAGAGCCGTCCTGACGGCGGGTCTCGATGCTGATGAGCCCCACCAGCTCTAGGCCGGGCTCAGATGCCGTCGGAATCGCGCCCCAGACCGGCTCCATCACGTCCGCCTCCAGGGTCGAGTTCGGATCTTCCAAGGTGATGTTGAGGTTGCCGAGAACGTAGTGGGCCCGGCCGAGGCGCATGTTGCCCCGATAACTGTAGGTCCGATCGTCGCCCTCGATCTCCGCCTTGATCTCCCCAAGGGTCCGGTTCTCTCCCAGAAGCTGGCGGACCCAAGACGGATCGATCCCTCTCACCTTCTCCACCTGCAGCCTTACGGGCAGGGTCTCGTCGTCGGGCCCCAGGGCGAACCCCCTCTCAGAAAGGACGATCGATATCAGAACCTGAGGTCCGTCTCCGTGGTGGCCCATGTCGGCGATTTGGCAGAAGACTATCCCTGGAACTTTTGCCAAACTCTGATCTTCTGCGCCCCTCCTGCCCTCTGAAGGAAACGCGAGGACCGTCCCCGCGAGGCTCATCAACAACAACGTCGCCATCCCCAGGCCCAGGATCCTTCGGATCGAGGGTTTCATAATATGATCACATCCTCTCGGTTCTGTAAATCGTCCCATCTTGGATAGGGTTGGGCGGGAATATCTGCCAAACCTCTCCAGCCGCTTCTCCGAAATCGGAGAGAATCCGACGGGCCCATTCTCAAACAACATCTAGAGCGCTTGATCGTTCTCATTTTCCCCCCTGAGCCGCTCGGATAGTTCGATGACGTTCGTTCTGCCCCATTCCTTCTTGGTCACGATATTTCTCCTCTCAAGAGAGATTATTATCCCGGTGAGGGAGGATTTGGGAATTCCCGTCTCGTACCTGATGTCGGCCTGGGTCATCTTCCCCTCGTGCTTTATCAGTGCCTCAAAGACCGACCTCTCCCTCTCGGTCAGGGTCTCCATCACTGCCGCCATCTCCCCCGAGATCAGGGTCTCGACGTTCTCCTCCTCGGCGGGCGGGACGATGGCTGAATCTGCAAGGACCGCATCGGCCTTGGCTTCGGCCTCGGTGCGCACCTCATCATCAGCCTTTTGGACCTCGTGAATGGCCTCGACCGCATCAAGGTCGTAAGAAGTCTCCGCTCCCCCAGGCGAGGGAGATCTGCCCAGCTTTCTGAACTTGACCACCGCCGCGACGATGACGATCAGAGCGAGAATGATGGCACCGACGAGGACGAGAGGACGAGAGGAGCTTTCCGTCGGCTGAAGGGGCTGAAGGCTGGCTGCCACCGTCGCTTCGATCTTCCCGCTGCTCAAAGGCTGACGGTACCGGACGGCGGCAGAGGGACTTGTTACGTCGTAGCCGTGAAACTCCACCACGAAGGAGTCGCTGGAGGAGGAGACGAGATAATCGAGACCAACGGTTCCGGTGATGTTGCTGAGCTGGACGTTTTCTGATAGGTAAAAGGTGACGTGATACTCGCCGTAACTCCCCTCCGCGGCCAATCTGATCTCCCAGTCGTCCCCATTTTTCCAGGTGAGGGCATTTGTTACCGCGTAAAGCTGGTAGGTATCGTCGTCGTACTGGTATTCCGAGGCGTTTAAAAAGAGCAGTCCCTCGATCCCCTTCGCGTATCCGGTCACCAGAGCCTTGCCGGCATCGTCCGCGTATATGTCGAGGACCAGGCCACTCGAATCGGAACTCTCATCCTCGGCAGCCCAAGAGCCCGAGCTGAGGACGACGGCCGCGGTCATTAAGAGAGTTAACACCAATCGACTCAGTCTATCGATATCCTTCATCAAGATCCTTTTGCAAAGCCAGTTTTGGTCGGAAGTTGGAGGTCGAATATATTTAAGATTTGGGCGTCTTGCGAGCGGAAGAGCAGACCCCCCTTCGTGAGAAAAGACCTTTGGGTACCATCAGGCGGCCTTCGAGTTCCGATGAAACGTATAATTCATAAATGATAAAGTTCAATTTCGGCCGTTCTGTATGAGCGATAAGTCTTCTTGTCACGGGATCGCCTCGGCGATGGCCCTCCTCTCTCAAGCTTTGCTTCTCCTGCTTTTATCGGCCTCGATCCTGGGGGCCGGAGACCTGGAGGCAAACGAATACGGCGAGATCGATGAAACGCCGATGGGCACCGAACCGACAACATCTGAAGAAGGTTCGGCCCTCGCCGCAGGCTCTGAAGAGATCGGAGGTGAAGAGGCGGCGCCATCGGAATCGACTGAACCCGAAGAGGCGTCGGCTTTTTCCGATGCGATAGAGAGTTCTGGCGAAGATGCGACGACCGAGATCGAGGAGGAGTTGGAAGCGGCAGAGCCGACCACGGCCGAGGCCGTGGTCTACGTCTTCAACAACGACGACGACACCCTTAGCGTATCCCTCTTCATAGACTCTGAGCTGAAGGGCACCGAGGACGTGTCCAAGGACAAGGAGAAGAAGTTCGGCAATTACCAGCTCGAGGCGGGGTCTCACAGGTTCAAGATCACCTGGTGGGACGACGACACCAAAAAGACCCACCAGGAGGAGCTGATCGCGACGGTAGAGGAGGAGACGGCGGTCACCCTCTACGCGACTCAGAACAAGGAGCCCGAAGAGTTCGAGGTCAACGTGATGTTGAGAAACGAGAACCAGGAAGACCTCGAAGCCTACCTGTACATAGACGGCGAGTACGAAAAGCAGAAGACCGCCAAAAAGGAGAGCACCACCGACTTTGGCAAGTTCGACCTGGAAGAGGGGACCCACGAGCTGGCGGTGAGGTGGCAGGACCCGCAGACGAATATCGGGTACGAGAAGAGGAAGACGGTCAGGGTCGACGGAAAGGACGTCGTGATCTTCTACGCCGCCAAGGGGATGACCTTCGAAAGCGAGGAGGAGAAGGCCACAGCAAAGACGACATCGTCCAAAACCACGACCATCAGCAAGACCTCGTCCACCTCGACGATAGAGGCAAATGAGGGGAGGGGCTCATCATCCTTGATCGAGGAAGGCGACTTGAAGGCCACATCGTCAAACTCCGGTGAGGTCAAAGTCACCGCTGACAAAACAAAGACGAGCCAGGAAGAGAAGACGCCGTCCGGGGATAACCGCGAGCAAAAACCCGATGAGAAGGACGAGGACGGCGGTCCCGATGCGGGGAGCACGACCCTGTACATCTCGACGATCGGGGCGATTCTCGCGATCTACATCATCTTCTTCAGGCGTTGATGCGATGAGAACGCTCCTCGCCTATCTGCTCCTGGCATCGATGATCGGGACGGCGGTCGAGTGGGGCGACCGGGCCAATGGAGAGCTCAGATGGGGAGAGACGCTTCAGATGGGCGAGTACGCCCTGGAGGCGGCAGACTTCACCCCCGAGGACGCGACGCCCAGAATGGTGATGCTGAAGCTTCGCAGGGGCGATGAGCTCGTCGCCACAAGGGCGCTGAAGTCGGGCGACAGCTTCTCTTTGGACGACGAGGTGATGGTGGTGGCCGAGGAGGTCAGGATGAAGGACTACCTTCTGGACGAGTCGGTCGAACCCCGCGCCAAAGTCGTCCTTCTCGTCCGCGCAGTTCCTGAGCTTCGAGTCCGCGTGGTCTCAGACGAGGACTCCTACGAAGCTGGAGATCGGGGGAAGCTCGAGATCGAGATCGAGAACGTCGGGATGGCAGAGGCCGAGGATGTGGAGGTCGAGCTGACTTCGGAGCCTTCAATCGTCTCCTCGAGATATTCGAGGTCAAATCTCGCCCCCGGCGAGGTCTGGGACGAGGATCCGGGCACAAAGGAGATCGACCCGATCGATGTGAGGTTCAGGGCGCCGTCGATGCCGGGCCCTGAAAAGGTCTTCGTGAAGGCCCACGCCCAGTACCTCGACTCCGAGGGAGGTTTTCACGAGTCCTGGGGCGGGACGAACTTTGACCTCTTCGGACCCCTCAAGGTCCACAAGCGCGCGGAAGATGCGATCAAGTTCGGTAAGAATAGCTTCGTACACCTCTCCATAAGCAACGGCGGCGACAGGAGCCTCGAAGTCGAGCTATCCGACTCGGCCGGCCGGAATTTTCAGGCAGACGCCGCCTCGAACTGGAAGATGACGATACCGCCAGGGGGGAGAGAATCTGGGAGAAGACCTTCGGCAAAGAGGGCGACGAGAGGGGCAACTTTGTCCTCGGTACCGAGGACGGTTACGTCATCGTCGGCGTCATGGAGTCCGAGGGATCTGGAGGAAGGGACATGTGGCTTGTGAGAACCGATTCAGAAGGCGAGAAGGCGTGGGTGAAGACCTTCGGCGGTCCGGGCGACGACGGCGGCTGGTCGGCCCTGGAGACAAAAGACGGCGACCTTCTCGTTGTGGGCTACACCGAATCCCAGGGCAGAGGAAAACAGGATCTATGGATCTTAAAGGCCGGCACCGAAGGCGAGAAGGTATGGGAGAAGACCTTCGGCGGGTCGGGCTTCGACCTCGGAAGGTCGATCGTCTCGACGAAGGACGGCGGATGGGCGATGACGGGATGGACGGAATCCCAGGGATCGGGGGGTCAGGACCTGTGGCTTGCGAAGACCGAGGGATCGTGACGAAAAAGCAGCGCCAGGAAAGTCCGAATCTTCAGGGTGGCGGCCAAGACTCGGCGGCCGAATATGCGGCAGACGGGACGAATGTGGACGAGGTTTACGATCCCGCCGAGGACACCCACCTCCTGCTCAGGGTCACCCTGGAGGAGGTAGGCCCCGACGACCGCGTCCTGGAGATGGGGTGCGGCCGCGGGATGATTTCAAAAAGGCTGGCCCCGCTGGCCAGGAAAGTTCTCGCCACCGACATCAACCCCAACGCCGTGAGAATCCTTCGACGGGCGGGGATCGATGCGGTCCAGGCCGACCTCTTCTGCGGCATTCGGTCCAAGTTCGATCTCGTCCTCTTCAATCCACCGTACCTTCCCACCGCGGAGGACGAGGTCTTAAAGGGTTGGCTCAACTTCGCCTTCGACGGCGGAAAAACGGGCAGAGATACGATAAACCGCTTCCTGGAGATGCTGAAAGATCATCTCGATCCCGAAAGGGGGCGCGCCCTCCTCCTCGTCTCCAGCCTCAGCGCCCCCTCCGAATTGAGAGAGAAGGCTCGGAAGGAAGGGCTAACGGCAGAGGTGGTCGCGAGGGAGAAGTGCTTCTTCGAGGAGCTATTCGTCATGAGGCTCACCCTCGGCCCATCGGCCGGACCTGTAGGGCGTCCGCGACCGAGTTCCCAGATCGGAGCACGCCTTCGCGAACCTATTTAAATATACATTATATATCCGGAGTAGGCATCCCGTCTTCAGACGAATCCACCAAATGAACCAAGATCTGATAAAAACCAGGTAAATTGAAGTAACTTCATATGGATATATAATCATATGTCAGAATCCGGGCTACAAAATCCGCCTCGCGCGCGTCGCCCAACTTTTTTGCTTGCAAGGGGCAAAAATGTTTAATTCCAATAAACTTATATGCAAGGGACAATAACGCGTTATCACAGAGGTGATGTGATGATGAAAATCAGAGTGGTCAGTTCGAAGAAAGAGATTGACGAGCTTAACCGAAACGAGCAGATGATACACCTGGCCTTCAGGGCGTCCAACACGGACATATTCAGGCTCCTCCAGTCCTGTCCCAGGCTCAGGGCGATCCAGGTCCCCTCGTCCTATTACAAGACCATGTCCCACGCAGGCCAGATGTTTTTGGAGATGCAGGGCGTGGAGATCATCGGTGGTGACCGTTTATCCGGTTGATGTTATATAATATGGGTGTGTAAGTAGTTCACGCAGAGTCCAATTATGATCAATCAATCCCTGCTCCTTCGCAGGAGAATTCTTCTTGCAGCACCCGTTTT